>Ga0209671_1004844_pt1 | contig 13469 bp, 7 predicted proteins | sample WorMetHERISLAND2_2_FD_187401 | JGI IMG/M metagenome (GOLD analysis project Ga0209671, IMG submission 187401) | Marine gutless worms symbiont microbial communities from Max Planck institute for Marine Microbiology, Germany - Olavius geniculatus... | ecosystem: Host-associated > Annelida >... | reverse complement strand
AACTTTTGGCAAAAATTGTTTGACAAAGTTAGCATTTTTTGTGACAAACAAAAAGTTGCATTTTTTGGCGGCAAAATCCTTTGAAGTCTACCTATGGTTGTCGACCTGACTTTATGAGCTAAAAAAACAATTGTCATACGTATGCTACTCCATGCCCGGGGAACGTTAACAAGACTAATTTTGGTTTTTCTACGCATTTTTGAGTTAACAACCCGTACATAGGATGGACGGACGGACGGGCAAGACTTGTTATGCGGCCGACCTGTTAGGCCGCATAACAGCTAAACTGATCGGGACCAAAGTGTTGTGTCAGCAAAGAAAAGCGCCGGCGAAATATAGAAACAACATTACAGAGTATACGAGTCAATACGAGTCGTCGTACGTTTCAAGAGTTTCAGCGGCCGGTCGCTGATTGACCTAACGCCGCTGGTGACAGTGTGACAGCCAGCGCCGCGTCCCGCGCCACCATTAGACGTCGCCTCCTGATAGAGAAGATCAAGACCGAGACGAGACTGTCTACAGGGGGGCACTGCAGTGTAACGACGGAAAGCGGACGAAGAAAAAAAGCAATTTGCTCCAGTATCGATCAGACGGTCAACGAGTGACAGTTGCACGGTGCGACGACCCGCCTAGTACAGATCTGCTATGTACTGTTGTACTCTGATGAACTGGGGAGTAACAGTGCTCCTGGACTGTGACAACTCGGATTGTGCTACCACCACAACACGGAGCTGCGTCACGCGTCTCGGCGTTGACCTCGACGCCGAGCAGCTGACGTTCGCGACGCACGTGAAGCGGGTTTCAGCTAAGCTCGATGCCTCTACCAGCTCCGACAGCTGTGGTCTATTCCCCCCTGCAGCATTCTCTGCTGATAATGTCAAGATGCTTGTCCACGTTCTTGTTGTCAGTCGCGCGGATTACTGCAACGGCATCTTGTACCAAGTTGCGGCCGTCCACCTACGCCCTCTCCAGTCTGTGCTCAACGCCGCAGCCCGTCCCGTGGTCAAAAAGCGGGAATGCGTATCACATCAACTCTTCGCGATGATCTACACTGGTTGCTCATGCGTCAACGAGTGGACTTCAAGACCTGTCTACTCGTCTACAAATACCTGCACCAGCTCGTTCCAGTGTACCTCGCGTCACTGCTCAGTCCAGTGACGGCAATCTCAACCCGTCGACATATGCACTCAGCAGTCTGCTGATCTCGATGATTTAGCCACAACGAGGACGAGCGAAAGGGCCGCACTTTTTCCCCCAATATTGGTGAAATTAGACGGGCCGTCGGACGTTAAATGTAAACTCCTCTCCAGCACACTATTAGTTACCCCTTCACTGTCAGAGTCTGCGTCGTCGAAGCCAGTTTCCCCGGAATGCAACGGCGTGTTAGTTCTGAGCACGGGTCCGGTAAGCGCGTGCGATGGTTTGCGCGTGACAGTCAATTCACCTGCGTGTCAAGTCAACTCAACGACGTCCGTCCGTCCGTCCTTCCAACAGATGCATGCTTGGCTCAGTCACCACATCACATCACATCGTATCAGCGGCATGTCGACATTGGTTAACAACACTGTCACTGATACCACCATGTCCACCGACGGTCTTACCACTCAGCGGCCTCAGTAAGTCGAGGCACTGGGTGACGTGCCCCCCTCAACTTCCAAGTGTCTAACTTATCACATCAGAGCCACACAAACTGCGATTCGACTCAATGTGGTTGCCGCTCCAGTAAGAAACAATATAGCGCATTCTGCGCATGGCTTTGCTACTGAATATGTACGAATTTCATGATATTTCTGTGTCACCTTATACCTTAAGGTGCCGTCCAGCCAGCTCGTCAAGCGCTCGTCAAGCTGACTTGACGAGTCAGCTTCACGAATGTTTGTAATATTACACCGTCAGGTCTGACTGACGAGCGCTTGATGTGTGCTCGTCGAGCTAGCTTCATCGCGTAAACGGGATATTAATAACAGTTCCATGCCCCAGCATCAAATCCTGGCAAGACGAAACTGTACCGACCGCATGCTGCCACTGGGCGCTGGCCTGCGACGTGTGTGGTCTCACAGTGACCAAAATGGTAGCTTTATTGCTACGTTCCATAGCCACTGTATTGCAAATTGTCCACAAAATGCGCCAGTGAAAGAATTGTGAAAATCGATTAATATCTGACAAAGATATGGAAATGACAAAATGTGACGTCTTCGAAACAGTGTATGCAGTTCTAGTATAGTATTAAACTAATTAATTACAGAATCAGAGAACGCCAAGTGTGACGGGTAGAAAGCAATGGCAGCTTGTAATGCCCTGTCTGCAACGTTCGTAACCTATCACACGTATTTAGTTTGTGAAAAAACTTGTACGTACGTATTTGAACATACTTTAGCGTACGCGTATCCTCGAACACTGCCCACGTGTATTTTACAGCTTGGCGCAGGACAGCTTTCTGGGTAGGAGCAGTAGACTGCAGAATAATAATTATTGCATATAACGATTAGCGACGCCGTGAGGCAATTGAGTAATGAACACGACAAACTGTTATAGCAGCACCTTTGGGATGCGTGCGTACAGGTCACCCAATCTCTTCCCCTATCCACGCCAGCTCCCCTAATCGTTCTATCGCCTCTGCACAGCCCATGGTGAGTGACCAGTGCCCGCCTGGTCGTGTTAGTAATACAAATCGCATTGTCGTGTTGCCCGGAAGTCTGCCGGGAAGCGTGCCGAGTGGAGACCATTTGTGAGAACAGATAATATACACCACCACCGCTCTGTTATATCACTCGCCGCTGCCAACTTTAATCTAGCGGCACGACGACTGAAGAATCGGTCTGAACCGAGCAGCAGATAATACCCGTGATCTATACTGGACGCTGCCGCACGCAGTATACACGCAATCTACAGTGTATATATCTGTGCTGTATATGTTCAATTCACTGCAGTCAGCTATATATTAGCAGGGATCAAGACTGCGTGAAAATCCAGTTAAGACAGATAGACACTTCAGTTCAGTTCGTGTATGCGGCTCCAAGACAACGTCCTGGTCCTGAACTTGTGCCTGCCCTGCTGTGTACACGAGGGTCCCAAAAGTCACTGATTTCGGTCATACACCGTTTTCAGTAGTACTTGCAATTTAAATTATGAATGATTGAAGATCCCACCCACAATACCGCATCAAAAGCGTTCCTGAACTAGATTACGACTTTAATATTCCACTGCATCACTGGGGCGGGTATACACACCGTAAGGGTGTTGAGAGATCTTGAGTCATAACCTGAGAAAGAATTTTGCAAAGCAACACCGGAGTGAAAGCGTCTATACAAATACTACGCGTCGCGGCATCACCAGTAAGTACTGCGACAGCATGAACAGAGGAGCAGAAGATAGAAGCAGCTGACAGGAAGAGATTGTCATATGAACTCGCCAGCCAGCAGAAGACCGAAAAAAGACGAAACTACTTGTGTCTGGACGTTTTCGGACTAGCATGTATTGTACACTTCCGGCTAAAAAGCATTAGTGGAGTATTCAGTGGTGGGCTGTAAAGGGGATCGATCCGGTCAGATCAGAAGGCCCATCTGTCTGCGGTGGATCCAGTCCAGAGAGCAAGATAATCAGACAGACAGATAGACAGACGTCGCTGATCCACTATACACGAAAGTACAGCGCGCGTGTGCGGTCAGGGGCTTCTATCCCTCAAATCTAGAACAGAAATCGGGCTCAAGCCCCCTCCTCTACCTTTTCATCTTCCCCCACTTTTCCGCCCCTTTTTCTCCCCACTCCCTTTCCTACTATTTATTCCTCTTTCTTCACCATCCTTCCTTCCCTTCCCCTCCCCTTTCCTCCTCCTCTTCACGTTCCATCTTCCCCCTCTCCTTCCCGGGGGCCCCACATCCTTAGTCCAACCAAGGGGTCTGCGTGGGCGCATGTAAGCTTCCACAGCAGGCCGGTCCCCAAACGGCCAGTTGTGCATTTTGAGCTAGAAACAGCGGTTTTGGTGATTGCAATTTTAAACACCCTTACAAAACTCCCCCTATTTTTCCCTGGAAGCAAGCTGCTCCCACCAGACATAGAGAGAGAAGCCCCTGTGTGTGGTCGCGTGCATTAGCACAGATTGGAGCTGGGACTGGAAGAGGTCTGCTGTCAGTGATTCCTCGTGGTAGCACTGGCCGCAGCATCAAGTAGCAGGCTTACACCAACACCAGCCGGACACACATTGAACTCAGTTCTGGGAACCAACCACAGGTGCTCACTTTTACACATCATTTTTGAGGGCGACTTTATCTCCCCTTCTTCCACTTCCACCATCCTTCTCCAGTTCTCCTCCCCTTCCCACTTCCCTCTCCTAATTCATTTCCCCTACTTATCCCCTAAATCCAGCTACGAGGTCTGGGAATTGCTTTAAGCTTCCCTGTCCTGCAGTAAAATAAAATCCCTCATTGTGCGAGTGACAGAAGATGCACAGTTCCAGCCTCAGAATATACCAAAAATCATTCGTCGGTCAGCAACTTTTGGCAGCCTACACGTAAAGGCTGAAACTGTGCAGTTTTGGTCACTTGCACGACGACGCGTCTGTCTTTGCTGTTCTTCCGTTTGGAATTTTGGATATATAAAACGGCGACTGCACAAAAGTCGAACCAGACGCCAAGATGCAGAAAACTGGCTTACCTGGTACCGGTAGTCTATGGTTGCAAAAATATCAGGAAATCATACCCTTATGGGGGTGTGGGCCCCACAAGCTTTTGGCCGTGGGGGCACTTGCCGGCACGTAGGCCTAATCTCGGGATATATGCTAGGAACCCCGCCCGCCAGACAGCTAGCTATTCACGGGGCATGACTCGGCGGCACTACTACTACTACTACTATTACATCATGCTGTCACGGGTCGTTAGAGCGCGGACGTTGTGTGAAACGACATGCGTGCGGTAGGCAGCTAAATCCTATGATTCCACGGCTTGAGTCTGCTACTGTCACTGAACCGAATTCCTGGCAGCAGCTAATATCACCCATCACGACCACGTTAAATAGAGCAAAATGCACGCAACTCAGCACTGACGATACACCAGCGTCATTCCCAGCGCGCCCTTTCAGATGGGATGAAAATCATCGACCTTGGATGACCTTGAAGCTCATTTTGTAGTTGGTTGAATCGACTTGGAATACCGGCAGGAGTCGTGATTCGTGATTTATTGGACGTAGTAGTTTCGGTTGCATTCGCAAGGTGGAGTCACCTCGGTGTGGCGCGTTGACAGCGTCTCACAGTCACTCAGGACTAGTCTCCTATGCAACTTTCTTTCAAATCAATTGATCAATCAATCGATCAGCTCTTCAAAATACCTTTAACGCCGGCTACGGATGGCCGCATAGTGCGCTGCGGTATCATCAGTTCGTGACAATCAGCTGCCTGACAGCAAACGCAGAGGCGCAGACAGCCACAGACACGACGTGTGACAATAAGGGTCGCTTATAGCTCGCAGCGTCGCCAGTCAGCAGACGGACGAACGGACGGAGGGATGAAACGGTCACAGAATTTGTCCAGTACGGCGCGGCGCGACGGCGAATTATATCACGCAGCGGCTTCCTCGGTGCACGCCGAATCCAGTGCAATTCAATTTCAGCGTGCGTTCAGTATATAGACTGCCAAGCGCATCCTACAGTACTAAACTATCTCCCGCTTGTCCGCTGCATAAATACTCCATGAGCCAGCAATTGGAACTACTTACCACACCGAATGGGTCTGAACATCCCCCATAAACATCCCGTGCAATTCAGATCTCTGCGTGAATTCCATTGCCGATATAACTGCCCGCGCTGACATGGTGCGAGTCGATTCCATACACAACGTGATCCATAATAACACGCCGTAACGGGTTAGTCAAACTGCAACGTCACGCTGAATGACGATCGAAATTCTCTGACTGTTACCCTTAGCTGTAAATTTGCCGTAACACGGCTGTACCAAAAACACCATCACATGTTGTGTGCGACAAAGGATGTTACACCAATTTGCAAAAAGCTTACCAGTTTCTGGTAAGTAACATCAACAATGTACAGTACAGTGGCAAAGAATTCCACGTGCGACGTATCTTTTTAATGATCAAGTTATTCAGACCTGCATTGCCGAGTACAGCGGTGAAACAGTTTTGACAAGTAATTTGAACAAAGCTCACGTGACGCGTGACAGCATCAGTGCCGCCACATGGAGAGTCAGCATATACAACGCGCAATAAAGTAATAATGCGTTTTGAAAGAATATCAAAATTTGAGGCCTCTGTGTGAAGAACTCTTTGAACCTAGGAGGTCGAAAATCAGACAGTTAAAATCTACGTTCTACGCTAACAATTTCATACGCAGGTTGTCCTGGTCTATCTCCGGCCATTTCGTCGCAATTCACTCTTTAAGTGTGCGACACAGTAGAAAATCACTAAAATTCCTTATTTTGAGGATTCAAAGTCGTTTAAGATCATCAGTGTTGTTACCTCTTAAAAGCCCGTCAGCAGTTTTTGTTATACGGTGAGGAGCAACTTTATGTCTATCTGCAACCGTTTTCACGTTAGATTAAGAACAGTAACTTTAAAAACTTAACCATATCGAAACATTAGTGGAACAAGAAACAAAAACCGAATAAAAACTGGGGTAGATTTTTTGTGCGTTTGTTATGACAGTTTACGCAATAAAACCCAGTGATGCTTGGGGCATGCGGGCGGGTGTCTGCGTTCAACAGAATGAGGAAAGTGGAGCTAAAATCGACGACGGCAACGTGACGCGCTACTGTATGTATACCAGTACCTGCTGGGCGACGCCAAAAGGTGTGGCGGCGACGTCCAAGTGTGAGCCGAGTCCACAGGTGCACGGCGGCAGGGTGGACAGCGAGGGGGACCGGCCAGTACGTCTGCCCCACTCTAAGTCACTCACTGCCGCTGAGGCCGTCGAAGACCCATCCCTAGCACCAGGCCGCAATGACGACGACGACCACAGACCGAGACGCAAAGCAATGCATGCTGGACAGAACAGGTCTGTTGGAAGAGGTCGGATTTGGCTGCTAGTGTGACGACGACGACGACGACCAGAGTCTGCCGCCAGAACGAAGGAACGTCAAAAACGACGACAGACCGTTACTGGACGGCGGTCCACCGGCTTGGGTCACCGGCGACGAAGATACCACGACAGAGCGAGTGTCCTTGGCGACAGTCGAGCGCAGCGCCACGCGCCGGCGACCACACACGTCGTTAAGACGTCGTCCAGTCAACAGCGACATGGCCGTCATCGACGACAGTCGCGTCGTCGCTACCGGAAGTGATTGGTTCTCAGCGCACTGTGACGCTGCTGCGTCGTCGTGTTGTGAGTCATCCCTGGCGTCATCACATTGACAGCACGAGCAGACTGACTCGGCGTCATCCTCGTTATCAGCATCCTCTTCGTCTGCGTCGTCGTCGCTATGGTAACCGACGGACCGGAAGTGGAATCGCCTGGTGGCGGGACATCGGCAGTGGCAGACAGTCGGCGCGGCAGCGGCGCGAGTGCTGACGTCATAGGCGCAGCAGCAGCAACAGCAGCCGCACTGTTCATCGTTAGCGGCGGTCTGCGTCGTAGTCCTGACCGTCGGCGACGGACTGCAAGATGGCGGGTCGCGGCACGGGGGCACAAGAGCCTCGGCGTGACGCCGGTACGCGGCCGGACCACCCACGACGTCGGTGACGCGGCGTCGTATGAGCGTCGGCGAGCGGCGCTCGGCGTCGTGTGCGGGGATCAGTCTCGTCGATGATGTCACGTCATCATCATCCTCTGCTTCCGGTTCATCGTCGTCGTCGGGCGAGAGACAGTTAGTCGCCATGGTGGACATCAGCGCGTCATGGTCGCCGGCATGACGATCCAGCATTTCAGTCTCGACTGCTAGCATTGTCAGACTCCTGTTGCGACGACCAGTGGCGTCTTAATCCAAAGTATACCGAGATTCATCACATTGCAACCTTCATTTTGCTAATTTTTTGACGTTGCGGCACCCCTTCCTCGGAACGATTTCGGTTCGCCGCTAGATGTCACATGGCCAACAGTTTGTCAGATATGACTCATCATATGAGGCGGTGGGTCCTTGCAAGTTTGCAACTTCGAACTTCCTCAGGTATCTATGCCGAACAGTTCGTCGTTCACTCGTGGTGACATCTGGCGGCGAATAGAAATCGTTCCGAGAAAAGCAACAGCGGTGGTTGTCGCAACGATCAACAGATAGCAAGTAAAGGTTGTAATTTTCATCACGATCAACCTTACAGCTTATTAGTAGTCGCTGTTTCAACCTTAATTTATTCAAAGATACTTCAGCGACGCGTCGAAGCAAACCAGGCAGTCCAGTAGATAAGCACCGGCGCTGGTGAACCTGTAGCGTCGAACTTTTATAGTATAGTAGTAGCGCTCCCGTTAGCGGGAATCATAAACACGACGCGACGTCGACAATATATTCTGCACCAGTCGCCTGGACTATTCGCCCCGAGTGAACGTCATCCTCGACTACTTGCTAAGCGGCTAAAGCTTCAATCCGTCTCAATTCCTAGCAGCCGTGAATGCACGCACGGCACTAGTATATATAGCACAGCTCGTATAGTAATGGTATTCAACGTGCGCCGGACTGTGTGTGTGCTATATATGCGTCTCCGTCCGACTTGGACCATAAACAAAACTCTGACGTCACCAGCGTCGCTTCCGGTTTCCGGTTTTCTTGTTCCAGTCGCAATATGTCACATGCGAGGGAACACCGAAGCACTGCTGAGTCGACGACGTCGACGACGACGTCTATACGGTAACCTTACAGTTACAGGTCACGGAAGACGGTCTTTAACTAGCTATAAAGAGCGACGACGAAACACAACAGCCCGGTCCGTGAACTGAAGATGTGCGGTACATGACAGTGCGACATTGACTATATGCTATCAGGCAAAGACCGAAACGAAGTGCGCCGCCAACAGAATAACTGACTGCAGTAACTCAGTTCGGGTGCATCCTACTGCTAGGCGACTGCAGTGAACTTCATGGCACTGTGTATCCTATACGCCGCGGTCAGCAGCAGCAGCAGCAGCAGCAGCGCGGACGCAGATAAACCTGTCGCCGAGGTGCCCTGCATGGCGTCATCAAAGCGCACTGATGCGGCTCACACAACTGCAACAAAACTTCAGCAAACGACTGCAGCAGTCTCCAACGCAGCGAACTCTTCCTTGCGCTGCATTTGTACTGTACCGGTGCAGGGGAAAATTCGTCACACCGGAAAATAATTCCCATATGCAGCAGTACAGTTTAGAGTTAAGATTAGGGTTAGGGTTAAGGTTAGGGTTAGTTACATCATGGGAATATGGAGGTGGGAAGAATTTTCCACGTGCGACAAATTTTCCACGACACCGGGACACTGTGCATGACAACCAACGTAAAAGTCACGCAGGCAACGAAACAGTCAGCCATTAATCAACAAAAATAAAGGATATCTTGTCCAGGAATATTTCTCTTTTCAGATATGTCAAATGTTTCACTTCCAGAAAGTGTAAAGACTGGAAATAGACTTTGCAGCGGTTCCGCTGCCACCTATCCGACCTACACACATATCACTTGTGAACAGCGTATAGCGCATTTCCAACCTCATTGGGAAAAGCGGCAGCTCCGTTTCGTCCGCCGTGCTTGGGGTGGTGAGGAGAGATGATGATGATGAAGGATGAATCAACTTTAGCGTGGCGTTAAGTCCTATAACCACAACGGCACGTAACAATAAGCTTAAACAGTGAAGTCACGCATCGGATCGTATGCACCTTAGTATGTTGTAATCCTACAACTGGAAAGCCCATTCAAATACCCGACGTCTATACACTGGTACCGGTATATGAAATACCCAAAGTACGAGCACCTCTGGCTCAATGATAAACTAAAGACCGTCGACTAGCAAACTGGGACCTGGTAACAACTAGGCAGTATCATCGTCTACCCATAAAACACTCAGTACCCAGTGACAACGTGCTGGCCGGACACGGGCGGGTTAGCGGACCGATAAAACACCGTGCACGAGCCATTAAACTGATGAACCTTGCTGATCTACTGCACTCTTACCGTCTTACGTCTTGTCTCCAGAGGCGAAAGCCCAACTCCACTATTTCGATTCGTGTGTGGGATTTGTTCGAAACTTCTGATTTGTTTTCTTCGACAATTGGTTGCACAGAATGTTGTATTATTGTACGAGTACAACAAATCCAGAACAAAACGAAGCAAGTGGAGTTCGCGTCCAATGTAACCAATACGTCATAACGCGCCGCTCACACCTTTTACATTCATCAGCATCCGCTATACAAGGACCAAGTAATCTGGTAAAGGAAGAATCGCTGATCGATGCTACCACCTGGTGAATCATAATACACCTGTTTTTATTAAGTCCGAAGCAACTGCACGTTTTGGCCTGGGGTTCGAACCTCAAATTGCTCCTTCCCCTCGGGGACCTCCAATCCCTATTAACACAAGTCTACCTGCTAATTGGCACCTAAATCCGCAAGTGATGCTGTCGCTAGAAGTAAAGTTTAAAAATTTACAGCAACACAGCGCACACAGAGTGATGACGTTCAAGGGCGAAGCCTGGAGAAACGCGGAGCACCGTGACGCACGTGTCCCCAGGGTGGAACAGCAGCAGCAGCAGCTAGAGGTGGGCGACTCGGCTGAAAACATATCCGATCCGATCCGATTCCGCGGTGATTCAAAACTTCACAAGTCGCAGCTTTGCAGCCAAAGAATGACGCACTCTTCGTGAGTTCGAATTCGCAACAGTGATGCAGCGAGTCCTCACAGTTCAAGTCGGAGTCCGAATCACGAAAATAAAAACTCGAGTAAATTGCCGAACTCGAGTACTACATCACTGGTTTGCAATGACGCACATCACATAACGTCAGAAAACAAGAAATCTGAGCTAATGCTCACGAGACGCGCGAAAGTCTATAGCAGTTCCTGTTCGCAAACTGTCAGTCTATCTCCAGCCATTTCGTCGCAGTTCATTCTTGGAGTGTGCGCAGCCCGAAATCGCAAAAAAATCCATAAACCCCCTATTTTGGCGTTCAAGGTCATCCAAGGTCATTGAATTCGGCGCCAATAGAGAGCCAGTGTACGACTTCCTATTAGTAATTAATAGTAATCTAGGCTCTATCTTGCACCGTTACTGAGATTCAGCAACTTATTGGCCAAAAATCGCAAATTTTTCCTGCACCCCTCTCTCATTTAGCGCCCTTGTTCAGGGTGACCTCCCTTCAAATTTATGGAAAAACTTTGCTGTTCCTGAAACTAGACTCTTCTGGGCAGTCGACGGTGAAGATTTGGTGATCCTAGCTTCCACCGTTTTTGACTGATCCACCCGTGTGACGGACGGACGGACAGACAGAACTGCGATGGCTAAGACGGCGAACGCGCTAAAGCAGTAGCTGCTTTCGCGCGTAAAACCGTGCCTTAGTAATGCTACGGTACCAGTGATGCTAGTAAACATGAATAACTGATCAATGAACAATAACGAACAGTATCCAGCCGTACACATTTTGGCAACGAAATTACTGGAGACGGTCGAAATGAGCTTGAGTTCGATTCGCATCGATTCCAATAATTGACTATTTTTGTCTCTAGTAGTAGCAGAACTGTCGAACGGAGACCAACCAGGAGCAGTCAACGAGCCGCGCCAAGCAGAGTCAGTGGGTTAATTTCAATTTGTGTAAGACACGAGCCAGCGAACACACAGACAGACAGTCCACACACGGAGATCTGAGCAGACGGACCACAAGGGACGTGCCATCAGACAGTCTCTAGATGGACCACCCACCGTGCAGCGGCAATCCCAAAACCACACACGCTGATGCACGCTCACTCCCGGTACCAACAACCAAGAGCAATTTCATCACGAACGTAAACGATCACTGTTCTACGCAACCTTTCCAGTTTCGACAGGCTGCTATTATGAATATGAAGCGCTTCGTTTTTAAGCGGCCGTCCAAGTAGGCCACATTACGGGTCGGTCTTGCTCTTGTCTGTCCGTCCGTCTTTCTGTCTGTGACGTTCGAGCTCCTAACTCGAAGACGAAAAAACGTATAAAAACTAAAATTGTTGTGAACGACTCCCAGATACAGGAGCCAATAAGAAACGGACGGACAGACAGACAAACAGACGGGCAAAACCCGTACTGCAAACTATTAAAAAGACCGCACAACAAACGCGGTCGTCGTCACGAGGCGCCTGCAGTGTTAGCTGACAAGAAAATCTGCGGTCAGTACCATGATAAAACGCGCGGACAGCAGCCAGGCCTGTCCTTACATGACAGGTATATACTACTGAACCACATGAAGTCGTTGCGAATATTGAAACAACCTCAAATCTAGCATGACAATATTCCGCAACTAGGCTACTGTTGCTGCAGCAGCTGCTGCAATTACTACTACATGTACTACTACTACTACTGCCACTAATACAAAGTAGTTTGGCTTAGTGGTTAACTTGCTGGTCCCGATCAATTAAGTTGTTCTACGTTGGGATCGGATACTACTCGGACGGATGACTGTCTGCGGACGGATAAATCACCTTGGTAGTGGTGTGCACAGCCAACCACCCACGTCGAATCGGTCGACCCTAAAACCAGTATCAGCTTCTGAGCGGAGCAGTAATAAACGGCGACAGTGAACGCAGCTGCTCGGCACTGCGCTACATTCATCAAATGAACCGGATGAACTATCACAATGGCTGGGCTGTGCCATAATGACAGCACCATAAACACTGTGATATATTACGACTATTATTATTACTGTAAGTCGAATGCATTCTCGATGGAAACATTAGTCCTGGCATGCACAAAATAACAGCAACCATAAAAAATTGCTATTACACGGTGTTTCGTAAAAAGGTGCCCTTTTTCTTTCTTTCAAATTCACTCAAATGATAATCAATTTACACAAAATTTTTACCAGTTGTAACTGAAGAAATTCTAATTCAAAATATTTTGACAAAATATGGTGGTTGGTTATATATTCTTTGCTGGCTTGATGTAATGCTGACGTCATAATGTGCCGTGAGTACAAACATGGTCTTGCTGCGACGGGTGCTGACAGCTGCTGAATAGCTGCCCTGCTTCGATGGTGAACTTTATCTGGTTCACTGATGACAAACTGTTGAAGTTTTACCACTGCGGCCACAAAAACACCCAAAACGATCACTTTCACACACTGCTGGGGATAGCTCTACTTGTACACCTTCCAGCAAGACTGAACCAGCACAACCTGCTTACGAGATGGCTGAATTTTTGGACTGCGCGACGCCTGATTTCATGCCGTGTTGCTTAGTGCTGATACGATGAACTTTTTTATTAGTGAACCAGATAAAATAATTAAAATCAATGCCACCAGATGCCATTTTTAAAGCTAAAATGCACCAAACTCGATTTCGTCTGCGGCTCCGCCCCAGACCCCGCTAGGGGAGCTCACAGCGCTCCCCCAGAC
>Ga0209671_1004843_pt1 | contig 13470 bp, 9 predicted proteins | sample WorMetHERISLAND2_2_FD_187401 | JGI IMG/M metagenome (GOLD analysis project Ga0209671, IMG submission 187401) | Marine gutless worms symbiont microbial communities from Max Planck institute for Marine Microbiology, Germany - Olavius geniculatus... | ecosystem: Host-associated > Annelida >... | reverse complement strand
CTGCCGCCCTTGTTTCTAGTGTTATTGCAAGTGATTGAAAGCCAGCATTGGTATTTCGCATGAACAAATTAGTCAGGAAAAACAATTCATTTTGTTCTGGAAAGTCAGGGAAAAGTCAGGGAAAATGTATTATGCAGAGTAGTAGGAACCATGTTGACCTATCAGCGGCATTCGATACCGTCGATCACACGATGTTCATTCGACACCTGCAGATTTCTTACGGTTTTAACGCTGTCGTGCTCGGCTGGTTCTCGTCATACCTGCATGGCTGCTCACAGTACATTCGCTGCCGTGATTCTACTTGCATGCCATAACTTCTGCCGTGTGGTGTTTCACAAGGATCAGTCCTTAAACCAATCCTTTTGTCTGCTTTACATGGCAGATTTGATGAAGTTGGTCATGAAGAGCAGGTTGCGGCTACACCTGTATGTGGACAGCCTGCAGATTTACGGGTTCTGTGCTCCGACTGCCACTCAGGCTTTACTTGATCAAGTGGCAGCATGCATCAGTGTTGTGTGGTCATGGATGCGATCAAACTGGCTGCAGTTGAACGCCGACAAAACTGAGTCATTATGGTGCACTCGTGCTCGTCAGCAGCAACTTATTTCCAGCAGTCCACTTCTGTATGCTCTAACAACATCGTACCATTGAAGCACGTTCGTGATCTGGGCATTTACATCGACAGCGATATGTCAATGAAAACCCACGTATCGCGAACTGTGTCCAGCTGCTTCGCTGCTTTACGTCAGATTAAGAGCATACAGCGTTCCGTCAGTCAGCCAGTTCTGCTGTAGCTGGTATCGTCACTGGTCCTATCGTGACTTGATTATGGAAGCGTCATGCTATATGGCATCTCAAGACATCTCCTGGACCATCTACAGTCAGTGCTCAACGCTGCAGCGAGATTGATCTACAGCCTTTGCAAGTACGACCGCGTTACTTTGCTGCTCAAGGAACTTCAATGGCTGCAAGTCCCCGAGCGAATCAAGTTTCGATTGGCCGTTCTCGTGTTTAAGTGTCGCAAAAGATAGCACCTCAGAACCTGGCAGATGATTTGCAGTGGGCCGCGGATGACGACTGAAAAATGCGACTGAGGTCGACCACGTCGAACAAACTGATTGTGCGTCGGTCTCATCTATCAATGGCGGGAGACCGCGCCTTCGGCGTCACTGCACCACGCCTTTGGAACAGTCTGACGACAAATGTAACCTCAGCTAGGGCACTCCCAGTTTTCAAGAAACATTTAAAAGCCCATTTGTTTAAAATATCATATAATTTGTAACTGCATTTGCTTATTGTGGCCCTGTTTGCATAATGACAATAATTTTTGTAACCTGTCTTTGTAGTTATGCTTACGGCAGGATAAATTTGTCTTTCTTAATTGTAATAATAATAATAAAAGTGTTTGATATACCAGATGTGGCACAGTGCTTCATTTGGCACGTTGACTGTTAATGGACTTAAGATTGACTGCCAGTAACGTGCGCCATTTACATAGCCAGTCCTCTGTTGACTTTGATTAGTTTACCATTATTCCCTGCTGCTGTTCTGTGTGCAGGGTCTGAAAGAGTTGATCATTGGTGAGGAGCAGGTATTGTTCCAAGCAAGCAATGCATTGTCGCAGTGTATCAAGAAAACGACCAGCAGTGGTGCCTCTTTCATTGGATCAGCTGAGGCGGTCGAGTGCCATCGTCTTCTACTTGTTGCCAGTATGACTACTGCTCATACTGTCTGCACTGACTTTGTGCTTCTCTGGACTTTTGATGGATTTTTGTTGCTTAGGTTTTTTTGTTTCACTTTTCTGTTTTAGTTTTTTTGTTCCTTTTTTTCAGTTTTTCTGATTGCACATCTCTGGACTTTGAACAGGTTTTTGTTGCTGGCATTTTTTTCCTTTTGGTCTTATATTATTGTGGTTTTTATTATTCAATTTTTTCCCAGTTTTTTGATCTCCGGTTTTTATTTCTTTTATAACTTGTCTGTTTCTTGATTTTTTTTTACCTAGCAGCATCTGTTCCATTTTTTATCATACTGAGATGGCAGGTTTCAGCGCGAGTCACTTAACATATAAATTATATCATACATTCCATTGTTGCACTTATACAGCATCTGTCCAGCACTGTGTCTGCAGCGGTATAAAGTCTAGAGATGTACTAAGTCATGTCCAAAAAGACAACAGTGTATGCATACACTAACCATGGTTGGTGACTGCAGAGAGTGTTGGACCGCTGTCTGGTGTTCATAAGTTCGTTTCTAGTTTCACTTATCTCATTCCACTATTCCAGACTGTCTTTTAACATTGACATATTTATATTTTGTTGTAGAGCAATGCTTTAGGTTAGGTTTGATCAAGAGGAAGGAAAATATTTGGTTAATTAAAACTCACTTAAGCATTCTTTAGTAGTTGCTTGTGCTTTGGTGTCTGGTCTGTCATGTGCTGGAGAAAATATAAAAATGGGTGGTAGTTTATGTTGTATTTAGTGTAAAAAATGTTTTGTTATCACTGTGTGTAGTTGTAAATAGCAGCGTCATTTATTATGAATTTTATGGCACATTTGTATGGAATTGATATGGATAATTTGTGTCATTTTCTTTGGTGTAATGTAAGTCGTATTATTTTTAGCTAAAAAGCGAGAGACGTACCTGATGGAAATGAAGAGATTAAGAGAGGGAAATGGCTGCATGCTTCCATGTCCTGGACTGCTGGGGAGCCTCGTGGCTGCAGACATTCGACTTCCTCTCAAGCCGGAATTTATGGCCAAGTTGGGCACTGCACATGGTTTGTTCTCACTGCCTTGTTTATCGTGCCGAATGTCGAATTTTTCTGGTATTCTTTTTACTTGTAATTTGCTTGCTATAATTGCATCACATTGTTCATGCTTGGAGTAACTGTCTGATTGTCAGTTGAAAACTGGATGGTCTCTATCGACTATTATGCTTTCGCCAACATGTGAAAAGAAGCTAGCTAAGCCTTTATATGTGCTAGACATCATTGCTAGTGGACCAAAGTTTACCAGAATTCTTTTGTTCAATGCAGGAGGGAACATAGTTGATAATGCCGTTTACTGATTGTCAGTATCTCCATCCATTCCAGAGATATTTGCACTCAAAGTCCATGCATGCACACGTGCACAAACACTCTGAAAACATAATGCCTTTGGCCACTACGTAGGCGGACACGTAGTGATGCAGAAACAGTTTTAGCATGATTTTTTCATCTCATAGCACTTGGCGCTGTGTAAATGTGTTTTAATTGATCGAATGATGCAGAGCACTGATAAGAATATATTAGGTAACATTGAGTAGTCTTGTGTTTAATGCACTTGCTTGTGCAGTTCTATGAGATTGTTGTGGATTTTGAGTAGTTTAGTCGTAGTAGCAATTGCTGCAATTTTAGTAGAAGAAGTTGTTTGTCTTTCTATAACTACAGCTTATAGTAGTGGTAGTGTGTAGTAGTAGTTGAAATTGTATTAGTAGTAGTTATAAAGGTTGTCGTAGTTGTAGTACCTCATAGTACAAGGCAGTGGCGGTGGCAGCGTTGGCGGCAGCAGCAGCAGCAGTAGTAGTAAATAAGTTGTTTACTATGTGTGATGATGATGATAGAATGCTGACGATGATGATGCTGGCTTTTCGTATTTGTAAATACTTCCTGTCTTACGCTGGGTACTGCAATCTGTGCATATGTCAGATACATCGGTGCACTATTTTGTGATGCTGCTGCGGTTGGGAGTCAACATCGTAGCGTCTCGTTGTGTCTCGACACAAGACTCGATGGTCCTGAGCAGCTTGGAGTTGCCAGGACTCATTGCAATGAACTGTGTTCCTTGTGACTTTACCGCGTACCTCGACGTCTACGCCATGGTCTGTTATTTTACAACCTGCACTCAGCATACGAAATTATGAATGTATGAATGAGACATCTTTATTTTGTGATCGGAACAACTGCTGTTTAAAAGTACTGAGCTAGAAATAAACATTTTGTGCATTCATTGTCATACATTTCATATTGTGTTGTTGTTTGGCATAACAGAACTGAACAGAACCGTCAGAACTGATGGTGATCAGTAGAAACTAATCTTATTGCACAACTATTTGTTGTAAAGTTCAAATAAGTGGTTGCGGCACATATTCCAAGAAAATAAGGTTTAGCATTGTCTTGGCTTGTCATGTGCCATAAATTGTAGAATGTCTACGTCGTTGCTGAATTATTGTCTATCCAATGCAATGCATAGCATTGGACAGAGTATAAAATCACCTGAGCGTCCGTCCATTCATTTGGGCTTGTGCGCGCGCGTCCATCCAACTTTTGAGGCTTCATATCTCCATAACGGTGCAAGATAGGCGCATGGTCACAATGGACCATATATAGTAAAGCGCTGGTGATGAATCGAATGGTCACGTGACTGACAACGTTAATTGTTTAGTCGTAATAATAGCGAAGGATGACAATGACAATAACATTTTTGCTGTACAATTTTAAATTGAACATTTTGATTTTTTCTACTAGTCTAAGCAGCTCACTGATTATATTTATACGGACATATACTGTAAACTATTGAAATGCATTGGACAGACTCCGTGTTCGTATTAACATTATCTTGTTGATGTGAAATTGGATGCCAGTTTCTGTATGTGCATGATAGATATATTATGTTGATGCCGGTTTATTTTGTAGAGTGTTCTGATATGAGCAGAAAGTGAGATGCGTTGGTAATTAAAAAGGATGGCCATCGAAGTCATCAGACATTGACTTGCACTCTATCTGTGTGTTGATGCATTTTTTGATGTACTCATGATGATATCAGTTTCATAGAAGTTTGGCGTTATTGTTATTTTTTAAAGTTTATTGCATGACCTAATATAGTGATTTAGTGATGTCGAATGTCAGATGGTTCCAAGAGATCAGTCGTCTTTGACACCAAAGAAGACTCCGAAGTTTAGTCGGAAAGCTCATGACAGCCATTTGTTGTCTGTTCGTCCGACAAGTTTCTTCCAAGTTGCCACTCTGCAGCTGACTCCAGACTCGCTGGGCAAAACGCATTTCTCCATGGATGGGGTCAGTGTTGCTAAATGCTATTTTTGTCCAACAATGTAATGTAGTAATTTATTGTGTTTTTTCAAACACCAAATGTGATTGTTTCAACTTGAGTTTCAGTTATTTTTAATTTGGATTTGTTTTGGTTTTGTTACTTATGATGTGACATTTGTACATGAATTGTACATACACTAAAGAACACTGTGCACGTGTCATTAATGGTGACAGTGTTGTATACTAGACAGTGGATAATAATATACACTGTGTCCCAAAAACGCATCCACAGCATTTTTGACTGTAACTTGAAAAACAACTATCAGATTTTGATAATTTTTAGGATGAATATTTCTGATACCACTTGCAGTTAAATGATCATTCAGTTTCCCTTCTCACCCAACGTTTGTTTCTGCACTCCCTGGGGAAAACACAACCAATGAAATACCACTTTTTTGTCCAATGCAATCTGATTGCTTAATTAACATAATGCGTAAAAACACATTTTGTTTACATTTCTGACACTTTGGCTGACATTTCATCCAGTTGTCCATTTTTCATCTGCCTGCAGTAAAATTGCTTGAAGTGTTGGCCCACTATGCGAACACAGGCAAGGAGACGCTTTCTTCATTCATTGACAGCAGTATCGCTAATGTTCTGCTCCAGACCAATCCAGGCTGTACCAGTCACTTCTTGATTTCACAAACATTCCTAAACTTCATCTGATAGACACATTGCTGCATGACAGTCAAACTTTGTAACACAGAATAGGACAGACGGAATTTATTGATGTTATTTAATTCATTTTAACATGTAATATGCTTGGTCTGCTTTCCCAAGGTAGTGCAAAAGCAGACGTTAGATGAAGTGAAAACTAAAACACTTATTTAATAGCCAGTTGTGTCAGAAATGATTCTGTCAAAAATTATTAAAATCTGCTGATCACTCTTCAAGTTATGATCGATAATGGCGGGGATGTTTTTTCAGGTTTTCTGTTTAATTCAACACATATTTCGCTTAATCTGCTTTCCCTAGATAGTGCAGAAGCGTACATTGGGTGAGGTGGGAAACTGATTGGTCATCTGATGGCAAGCTGTGTCAGGAATATTCTTACCAAAAATTATCAAAATCTGATAATTGGTTTTCAAGTTACAGTCAGAAATGTCGGGGATGCTTTTTTGGGACACAGTGTACATAGGTATTGCAGGGCACGGTTGTGATTACTATAAAAACACTACCTTATTCTGCAGTATTGAGGTATGTGGTATTTGCAATCTGCGTGCAGGTGGCCTATGCATGTCCACTGCAGGGCACAGTGTTTGCCAGATTGACTCATGAACCAGAACTGAATGTCTACCACCGTGGTCTCCTGGTAAGCTAAACGCTTCAGTGGCAGAGAAAACGTTCTTTATTCTGTCATTTCTTGAAGCCTGCATCTGTGTAACTTGCTACATGTTACTAAGCTTCATTTATTTTTTAGTTCTTTTTCCACTTTCTTGAGCGGGTCCCAGATCCAGCTTGACCAGATGCCATATGAGGCAACTGAACGAGTTTTTTGTGCTTGTTGGCATTGCTACATAGTTTGTATTTGTGTGAATCTTTTTGTATGTCTAAGCAGGTAGTTTATCATTGTGATTCATGTTTTTAGTGTTACTTTGGTTGATTTTTTGCCATTGATTTCTGTTTCTAGTACCAGTTCAGGGAATGGTCATGACCATTCCCGAAATGACTCATGATGTGTCAAGCAGGATGTAAAACTACTTGCTCACTCGTTCATTTACTTTCTATCTGACGCCCGTTTTTTCAAAGATAAGTCGATGGCTGCTTTTGATTTGTTTGTTAATTTACATTCTATGGCAGTTGAAGCTGTTGACCGTTTCTGTGTAATTTTTGGCGATTGTTTGCTGTGGCAAGCTGTTTGTTTGTGTACATCGCAGAATGTGTTCTCGGAGTCCGAGATGGTCGGATGGAAGAGGCATTGGTGTGTCTTGGACCATGAGCAGATATCTCTTTGGGATCATCCAGTTGCTGAGCTCTACAAGGTATACTCTACATATATATATGTTGTTTACACTGCAGTATGTTTCCGAGCATTATATTTTAAGTGTATATCTCTGTATACATGACCTGCCAAACGGCACAGTTCTAATATTTCCGTGAGTGTATCGACACCCAGTAGCGATTGTAGGTGAAACTCACTCAGCTGGCTCAGTCTGCACCTCTCAGCTGAATAATTTCAATGTAGCAAAAACGAAACACGCCAGCACATTGTGCTGCGTACAGATGCAGGAACAGATATAAATAAATAACCTGGGTTTAGCATACGCAGGTTATGTATGGGTACTGGGAGCTGTAAAATGGGCCTTATCCAGTTCCTGGCCACGTGGCGCAAGATGTGCCTAGTTTTGTATTTATATTTTTAGTTAGACTGATTGAGATTGTGTGCATGTAGATTGATTGGTTGATTGATAGCTCTGTTGCTACCTGGTTTGACGCCTGGTCGTGCAGGAGGCAAGAAGCAAGATTGACTTGCGTCAGTGCATCACTGATGAAGTCGTTCCACTGGCTCTCGGCAGCTCGACTGAAGCGAATACGATGGAATTAACAACTGCTTGGAATATATGCGGTAGCGACAGGAACCACAGCAGCACAGCCAGGTTTCACTATTACTCAACTCAGTATATTGCCAACGTTATTGAACGAATGTGCTTTTGCATAAGGAATTTGTTTATGCACCAACTTTTGCAACAAAATGTAGAAATATATGCATGAAGTTCATTTCACTAGCGAATGTAACATCAACAGCTGGATTAAAATGCAAATGCATGCTGCCATTTCATAACTTATTTGTAAAAAGTGTAAAGTAAAAAGTTTTTGTATCAGCAAGATGGATTGAAAGAATTCGCACATAGCTGTTGCTTACGCACTCCCATCCATTGCGACTGTAGTCAGTACTCATCTGTTTAGTTTGACTTTTTTTTTATCTCAGCTGATGGCTCTGCCATGTCTACCCTTCACATGGGCTAGACAGTGGTGAATGTAGTGCAGATGTAATGCCTGATTCTATATGCAGACCAGACATCCAGGCACATACCCAAGAAAACACAGCGGGTTTTGTCGGGTAAACCCACCTAAAAACCCCCAGCCCAAACCTAATCCAGTTTTATTTCGTTGCTTCACTGATAATGAAATGTGCTGTTGCGGTTTAAGTTTGTGAAACTGTAAACCTGTGAATGTGCAGATTTTTGGATATTTGAATCTGTGGCAGTGCACATTTTACTTACTTGAAACCAATGAATGCCAGTGAACACTCATCAAGTTGGACTTTTAAAAACCGGGTTTAACTCTGAATAAAACCTATGGGGGTTGGCTGTAAAAAAATCTGGGTTTTCAGCCCTGATGCAGATGGCGTGATATATGCTGATGCAGGCATTGGTTGATGGCCAGTGGCATTGCGGACTGTCGGCTGTGGTGTGATCGACTGAATGTCGTCCTGCAGGACCTCCGTGCCTGGCACCCGTATGCAGCACCACCAGTTCGCAGCGCTGCTAAACCGGCTCAGATGAAGCATCGTTTTTAACACACTGAAACACAGGCCCATCGAGAGCCACAGTGGGGTCCGGGGAAACATTCTCGCGAGGCCCCCCAAACATATTAGCGGGGCCCCTCTGGGGAGAAAATCTCTGAATTTTTCTTTTGAAAATGGTGCATTCTGGTGTACTTTATATTTCTGAGCGACGGCGGGGCCCCCAAACGTTGCGGAACCCGGGGTAGCTTATCCCCCCACTGCACCCTTTTGGCGGGCCTGTTGAAACATGCACCATTCTTATTGCTTTTATTTGTTTATTGGTTAACTGTTTCATTGTCATCGTTCTCAAAACTTACCAGTTATATTATATATGAGAGTCTGTATTCTATTTTTCTCTTTAATGTATAGTTGTTTATACATCTTGGGAGATATTTTTTTTATTTTTGTAGTTATGATGCTGCAACACATTGTGTTATGCTGAAATTGTGCCTATTTTTTCTTCCTATACTTAATTGTAAGTGCAGAAGTGCTGTAATTTTTAATTGGAAGTCACCAATCTTCAGTGACTTGATAACTTAACTTTACTGCATGGACGTGTTTCTATTATTAGTTATTACTTGCCATTGTTTGCTGTTAGCGCATGTTGTGAGATGCTGCTGATTCAGTCCAGCATTGTGTGACATGTGACAATATACAGGGTGGTCCAAAAAGATGTAGTGGTTGATGTTTTTCGTACAGCTCACTTGCCAGCAGCAAAACAAAAATATTTAATTGCCTTATTCAAACACTGGTTTTTTCATGTGAGCAATTTCTTTCGGAACATCATGATGAAAACTGCATGATTCTATGACATACTGTTGCAGAATTATGTTGCCGTCAACTTTTTGCCATTTTTTGCACCACCCTGTAAAGATTGATAGAAATAGATACATTGACTGATTGCATGGTGGGATTATGTCAAGGAGGATTTGAAATGTTTTGGCCTTTTTTATGAGATTCCCAGGTTCAGCATAAGTGTGGATAGAGTTAGGGGCTATCTGGCTACTGTGGGCTCACCTGAAAAATAGCCAGCCATTTAAGAAATAGTGTGTGTGTATGTACATATTGTTACATTACTGAAAAAATGTGACCCAGTGTAAATTCAAATGGCAATGAGTGTCTGCTGTTAGCGTACATAGATTTGTGATGATAAAAGCTAATAAGAAGCATTGTTTAATATTTTGAATAGTTTGCTTTATTGTTCTGCAAAGCGTGTTTCATGTTTTTCTTTGTGAATATAGGCCTAACAGACATTTCATAGTTATAATCATTGGTTGGTTTTTTCTTAGAATTTGACATGAAATGTCATCAAACTTTACCTTAGGCCTATATTATCAACTATTTAGTAGCAGATTGTGTCGTTTTGTTAATTATTGCTTGACAAACAAAATGTACATATTTGTCACGATTTATTGTTACACGATTATAATATGCAGATAATGCTTTCGGTAACTTACTAACATGAGATATGATATGAATAATCACATGTATTAAAGCTACTTTTGCAGATGTGGTCATTTTGTATATCATCTCAGAGGAACATTCCCACGTTATAACTAAGTTTCTCTCAGGAGTCAGGACTGGCTATGTAAAATGATATGTGGACCTGGTGCTTTCATGTTTGATATACCTGCCCTCACTCCATCAATCTGCTTAGTTTCTTCAGTAAGATAACCCAAGGTAGTTTGGCAGTAGATAACATTAATGTTATAATAGAGCTGTTTTTGTATGTATTGATAAATATTTTGCTAATATGTAATAAATATGTTATGTGTGATTATAATATATCTGTCAAGATGATAAAAATTATGTGATTGTGAGTTGTCAGTGCAAGTCATATGTGTGTGGAAAAAAGACATAGGAATTTCAGACGTTTTTGTGCCTAGCCTGGACGTTTCGCCCACTAAAAGTGCAGATAACAGAGAAGACGATGTCGTCATTGCCATTGTCTTCTTCATATCGTTCGTCTTCTACCATTTGTTGTCTTTCCTATTATCTTTGCCGTCTGTCCGTTTTCGTCGTAGTTTCTAGCAGGCGAAATGTCAGAGGGCAAAAGTTGAAAGCTAAATATCCAGGCTAGTGGCGAAACGTCCCAATACATGACATAAGCAATAAATATTGGTACACTTCTATTGTTGAGCTCCAGACATACCTGTAAGCGTAATGAAAAATACAAACTGGTGTATTCCAGTGCTGGAAAAAGATTTAGTTTTTGGAAGAAAATTTTTGGGTGCTTTTAAAAAGTTTTGAAAAAGGCTTTTTAAGTTGTAGTGTACAAATAAAATCGTACACCATTCTCTATTGTGTCTTTTTGTGAGGAGTGGATGACGTGATGTTATCGTGTCAACAGTCACAAGTCATGATTAAAATATTAAGTTGAATATAATGTAATTTTTATTATAAATTTCACAAGACATAAAAAGCCTGAGGTTTGTCCTTTTGGTTTAGTTTTTTAGACCAGTTAGTCTCATCATAGTTCTCAACTATTAATTTATTAAATGTTGACTTCATGATGCTTTCCGTTTTTGGTCGACCGTTAGGTTGAGTCTCAGATACAGTATGTCGTCTGTCTTGTCTTTCTGTAACGTATGTATTGTGGCTAAGCGGTACGTTGTAGGATGTCGTAGATGATACTGTTGTATAGGGTGATGAGTGATGACCACGTAAGGTGTCAATAGTAGGCTAAGCATGTCTCTAATACATAGTTTTTGCCGTACCGGTAATTTTGAATGGATAGTTGCTGCCTGTTGAATGCAAAATTGCTGACTTCAGCAATCGCCCATGTGCGCAGAATTACGTACCGTATGCAGGCGTTGATTTTAGCATTTGATATTGCAGCGTCACCACAGCATGCATGAGAATGAAAACACTCCATAGAATCGCTTTTTTTCCCGGACTGACAGTTGGACGCTGGCCTTTGTATATAGTTGGTACGGTCGGTCCACTTTAGCGACAGCTGGGCTTTTTAGCAGACCGTACTTAATTAACTGTCAAGCTGTTGTCATTGTTGTTCGTCCGTTCATCCGTCACAGATGTACTGTGGCTAAACTGTGCAAGATAGGGCTTAGGTTGCTAATAGGAAGTCGCATACTGGTTTTCAAATGATATATACATCATTGACCTTGGATGACCTTGAAGAGTCAACGTACTATGGAATGGAATGTTTCAAGGTATAAGTGGCCATATCTCGGAAACGGTGAGAGATTCGGCCTGGTTACTATTAGTCACCAGTAGGAACTAGGAAGTGGCATACGCCCTGTCAGATTAGATGGAAATCATTGACTTTGGATGACTGAAGGTCGGCTATCCAAGCGACAACTGGGCTTCTTGTTCTTAATCAGCGACCTAAATCTAGTTCATGGTGATAAATGTTTTTGCGCATTCTCAAACTATCGCATCTAGTCTCAAAATGGTTGATATCGTACGCCGTGCGCGGTATTTTTGTTGAATTACGTTGCAGCCTACGTCCGTCAGGCTGAGCTAATGCTAGGTTAAAAACTTTTTATATGATCTATGTCGCACTTATGCGATCTATGTAAACAATAAACAAACATGGCTGAATTGGTGTCTTTTGAAAGTGCAACAGAAAAGCAGAAACTTAGAGAAATTCGTAAGAAAGAGCGAAGTCATATTTTGAAAGAAGTAAGCACTATTCGATTGAGAATGAGGGCACGATTATTGTATTTGAGAATGAGGGCACGATTATTGTATTTTGTAAGCTTGCGATCTGATAAAAGGCTGGTGAAATTTCTCCAGCAGGTGATGTGTTTTTGTATTGCAGGCGGAAGCAGAGCATGAGCGGAAAGCTAGAAAGAAAGAACGTGCTCGGCAGCAAGGCGAAGGTACTTGGATGTTGCAGTCTGTCGATGAACGTATCAAACACGATGAACAGGTAGTGAAAGCTCAGTAACATTATTCTGTTAAATTTTAGCTCTTGTGTGAATCAGTTTGAATTTATTTTACTCAAAATGTGGAGCCTTTGCTTATTGTCATGTTTGGATATTTTGATAAAGGTAGAAATTAGCATTAGTGCGCAGAACTATAGCGACATGATGCGTCTCAACCATCTGTCTGTTGCAGTCCAATATATATTGGCTCGTAATTAGAAAATTATAAGACACACATGGCGAGAACTATTTCCAGGGCAGGAGTATCCAGTGTGCTTCAGTTCACTTAAAAAATTAAAGGTCACAGTTATTAGAGGTTTTAAAAACTAAAGAATTTGATACATGTGAGATTTTTCTGGGCATCTGTTAGCTGACGGTGACAGCGGACAGTTCAATAGCAATAGCAATGAACTGCCGCTGTTAATCTGCCACATCTAGCCTTCAGCGAGTATTTCTCTTGTGAGTTTTCGTGCGTGAAAATCTTTTTTTCTACAACAAATAACCTCATCGTTCTGAAGAATGAAACATGCGTTCATGCTTTGACGTAAATTGACGTGAAATTAGAAAGCAAACCTCCAAAAAGTTCACTGTTATTCAATTTGTTGACAAAACTTAACGCCGAGAAACCGTAGAGATGTGATGATATTTATTAAGTCTGCTTTCGTCTCAGGAGTTTTAAATAAGTACATATTTGTGTTGTACTTTTATTTAGCAGACGAACTATGTTAAATGTGTTGTTCTTGTTGTTGCTATTGTGGTTTCTAATAAAATACAGTGTTTTAGTCATGAATGCATCTTTTTTGTTTGAAGAATTACGCACAAAATATTCATTTTCTGTTTTCTACTACCTGTTTGAGGAGTCATCAACAGAAATCCAAAATCCCCCTTATATTTCATTTTCCCCTATTTTTCCAGTTTCTTCCCTAAAAAACTTATTTCCCTATTTTCACTTTCCCCTAATTTTTAATCTACACCCTTAACAAATTTTT
>Ga0209671_1004842_pt1 | contig 13471 bp, 8 predicted proteins | sample WorMetHERISLAND2_2_FD_187401 | JGI IMG/M metagenome (GOLD analysis project Ga0209671, IMG submission 187401) | Marine gutless worms symbiont microbial communities from Max Planck institute for Marine Microbiology, Germany - Olavius geniculatus... | ecosystem: Host-associated > Annelida >... | reverse complement strand
GGCGTACTCTTCCACAGCGTAGCCGTGTCCACGACGTGGCGCCAGTCCGCCCGCCCAGAAGCTTTTCTCCACGCAGAAGAAAGACCAATGTTCAGAGGTCTCAGGTCTGCCTCCACCGAACGTAACCAGGTGTAACTAGGTCTCCCTGCGGGCCTTCTCCAATCCGGAGGAGGCTTGCGTATTGCGGCAGCAATGGCACGATGGTGATCTTCGTCAGGAGAGCTGTGGGCGATGTGACCGAATTCCAGATCCTAAATTAGACTGCCATCAAAATCCGGCTAGTTGGTCTTTAAACCACTCTCCACACTGCTGCAAAAAATTTGATCAGTGAGTGAGTGAGTGAGTGAGTAGGATTTAATGTCCCACCTCACACAGTATACGGTAGGTCATTTCTGGGATGGCCTTTTCAGGCAAAATTGCACAAACACATAATAACAAAACACAAAGTTTAACCTTTACAATTAAGAAACAAAAAGTTTAACCTGTACAGAAACACAAAACACAAAAACGACCTAAGTCTAAAATTGTAAGAACTGCCGATTATAACTGATCAGCATCTGTTCATTACTAACGCAAACTAAAGGGGTCATCACATTTTGATCCCCAGCAAAATCAATCACTTTTCCAAGGTGTGCAAAAAATTTATCACAATCTGCACATAACATTTTGAGCAACCTTGTGGATAAACAGACACAGCGATACACAGACAAAAACAATGCCTCCAACATGCTGAATTTTCATCCAAATGCCATAACAAATAAACATGCATTATGCGCACTGGTCGTAAATAAGACACATATCAGCTGACAGAATCAAATATGATAAAAATTTACCGAAGTATATGGTAGGTTTGATGTCCTGGAATGGCAAATCAAAGCCGAGATGCTTGTGCGAGTCCCAAGCCATGGCGAGCTTTTCCAGGTGTGCCGGATCGGACCTGGATACAACGGCGTGGTTGATGGAGCCTCCAAGCTGTCCAATGATACGGACACATTGTTCCTTCACTTGCTCCAGCTGATGTCGGCTGACATGTGTTTGTGAATCATCCTTCACACAACAGACTAGGTGCATTTTTTTCTGAAGTCTGGCCAGGTCTGGTTGGTTCCCAGTTGTTTTTCAATTGAGCGGCAAGCCTGTGCGGCAGAAGTAAGTGGCGTTGGCCAGTCAAATGCATTGTTTACAATTGATTGAATTCGAGTTTTTTTTGCACTACTTGAATCTAGTTCTGTGCATTTTATTGTGCGTAATTTTGCGTATAGAGAAAATTAATTTGTAAGGCAGAAAGCACTTGTTCAATCCTTCAGTCACGATATATGCATTATGCAGTTTGGCCGGAATGTGGACATGGCAACATCTGTTCCGGGTTAGTGGCATTTTTTGAGATCAATCCAAAAGGTCCATGTCTGGACAATAACAAATCACTGCACCTTTCCGGAATGCAAAAAAACACACACCTACCGTGACAACTCGTCCGTTTGCTACTGTGTTATATGGCAGTTCTAACAGACCACATTACATCATCACGTCCATCTGTCTACTGGTCCAAACCAAACTCACAAAGTCAAAAGAAATCAAGCTGATTGATCCACTAATCAACCAATCCATTCATTACCGAATGTCAGCAATCTATGACATTAATTATCAGTGATTATAAATTCTTCAAGAAAGAGACGGGAAACAGAGACCGAAGTAAACTAATCTAGAAACAAAAGTCACTAACTTGCTGAATACAAAAGAGGGAAACATGACAGTTACTTAGGCTGATCAACTGCCAATATGCTAAAACAGAGCTTCATCAGTTTCTAAGCATATGCTATGCACCACCATATACCCAACAGATTATTAGTGACATGGCTGCCAAAACAAAGGGTACTAAAATACTTCCAAAATACTACAAACGTACAGAGTACAGAATAAAATCAAAAAAGTGAAAAAAATCTGTACCTTAGAAATGTATTTGATGACTTTCTTTCTGGAAATCTTAGTCGAAGGCTTACGTCGACCAGTAGATCCCGTAGCCACGGTCAGCTGGTCAGCAATGCTGTTGTCCTCTGCACCTGGCAGATCATATAATTGGCGGCAAGTTCATGTTTCATCGAGAAGTTGAACTAACACTACAGTCGGCAATTTCCATTAAAAGAAATACCAAGATAAGTGCAGCAAACATGAACTGAAGTCTAACTTTGGTGTTGTCTTATTTCTAAGAACCAATATTTGCAATTATCAATAAATTTTTTAATTGCAAATTAATAGCCTTTTAGTACTCAGGGATTAAAAACTTTTTAATTGGTTTTCAATTCACTTTTGGAAAAAAAAAATTAATCCGACTCAGTTCTTGGCAAATGTCAGATTGAGATAAAGGAGTTGAAATAAAGATCGCTCTATTTCTCACATAATGTTTTAATTAATACTTGATCTAGCACAGTTCATGAAAACAACAAAAAGACGAAATGAAATCTTGAATGAGACTAAAACAGAGAACAGAAAAAAAGAGTTGTTAGCACTGGCATCTATGACTAAAAACGGCTGGACAACAAAAACCTCAGGCCGAATTGATTTAAAACTGATTTAACTTTAAGAAATAATGTGATAATCTTAGATATGTAGAATTTTTAGTGAACCTACATATTAAGGGTGCGTTGCACCAACCATACTTAAATTTAAGTACATGCTTAACCAGTAACCACCGTACTTAGCAGAAAATGCATTGCACCAACACCATTTAAGCAGGCCAGCCTGCTTAAGTTTTACTTAAAAATAAGTGGCCAAAGTTGCCCACTTAAATTTAAGCGGCTGGCAAAAATGAAACAGACGCCATCTTTATTTAGCAAACTGTGACGAAGTTATCGTCCTAAATTGACGATTTTCAGTAACAGTTATTATATACCATAAACAAAAGCGAAGAAAACTGGCAAATACACATGGATAATGCTGTTTGTCGTTGAGTATTTACAGCTGAGATCGTTTTTAAGTGAAAAGAATCACTTTTCTAAACAGCAGTGCGCTGACACATACGAGTTCAGTGTAGTCTACAAAATTTATTTTCTCAGGTTATATTCGTTGTCAGCCAAATATGGATCAGTCCATATTTATGTTGATTCTCATATATTTGGCCTATATATTACACTTCGGTCAAAATTATACTGTTCTGAAGTTATTTCAATTTATATATGACATTTTGAGTGATGGCCATTGTTGTCAATGAAGCGTGATAGCTATTACGTAATTGGTCGTCAAAGAAGTGCTGTCGTCACGTGATCGAAATTAGCCAATGGCAAGCGTCGTTACAATTAAGTCTGTCACTTAGCTAAGTGACGTGCGGATTGTGTTGGTGCAACGGAATCGATTTAAGTAGCCGGTTATGAACCACTTTAATTTAAATGGTACTTAACTAAGTACGTACTTAAAATTAGTTGGTGCAACCGGCCCTAAGTCTAGTCCTATGCAAAAAGTTTGGAAAAACAAAAGTTAACTGCAAAATCAAAAACATGCATGTACGAAGTAATCTTTATAACCAGATGCCTTCGTAATCATTCAGTGTTTTCACACTACACTGCTAGCCAGCCGCAAGACAAAAAAGACAACTAGCTGCTTTCTCACTTACAACATACTGCGATAAAAGACTAAGACTACATTCACATAGACACAAGTGCGAGTCCGAGTTTTGGTTTACGAATAAATGTTTTGCGAACAAGAGAACCATATTTCACTACATCGCTTATAACTTACTAATCACACATCCCTAGCAGGGAACAATTCGACATAGACGTGAGTTCTGACATCAAACATGCATCATACCCTGTATAAATTGAACTAATGCTATTTACGAGTCATTTACTTCACAAGCAACCCATACTCGTATCGATGTGAACGTGGCTTGATAGCTTGAAAATGTTACCAACCAAGACTGGTGGATGATTTGAGATATGCATCCAGTAGAGGCAAAATGTCGGGATAATAAGTAAGTAAGACAGCAGAAGGCAGTGACCGATGCCAATGTTCCACTGCAGTGAGAGCTGTCTTAGCCAGAGGTAAATAACTTGTGCCAACACGCAGTGCTTGCTGTGCATAATATAGCACAATATTTCAATGAAACAATAATTAATAATAACAAGTGATGGCAAATAATAATAAGTATAGCAATAGTGACTGATAATGCTAATGTTAGATTGCAGCGAGAGCTGTCTTAGTCAGTGGCAGCTAACTTCTGCCAAGTGCGAAAAGTAATAGTTAAATAAATTAATAATAAATAAGTAATAATTCACACCTGTGACCATTGTGGGTTTGAGCCTCATATCTATCTGACCTTCGAATAATTCAGTTAAAAAAACAAACTAAATGACTCATGTTACTGTATAGCAGCCTGAACACAAAACATCTTGGCTGTAGTCCTCTGACATGATTATCACAGGCTGCGAGGTAGCGCAGCACTGCTGTAAGGGTAACCAGCCATTTCAATGGGAAACTCCAAAATTTGACCCCTCGTATTTCCCAAACCCCTTAAATTTCTCACATTAAAATTTGCACAGATAATTACGTCCAGCATATCTCCTGATGTGCAAAATTTGGTGAAAATCCGTTTACGGGAAGCTTCCCCACGAATAGGTGAAATATAACGCTTGTGTGACTTTTTGTGCCTTCCCTTTCCTTTCCTTCCCTTTTTTTCTTGCCGTCCTCTACAGGAAAAACGACTGAACTGATTTTAATGCACGATGGCTAATATGACGTGCTTTCACGCAAGGAAGTGCCTTTTGGAGGTTACAAAATTTATATTCAACATTTTAACCTATTTTTTCACAAAAATATGAAAAATTCCAATGGCGCCTATGGGGAAAATTAAACAATTCTTTAAACCGTCATAAGACAGACTCGTAATTTTTGGTTCTATGGTATGGTATTTGGGGTCGGCCAATTTAACGGTGTCATTTTTATTTACCCCTGATTGACCCCCGTTGCCATGGCAACAAAATTTGGGATAAAATTGGCTATTACTCGGCCCCCGTAAAAGATAATTGTTAGGGACCAACCAAATTCACGGGAAAAAATGCATGATTTCACGGCAGAATTTTTAAAATGTGTCAAATTTCATGGAAAATTCACGGAAAGAGTTTCGGAAATTCACGGGCCACACAGACGTTATTTAGAGGTGCTGCGCTAATGCAAACGAAGAAATTTCAGAACAACGAATATTTACTACCCTAAGTCAAGACTCAAGACAGTCATGCCAACTACTTAGTGCTGAAGTGTGACACGTAGCAAACAGCAACATCCGTACAAAAGCTGCTGATAAAACTCTGGAATTGTCATAAATTAAACTAAAAGCGCTAAAATTCACGAAAAATCAAAAAGATCTTTGCGTCAGATGGGGTGTTTTCAAGATCGGGTTATTCTGCTAGCTGTGGTAGTAATTGTAGTGGTTATTCTACTGCCAGATTTTACTCAACTCATTACTTCCAACGGCAATACAACTGCAAATATTTATGTAAAAAACTGTTCAGTTTATATACAGTGTAAAGGTGACATCGTGGTTGTAGATATAAAACAGCACAAATCACAATTTACAAATTCAAACATCACCATTACACAATGTCAGAAGAACTTTGCTGACTGTGTAATGGTAAAGACCTACTGCTAATGTATCCTGTGTGAGTTTATGTGAATAGCTACAGTAAAGGTATAGCAATGCTGCATTAAGCTGTCAGTCACCTGTAAAGCAGGTATGACGATGTACATGTGAGTGATAACGATCTCATCAGGTAAAGCAAGCAGCAGCTGGAGACAGGCTGCAAGCAGTTCATCATGATATTGCTTCATCTGGACTGACACCTGACACATGTCAGAAATAACACAAATAACATTAACTCAATGATACAACATTGATATAACACTAGGTGACATTACATTAGTAGCTAGTAATAGAAGGCACTCGTCAAAGTGCATATCTCAACCAAGTTCTGATTCCGGAATGCAAGCGAGTTCCCCTCTCTGAGCACGCGCTGCATCGACGCTACAACCAGCTCCTCATAGCACGAAACTTTCTTGCACGCTGTTCATGACGTCATCATTTCGTTCGCACAATATCATTTTTATGAAAATTGATGTAAAGAGATGTTTTTATTTCAACTGATCAGCGTATTATTAATTAGCATTACATTCTAGACATATTTAGCCAATATTGTTTTTTCGTGTGACTTGGCCTTTAACTTCCACTGGTTCACTACATTCACTTCTGCTGGATATAGCAATATCATTGCATTACATCAAACATCACAAACAGAGAGCCAATGCACTAAACTTAAGACAAGGACACAACATATGATATGAAACAACGACACATAATTGTAACTACAAAAATATGTCAGCCCTGTGCTGGCATATTTTGTGGCCATCCGTCTAAAGCAGCATAATCCAAACCATAACACCTTTTAAGCTGAAAACTGGCCCATTTGTTACTCGTGCCCTAGAAAACCTTCACACCAATTTTGTTTTTCCCACACCTTATTGTTTTCGAGTTAGAAACTGTAGTAAGATAAACGGACAGAATGACAAATGGATAGGCAAGATCCGTACTGCTGCCTAATAAAAAAGCCACATAAAAATGTGTGTAAAATGAGCAAAAAATCTATGCTATAACTGCACCACGTTGCTTGTAAGTGTAATAGCAGAGTGTCAGACTTATGATCATGAGGTTGTGGATTCAACGCCCGGTCGAATAACTCTCAAGTGGTTACTCCTTGGATGGGTGACTGTCTGCAGATGGGTGAAGCATGCAAGTATACAGCCAACACCAAGTTCAACTCAGCCTTCCATCCTTCCAGGGTAGGCAAATCGAGTACTGCCATGTCTGACAATAGTTAAGGTGGGGCACTGGGAGACCCTATGACAGGTGACTGAGACGGGTTTCCAAGCAAGCGGTGGACACTACAGCCATAGCGTTTAAACCTTAAACCTTGAACAACACCACAGATACATGCCACACGATCATGCTAGAAACAGCTTCATGAAAAATAGGTTTATCATGGCAGCTAATGCTAAGAAAGTATCAATGACGAAAACTGCTAAGAGATCTTTTGAAGAAGGCTAACTGAATTACCTCCTTGGCAAATTTGACAAAGAGACTAAAGCATGCTTCACGAGACGTCAGATCAGACGATGATGAAGCTTCTTGTGTGTCATCAGCAAATTCCATCTCCTCCGCATCCGGAGCACCAGCTGGCGTCAAACCCTAACGCAGTGTACCAGAACTAACTGACATGAGACACATTACCAGCAAAATCAAAGTGTGCACGTGTGTTACATTTTGTTGGCAACAAATCACTCCATTCCATAAACTGACTAAGAGACTAACAGCCGATTGATCACACCCCCATCGTTCTTCTGACACTACGACAGTGTCAAAACATTAGGAAACACATGAGTAAATATCAAACAAAACAGCACAAAGACACCACATGACCACAGAAATGACACAACAGTTAAAAATATTTTTTAAAATTACATTTTCACAAAACTCATAGGAGTGTCTGTACAAACACTGATAACATAAGCTGTAGAAAAAACATTAGAAAAAAACAAGACAGATCGATGAACCTATCAACTTCCACATGTCTATGATTATTTACTTTCCACCACAGTGACACCTGGTGGACAGTCGTTCCGAAGAAGTCAGCAGCGGTTGCCGAAATGTCAACAGTTATCCAATTAAAAAAGATTGTTTTTTTGACGAACTTATAAGCTAGGCTTATCCGATCAACCAATAAGCAGAGTTATAACAGAAGCTGGAGATACAAAAGCAGCCGACAAAAAACTCTGCGAGTTACCTTGAAGTAGGAGAGTTTCGAGCAGAGTTGAAGGCAGACAGTAAACAGCTTGTACAGACCACTCACCAACGGCTGCCTGCATCACAATATAACTCATAGTTAAAAAAACAATCAAGTCACACTATTATCAATTAAACATTCATACACCACTAGGCCTAACAGCATCTGCCTATACCACAGATCGCAACAACAAAAGTTAGCAAGAATAGGGTTAGAAACCATAACCGTAACCTTAACCCTAACCCTAGGTGCAAAACAATCCTAGACCATGTTACAATACACTAATAGAAACCAAAAAATAAAACAATGCAACAAAAAATTTTTTAAAATCTTCCGAACAGTCCAGCCTGTATAACACAACTCATAGTCGCAACGTATGCCAACTTCAAGCACAGATACATAATGGTGCATGGTATTCAATACAAGAATTTTGAGATAATGCTCACGAGATGCGTGAAAGGGTTCCCGTTCGCAAACTATCAGTCTATTCCAGCCATTTCATTGTGGTTCATTCTTAGAGTGTGCACTGCAGATGAAGATCGCAAAAAATCAATAAAACCCCTTATTTTAGAAGTTCAGAGTCTTTCATAGTCATTGATGTTGATACGACTGAAAAGCTCGTCACTAGTGCTTGTTGTGATAGGCAGCATGCCCACGCCTATCTGCAACCGTTTTCACGAAAGACTGGCCAACAACGGTAACATAACGACTTCTACGGAGGTAATGCTCTTTGATGCCCTCATGCGCAGGTTTCCTTAAACCTAGACAATTGAGACTTGGACAGTCGAAATCTACGTTCAATGCGGAAAATTTCATTTGCACTTGTCCATGTCTATCTCAATTCATTTTGGTGCAATTCGCCCTTGAAATAAGGGTTGAGCTATAACAAGATAAATGGCAACTAGCATCATCAACCATTATTGAAAATTTTTTCCTGTCAATTCCTAAAATTGGGCAATATTTTATGAACTTCGGGGAGACAATTGCCAATAACAACCTCGACACCAGTCACTATTTGTATAATATTAAACAGGTCTCAATTAGACGCCGGGTCTCTAATAGAAGCCGAAAGGAACGAAAAAGCACTTAGAAGAATACAAAAGAAAATGATGCGCGCGAGGAGTAGATTAGATTGGTCACAATCTAATAATATTTCTTGATGAAGTTACTACTGATTAAACTGTGACTAGGAAAACTAAAGTTTTATCAACAGCTATAAGAGGTTTTAACAGATTACCAGATTACAGATTAGCACCACGATAGTAATAGACAGAAAGCACCCAAGTACCACTGATAAAAAGTAATGAATGTAAGGGGGTCACACACTTGACTGAACGTACGATGATTTCACGACCAAACTTGAAGATCCACGGACGAAATAACTCCGTTCGACATTTCTCCACCAGAATTTCACTACAGTCAATAATCACTGAGATTAGAAAATAAATTACTGATACAGCAGATACTTCACACAGTTTATGTTCAATGCCATAAATCTACATAAACTACCACAAATAAATACAAAAAAACCCGCCTGGCCAAAATATAACTTTTAATCCATCATACTATGCCCTGGTTACAGAAAATAAATCTTAGCAGAATTGATCACAAAAACAGAACATTTAGAATAACGCTGTGTTGGCTATTCGGTCAGTATATTGTCATTTTGTTTGGTACTTTCACGTCATACTAATATGTGTTGGTTAATTAATTGAAATAAATAAACAAATGAAAATAAAGAGCTACTGCAAGACTTATGCCAAAGTAGTATGAGCGTCCTTTTTAATTATATCCTAATTTACCGGGAAAAGTCGACCAGATTGACAAAGACGACGATGTCCTTTGGTTTTGAAGCCAGTTTCCCAGTGACAGGATCGGAGTTAATGCCACTTGACTCGGACTCCTCTGCATCACTGGACAACTGTTTCAGCAACAGATGGATTAGCAACGTTTAGAGTATGACAATTGTGTAAAATGAGCACAAAACATCGCGAACATTTTCGAGTGAGTGAGTGAGTAAGGTTTAACGTCCCACCCGACACAGTACAGGTCATTTCGGGGACGGCCTTTCCAGGCGGAATGCACACAAACACATAATAACGCAACAGTAAGTTTAACCTTTACAGAAATACAAAACAAGCTAAACCTAAAATTGTAAGAACCCCATTATACGCGTGCGTATGTAATTAACATAATGGTAGTTCTAATAATCTTCCCTGTTATCCTCCAGACAGATATCAATGTGATAATGCTGTCTATTGGAGGACAAGGAGGGACATTTTCGATTGTAACTTAAAGAGGAATTATCAGATTTTAATAATTTTTGACATTAATATTTTTCACACAACTGTCGATCATATGACTGGCCAATTTTCCACTGCACCCAGTGTCTACTTCTGCACTACCATGGAAAACAAAATCAACGAAATATTGCATTTTTATCCTATTTCGTCTGTTCGAATTTCGCATGTTCGGATTTTCCCAGGTAAAGCAGAAACAGACATTTGGTGAAATGGGAACTAAAACAGTCATATGATCATTATTAAAGTACACAAGAAGTTCCTAACAAGTTCATTATTCAGTATATTCACACAGTTTGGAAATCACAAAAGTGAATCTAACAGCAAAAAAAAATCATTCCTCAAAAAGCATGCCAAATATCAACTAGTTCTTAGATAAAAGTTGAAATCTGATAAAATTATATACCTTATTAGTTCGTGGCCTGGCGTAGCGGTAACAAGTTTCATTCAATCAATGAAGTTACTCTATACCGAGCCAAGGTCAACTCAGCCTTCCATCCCTCCGGGGTAAGTAAATCGAGTACTGGTCTATCTGGCTGGGGTTAAGGCGGGGCACGTTCACCTGTGTCGGGTGGCAGTTAACACTGAGTGATCATATATGGCAGGTGATGCTCCGTAGCTCTGGAATAAACTTCCATTAAAAGCTATAACACCACCTTCACTGTTTCAAACTATGAGTCTATTCAAACAAGAAAAACCCTGCTAACGCAAACGAGAACGCACAACAGTGGAGCATGTTTGAAAGCCCAGTAAAACAAAGTCTAAGTCAGTTGCCAGACGACCAGTAGCTAATTATAGTGTTTTACTCATACTCACCAGAGGGCGTGACCTGTCTCGTTCAGCCAACGCTGTATCGGATGGAAATCGCACATTTTCCCTACCCACCTCTCATTTAGCGCCCTCGTTCAAGGTGATCCCTTTCGAATCTATGGAAAAGCTTCACGGTTCCTGAAATTAGAGTCTTCCGGGCAGCCGACGGTGAAGATTTGGTGATCCTAGCTTGCACCATTATTGACTGATCCACCCATTTGACAGACGAATGGAGAGACGAACGGACAGACAGAATTGATCACATACGCGATACAGCAGTAGCTGCTGTTGCGCGTAAACACTAAGTCCATATTTGTTCAAAATCATCACTGACGTATGTTAAACACGATCACGGTTCTGTCATTAAGTCAAAATGGTGTCGTTTTAACAGTTATATCTATATATTGTGTTTAGTTGGTCGTAAACTGCAGTTTTACTTGTGGTCCTTGTGGTTTGTACTTGGATCATGCTAAAAATTTCCTAATGTAATGTAAGATAATTAATGTAATCACACAAAAGTCATAAGGTGATGCCAATCTCCATTTCTTTAGACCTCAGCTAGACGCCAGTTTACACTGCAAGACCACGGATACGGGGCTAGTGCATCATGCTGTGGGCTTGCGCTGGTATACATTGTGCCTACCCACGGAGGGATGGCCAGGCTGAGTTGACCTGGGGTAATCACACAAGTTCTGTATGATTGTATAATAACATAAACATTTCCAGCCACCTTTTGTTGGGTAGACTCAGTAGTGACGGACAAATCAAGCCGTGATAAAACTCGAAGTATGCCCATCACTAACTCATCGTAGAACTGTTTAGCCAGCAATTCACGCTGACCGATCTCCATCAGTGGCAATAGTTCCTGTATAGGTACAAACATACACTGATTATTTCATTTTGGGCTCACCACAAATAATAATAATAATAAATGATTAATAACAATACTGAATAACTACACATAATATAATAACAAAAAATACAAATAGTGTAAAATTAAAATTATAAATTTTACTCCAACGAATTATGTTCTTAACCCCATCTTTACCACATGCAAACAAATAACAATAAAAATAGTAATATAAAAAATAAAAAGATAACAATAATAAATGTACTCCAACAAAACAACAGTTAATACAACTGCAATAAACTGAACCTAAACATTCACACATAGAAATTACGAAATATTTTGTAAATAGACAAATGCTATTCGATAATATTTTTTCCAAATGCCAAGATATTTTCCTAATATCGGTATTTGCATTATAATAAAACAACAAACAATTTGTAAAAGTTCATAAGCCAACCTTACAAAAAAACTTCCAGAAGTAATCAGACTTAGAACAATCTTGAAAAATGTGATTTGCTAATTAAAGCATCGGACCCAGTGTTGACTTAAAAATAACTTAAGAAGGCTTTAAAGAATTCATCGCAAGTTTTGCAAATCAATCCGATCCATACTGCATGCGCTTCTGACCTTGACAGAGGCCAGATGCAGCAGCGTGTTCCAGAGTCCAATGAAATCACGATGAGTAATCTTCTGCCGCGTGAAATCCGAATCAACACGATCTGACATTGTGGGGTCACTAGACACGGCCAATGAGTCCAACGCAACATCATGACTGCAGGTCCTGATAAGGCACTGATACACTGAACGTGGCAAACACACGAAGGCAATTATTATTTACAATTAAATAAGTAAATAAGAAAGTTCATATTTAGAATGCACAACGTCAGCCAGTGGCTGAATTTGAGGTACTTATTATTATTATTATTTATAAAAAAACGCCAGAGGGCAGCACAATCTCACAATGCAGTAGGCCCTCAATGCAAGCTAAAAGCAACACGCAAACATAAAACATCAAACTAAGACGTCTAAAAGCTATAAAAATGCTTTAAAAATTGCAGAAACAATGAGGAAAACGTATGCCAAACGGCATTCTTAACACTGTCTTTTGAAATACCGCATACATCTGCTACACCATTCACACGGCCAGCGCGTACCAGGAAAGAAATCAATCTTAATATAACATTTGTGGATAAAAACACTTTCTTCCAAAACAAAAGCTTTCTTTCGTCAATGCTCACTGATTTGTCACAGAGACATGACTCACTGCTATGAAACAGAAAAAAAGAGTTAAAGCTTAAATGTTGTCTATAGCTAGTTTCAGGAACCAATTTCAGAGCTATGGAACATCACCTGCCATATGAAATATCAGCTTCCACCCATAGATGTTAAAAACCTTAATTTGCAAATAAAAAACATAAAAAACATGTTTTCTCATTTTTATAAAAAAAAACATATAAAAACATACACAAAAAACATTATACCAAATTTAGCACAATAACATGTTAAAAACAAAAACCTACCATTTTTGAAGACTGAAGACCGGAATGTACTAAATGTTATGATGTAACCATGATTATGGAACAGATCGAATACAGGACTAAACACAATTTGCCCATGAGAAATGCATCATATTTGTAATTTTGTGTGTTTATTTTTAATAAGAACAAAAACGCGACATTAAGAAATAAAAA
>Ga0209671_1004840_pt1 | contig 13471 bp, 8 predicted proteins | sample WorMetHERISLAND2_2_FD_187401 | JGI IMG/M metagenome (GOLD analysis project Ga0209671, IMG submission 187401) | Marine gutless worms symbiont microbial communities from Max Planck institute for Marine Microbiology, Germany - Olavius geniculatus... | ecosystem: Host-associated > Annelida >... | reverse complement strand
GGGTAGAGTATGGTAATGGTAAAGTAGAAGTTACTTATAGTCGAAGTAGAAATAGGAGTAGCAGTAGTTGTGGTAGCAGTTGTAGTGGTTATTCTACTGTTCGATTTTATTCAGCTCTAGATTACTTTCAACGGCAATAAAACTGCAAATATTTATGTAAAAAACTGTTCAGTTTATATACAGTGTAAAGGTGACATCGTGGTTGTAGATATAAAACAGCACAAATCACAATTTAAAAATTCAAACATCACCATTACACAATGTCAGAAGAACTTTGCTGACTGTGTAATGGTAAAGTTTGAATTTTTAAATTGTGATTTGTGCTGTTTTATATCTACAACCACGATGTCACCTTTACACTGTATATAAACTGAACAGTTTTTTACATAAATCACATTGATGTCTGTCTGGAGGATAACAGGGAAGATTATCAGAACTACCATTATGTTAATTACATATGCACGCGTATAATGGAGTTCTTACAATTTTCAGTTTAGCTCGTTTTTTTGTGTTTTGTGTTTCTGTAAGGATCAAACTTGCCGTTTCATTACCATGTGTTTATGTGCATTCTGTCTGAAAAGGCCGTTTCTGAAATGACCTATACTGTGTCTGGTGGGACGTTAAACCCTTCTTACTCACTGTATGATGGCTGTTGATTGCTGTGGCTACTGGCAGGTTGTTACCTGTAGAGAGCTTACAGGAAGGTGTGCAGTCACTGAGTGACTCACATCTACTCGATATCCTCGGCTTACGCCAGGTTGCTTTCTCTAAACATTTTCATATCTTGCGCTAATCGGCAAACAGTTTTGCATTTCATTATTGATACACAAATTTTTCTGTTTTTGTTTAGCACTGCTTACTGATGAAATAACATTACAAAGATTGCCCTTAATTGGGGGCCTGTCATGTTTGCCAGAATTGGAACCTTCAGTTAAAATAATAATAAGAATAATAACAGTAGTCATATAGTATTGTCATAATGATACTATTGTGCTTTATATTACAAGATTTAATGCTGCAGTAGCAAAATCGTTGGACACTTTGAGTCATTCAAAGGTTAATAAGCAATATAAATTTAGCAGTCAAGTTGTTTGATGTTTTGGCAACTGCTGCCATCTTTCTGTGAATAGTTTTTGTTTGCCATTAGACGTCAAACAAATTGCCAAAGTGTTAACAGGTTATAAATGTAGTAATTTATGGGATTGCGTCATTTATTAGTCAGCATTTCAACCAGTGAGTTTATTCAAAAAGCCTTTAAAGATGTTTTAGTGTTTGGTTGATGTTAGTTGCAAGCAGTGCGTGTTCGGCACAGTCAATGTCCCTACGGTGCAGTGCTGGTGCATCGTTCCGGCTGGAAGCTAGTCTATTCCGGTGACACTATGCCCTGTGATCAGCTCGTTGAAGCAGGTTAATATCATAGTATGTCATCTTGTTTTCATTTTTTTGGTCGACCGTTAGTGCTTTATCCGTCGTCGTCTGTCTGTAGTGCATGTATTGTGGCTAAACCGAACGTCATGAGGGTCGGTGAAGAGTTCCGATATGCTGTCATCATGTCTATCTGCAGCGATTTGGCCGCAATTCTGAATGCATAGTTGCTACCTCCAGCCATCATCCACATGCACCAAATTGCCATATCGTATCCTAGCATTGATTGTAGCATTCAATATAGCAGTATCACTATAGTGTATATTGGATCGTACTCACTGGGGAAATCAGGATGCTGGCCTTCGGATATAGGTGCTACGGTCGGCTCGCCCTAGTCACAGTTGGGCTTCTTGTTCTTCATTGCTGTTGGTGCTGTCTGGAATCAACTATCTGTGAACTGTACAGCAGCCGTTATTCTTTGCACATTTAAACTAAGACTTAAAGCGGACTTGTTCTGGAACTGTTTCTAGAGAACAACTCAGTTAGCGATCATCAACATCATTGGCTAAAGGTGCGTTCTCACTGCATGCGTTGACGCAAGTGGACGATCTCAATTGACTGTTCAATCAAGCCCTAATCCAAGCGCTACCTCACCCCAGAAGAGTGGATACATTTGAGATCGTCCACACGCATTAACGTGACTTGCGTTAATGTGCACAGTGAGAACGCACCTTAAGTTTGCTAAGAGCATCATACATTGCAAGTCTATAGTCTAGAACTTTTCTAGTCTACAGACTTGCAGTGGTGTTAGCAAACTTTGCAATTGATGTTTCCATTTTTGATGATTTGTAAGTCGAACATTGGGATGAAATAGAAGCCGAATAATGGTGTGGTTTTCTTATTATATAGCTCGCAACATGTTGTTTAGTTGTCATGCCATCTCAGAAAGCATTTCTCGCAGAGGAACTGAGGATATTAATTTAGACACATGATTTTTGATTATGTTACTAGCTACTAGACAGTGTGTGATAATCGCATGTGATAGACAGACGTTTTGCTGCGCGAAAGATTTATTCGGTGTTGAGATAGATTTATTACGTTCAGGTCTCAATTGTGACGTGCTGATTCATGAGGCTACGATGGAAGACGAACTCGCTGAAGATGCTGCTAAAAAACGACACAGGTACGACTGATATCTGTGCTGTTCTCTTTAACTTTGCAGATTACAGCATTTGTCTGTTTCTCAAGGTGCACACAGATGGCAGAAAGTCGTGGAATTTAAAATTTGTATTTAATAGCATTCCATAATTTTCCTTCAGAAGCTGTCAAACTGCACTCAGAATATCCTGTGCATAGTTCAGTAACTGATTAATATGCAGCAGCAGTTTCTATGCATCATATACCATAGAGCTGCTGACATTTGTGGTTAATCATAAAAAGCTTGGCTGGGCTTTTTTAAAAAAACCCAAATTATTGCCACCTTTTCTCCTGGGCCACAGAATGTTCATATTTGCACGTATTGTGATTGCGTTGCAGTACAACATCGCAGGCAATCGATGTCGGCTTGCGCATGAAAGCACGTTTTATCATTTTAACTCATTTCAGTCAGCGCTATGCTAAAGTACCATTGTTCACTGATGATTTCAGCAGCAATGTCGGCATTGCATTTGACAACATGCGGGTAAGACTAATCACTTTGTTTTAGAGCTGGCCTATTTCAGTAGTAGATTTTTAAACAACAGTTTTAGACCCATATATACATTAGTTATCAATATAGCACTTATGGAAGGGAATTAGCAGAAGGATATGTAAAAAATAAACTCAATAGCTAAATTAGTTTCCGGATAAGCTTAGATTGACCATAGCACTTTAATTCTCATTCTCCATTTGTTCACCATTGATCAGAGGATGTGCATTCTTTGGATAGAGGTGTGTTCTTTATAAGTAATTTGTTACATTTCACTTGTAATAAAGAATGACATTATAACGGTGTTGGTTTATGTTAGGTACGTTGCTGCAATTTGCCAATGTTACCTGCTTTCACTCCGGCGCTGAAAGCTATGTTTGCCGACGAATATGTGCAACTGGAAGTGAAGACGATTAAGAAGAAACGCGAGAAGAAAATGCAGGCGATGAAGGCGGGAAATCCTGGCCAGATTGGTTGGTGACTGAAAACTGTCTTGTTTTATTGTGTGGAATTGTATGCATTATCTCGATAACTTTCTGTGTCTACAGTTTAGTGTCTCTGCTGATAGCAGCTTTCTGTTTGTAAACTTTTGTTTGAAGTTGAGATTCGAAAGACCATTGCTTAAGCAAGTAATTTAGTAAATAAGTAAAATGTCAGTTTATGTAGAGCGTTACTGTTGAAAGCTGCATTCACTATTCTGTAACAGAAATACATTTGTGCTGTCTTCAGTGAAGCGGCATGCACAGTATCAGTGTTAAGTGTCTCAGCAGTAAATTTTATGACCGTGTATGTAACAAGGAGAATGCATATACACTGTGTCCCAAAAAACATCCCAGACATTTTTGACTGTAACTTGAAAACAAATTGTCAGATTTTGATAATTTTTGGTACAAATATTCTGGACACAACTTGCCATCAAATAATCATTTAGTTTCCCACCTCACCCAATGTTTGCTTCTGCACTGCCTAGAAAAAGCAGATCAGATGTGTTGAAATAAACAGAAAACCTGAAATAAACATCCCCGACATTATTGATTGTAACTTGAATAAAGATTAGCAGTTTTGAATAATTTTTGGCAGAAATATTTCTGACACAACTGGCTGATAAATAAGTGTTTTAGTTTTCACCTCACGCAACGTCTGCTTTTGCACTACCTGGGGAAAGCAGACCAAGCACAGTACGTGTTAAAATGAATGAGAAACTGTCAATAAATTCCATCTGTCCTAATCTGTTGGCCCCAACAGCCGGTCTATTACAAGATTTGACTGTCATGCAGCAGTGTGTCTACCAGGTGAAGTTTAGAAATGTTTGTAAAGTCAAGAAGTGACTGGTTACGTGCCAAAAATTAACAAAATTGGCGAATGTTTCACAGAGTTATTTAAAAAATAAAAGTGGCATGTTTTTTATTGAGACACGTTGTAGTTCTGTGTCTGTCGTCTCAATTGCTGACTGTACGATCGGATGACACTATGCCGCAGCCTCACAAATATGAGTGAACACAAAACTGCTAACCTTTTTTAAGATTCTGGATTGATTGATTGTTACTAGGTTGTCAAATTGACATGCTAATGTGTTAATAAATTAAGAAATTGTGTTGTTGCTATTCCATTACTACTGTCATGGTCCTTTGACACAGCCACGAGTTTGTGGGCTTCATTCCAGTCACCCTCTCAATGTAATCCACTTGCAATATCAGCAATGTTAATGATGTGTTATTAAAGCATTAACGTGTGCATTGAAAAAAAACTAAACACAGTGCTTCAACGCATTAAAAAAATTATTGCTTCAACAGCTCTAACTGTTACTGTTACTGAGCAGAACGTTATTAAAGATTATTTAGAGGTTTGCTTTGCATTATTGGTAACAGAACTGTGTCTTAAATTAAGTATACTACGAAAGAGGGCTGGTATATTGTGTAGAAGTTGGTAGCAGAAATGGTAGTCAGAATGATCGGTCATCGGAAGCGCTTGCCACTCAAGCCGCTAACAGCATCCGCTCGTGACTAGGATAACAAACAATTATGAAATGCTTGATTATAGCCAGTACTTAGACATCAGAACGATGTATTTTTAGTTGGATTATCAAATAGTATAAATTAATAATCTCTGCTGATTCCGCTTGATGTGCACAGCTGTATATTCAACACGCAATTGGAACATCAGACCCCAAAGCTGATGTGCTGGAAAATTCATGTTGACTTTTACAATAATGTTAGCATTGAAATGCATTAATATGATTTCAGGTCATGTTTGGTCAGCGAATCCGAAACTGTGTAAATGCGCTGTGTAACTTGCGTATGACGAGTGGCAAATTTTATGGGACTGATGCTCAGTTAATTCATTTTGTGTGTCGTTTTGGTGAATTTGGAAAAAATAATTAATTCAGCAGCAGTATAATGGTGTCATAGTAGACTGAGAGGCAATTTTAGCCTGTCACAGGTTTTTTTTCTTGTCCAAAATTTTTTGGCCATAATTACAAATTTTGGGGGAATTTAGGTCCAAAAGTAAACTTTTGAGAACCCATGATTTCCTTTGTAGACATTTGTCTCTGTCCGTCAGAAAACTGCAATGTTTTTCTCACCCTCAATTTTTGTAACACACAACGCCGCTGTGCAACAGTAACTGTACGGGGTGGGCCAAAAAAACTGACACCATGTTTTGTATGCCTTATAACTTCATCAAATATTAGCCGATTTTTAAATTGTTTCACTGCCAGAATAAGGAGAAAATTTGTAATAGCATTGTTACTACAGTCCCACCACACCTCATGTGTGTTGCTACACTACCTTGTGAAATGTCAGTGTTTTAAAAGCAACAACTGACAAGCGACAACAAGAGGACTTTTATAACTGCACATTTTAAGAAATTAGCAACAGGAAGCAAGGTGTTTGATGTTTCAATTATTGTCTAAACTTACTGTTACATCCTGCAATTTTTACATCGTTCAATATGTCCGCCTTGCTGCTGGACGACACACTCAAACCGGCGACACCACTGACCAACGGCGCGATCAGCGAAATGTGACAGTTTGCCCCACTCTCATAGTCACAAAATTTTTTATAAACAAATAAAACTTTCCAAAAATACTGCACAAATGCCAGTAATATCAGTGATGATGTCACTAATCACAGGCAGAAAAAATGTACAAGTAAGCAAAATGTTTTAAAAAGCAGGTCTTGGGTTTGAAGGCAGAAGAGCATGTTGTGGTGTTTTTTTATGAAAGACACATCGTAGTGTGGCGACACTTGAGGTGTGGTGGGTCCTATAGTGATATTGTTATTACAAATTTTTTCTTGATTCTGACAGTGATAGAATTTAGGAAATACGGTTAATATTCTGTGAAGTTATAAGGCATACAAAAATGGTGCCGTTTTTAGGCCCGCCCTGTAGATGAATTCAATGCAGAGTTTCTGGTTCGTGGGATGAAGTTATTTCCCCATGTTTTCAATTTTGCAATCGTTCCTTATTGTATGTGCAGTCTGTCAGATGTGATTCTTATACGTACATACTGTGTTTCTCCATACTGTTGTAATCAGAGCCATATTGAAGGGGGAAGGATTAACATGTTCAGCACCCTCCCCTTCGAAATGATGGGAATTTTCAAAGTCAGTGTGACAGTTCTGCACACAACAGTTCAAATTTTTTCCGCTTGCTTCGCCTGTAGATTATTTGTACCTCCACGTTTACATTGTTCTGCCACCCTTGTTTTTGCTTTTGTTGTCTACACTGCATGCTCTAAATTTGGTCAGTTGATTCTGAGAAGATATTTAAAATTGTTGCCACCAGATGGCATATTTTAAGGCAAAAATGCACCAAATTCGATTTCGGCCGAGGCTCTGCCCCAGACCCCTCTGGGGGAACTCACAGCACTCCCCAAAACCTCTTAGGGTTAGATCTGATGGATCCTCTTCTAAGTGAAGGGAAAGGAAAGGGGAGGAGAAAAAGGAGGGGAGGAGAATTGGAAACCATGCAAGCAAATACTCCGGCGGTGGCCTTGGTTGTAATAGCTCTTGATATACATTGTGTCATAGTTGTGTCACTTTTCTGTGTCAGCTTTACGTTTAGTGACATATCTGTGAGAGCGTTTTGTTAATGTCTTGTCTGATGTTTATGTAATGTTGGCACATTTTGGTAAGGACAGTAGCACAAATCAGCAGGGAAGCATGAAAACAGTGACGTAAAAATATGAACTGCCACGTATTTATTGACTGGTGTACGTAGTTGTTGAGACTATTAGAGTTTTCATTTTGTTCACAATGCTTGTATGTTCTGTATAAAATTATCTAGGGTGTTGACTGTAAGATTTTGAAGACAGTTTGTTCTAGTTAATTTGTTAAAATACTATTTTAATCACATTTATTGACCACAGTATGGCAGGCATCGTTAAAAACAAAACAACCAACAAATGTTGCTCCTTAATACAGATAGGGGGCATTGTTCGACATATGTTGTGCAGACATTTTTAGCCGATCGTACTACAGTTGTCATCTGTCATCTCTCTGTCTTTCTGTCATCGTCTTCGTCGTCTGTCACTGTCACGGATGTATTGTGACTAAACAGTAAGTCGTAGGGGTCGGCGATGGTACCGTCGGATAGGGCTTTGGTGGCTTCCTATAGGCTGTCAACAGTAACCATGTCTCCATCTTGGTTTGGCTGCAATTTTTAGTGGAATATTTCAAGCTATAAGTTGCCGTATATCGGAAACAGTGAGAGGTAGGGCCAAGGCTACTATTAATCACTAATAGGAAGTGGCATATTGGCTTTCAAATGACATGAAAATCATGGACCTTGGATAACTTTGAAGGTCACTGACAACCAGTATGGTCGGCTATCCTAGCGAAAGCTGGGCTTCTTGTTTGATGTAACAACAATTTCACGCTATAAACGACGACGTCGTCGTAGCGTGTATATTTTGTGCTGGTTTATTTTGGCAAGTTGCTGCATCGAAAAATTTTATGACAAGATTACTTCCAGAATCTTGATAGCCACGCACATTTCAAGTCGCAGATACAGGTAGTTTAACTTTCTGGTGGTGTTGACGTATTCTGAGACAGGGTGAATTGGGATCAAATACCAGCATTGCTGTTCATTGTAATCCACTCACAATTGTAGAAATTATTAAATAAGCTTATTGTAAAATGGATCACTTTAGACAAGTGGCGGTTCTAGCGGGAGAGCAAAACTGTGCCCGGTCCGGGCCTAAAACCGCCACTGCTTTCGACAAGCGTAGAAACGGATCATGAGCCTATTTTCATACTGCTCCAAAGATTATGACGTCCGAAACAGTCCTGAGTAAGCTAATTATCAACAGCGAAGTAAAACTTTTTGTATTCTTCCTTTTTGGTTCTTATCACGCACGAAAGATGCGTGTTATATCACTGCTAATGGCAGGACAAAGACGTGCCTGGGCTATGCCCAGTTACTACGCGTATATTTGTGGTGTAAATTTTCTAGTGTATCTAGCGATCGAACTAGGCCTACTGTCCATTTCTGACCCACCACCAGCAGTAGACGATTGCTGCAACTGAAGCAGAGAACATCGAGACGATGTTGTGCTCATTACGCGCTCCGCCGTCTGAAGGTCCAGGACTTGTTGTTTCTGCCAGTATAGGAGGACCTGTTGAAAACAAACAACGGCCATGACAAGGCTATGTGCGTAGTGTAAATATCTTCACAGACGAGTCTCATCTACTCGGCCCCGGCTATACGTCACGTTACTGCGGGGCACTTCGCTGCAGCCGACAGCGTTTTGACTTTATTAATGCCTATAGCAGTTTCGTTTGACTGAAACTTTATAACGTTACGGTTAGGCCTACATTGTACAGTATTGCCTTCCTATCAAAGCAAAGCACCAACAGCTGAATTAATAGATTCGCCAATCGCCACTGTTTGCCAATAATCACCGACCAATTTCTACTACGATCCGGCATAATGAACAATGTGCAAAGACCAAGAAGAACTGTCTGCAACGTTGTCTGAAAGACGCGCAAACAAGACAGCACCACCACCGGTCACGCGTACAGTATCAAATACACCAACACCGAAGTCATAACCACCAATATTCACTCACCGTAGCTTACATATACACAACTTTCTTGAATTAACCTGCATCATTGCAAGCAGCATCACTCGTTAAAGCTTCATCCCAATCCACTTTTTATTCTTCCTACGGTTTTTACGCTTTTGAGTCAATTATTTAAAGTAGTCAGCAAAATACCTGAAAAGCAGATTTCCGTTTCTACTTTTTATGAGTATATTGCACTGTGTCTTAGTTTTACAGCTCAAATGAATAAAAATGAAACACCATCAGATTTAACTGTAACAAGAGTCGTCAGAACTAACAGTGTATTGAGTTAACGCCGCACTGTCTACGCGGTGACCAATAGGCTAGAATAGATAGAAATGATGGTAGGCCTAGTTTAGCGACGTTTACATATATCTTGCTTCAGTTCAATTTGTAGACACCGGGGTATGTTCATTATAATACAATCGAGTGAAAGAGAGAACTGGCTGAGAAGCCCATCTCAGAGGTACGGAGCGTCACCTGCCGTATGGAATCGCACAGTGTTACCCGCCACCCGACACAGGTGAACGCGCCCCGCCTTAACCTCAGTCAGATAGACCGGTAGCCTACTCTACCTACCCTGGAAGGATGGAAGGCTGAGTTGACCTAGGCGGCTGGTTACATACAGAGATATGGTTTACCTGACCGTAGGCAGTCACCTATCCAAGTAATAACCCTGCCCTGCGCAGAGTAACTTCGTTGATGGAATGAAACGCGTTCCTGCGACGTCACGCCACTAATTCAACATGGTTTAGTTTTTGACGAACTGACCAATGGGCAGGCAATAATGCATTGCAGTGAGCACCGTCTAATAGCCTCGGTGACTAGGTGACTACGCGCACATACGCATCAGTTAATGACTAATGGGTATGCCCATTGGTCAGTTCGTAAAAATCAAAACCTCGTCAGTTCAGTTCAGTTACGTCGCTCTATAGGTACGCGCCTTAAGAGCGGTGGCCTTAGCCTTGCTTTTTTTGTAAGTGCTTGGCCTTGGTCTCGGTTGCCTTGTTCGTGGCCTGGCCTGAACACAAAGTCCTCGATAACATCGCTACATGTATTCAGTATTATACAGCTTAAATCTATAAACAAAACGGTTAACTAATACCGAGATATGGCGGAACGAGCAGCGAGGGTGGGATGGTGATACGTGCGAGGGTCCGGTCGTGGCGTGCCGAGTGCACTCCAAGCACCTCGAAGTCATGGATGTTGTTCGGATGCGGGATGACCACGTTGACGTTCAGCCGATTGGCCGCGTCAAAGTTTTTGCGACTGCACAATGCACACACAACACACTGACGATGAGTGAAGTTAACTGGCGATTGACACAGGCAAAACTTTGTGAGTTTGCGGAAAATTGGCTGAACTTTTACAAAGTAAAACAAAATAAGATATGAGATATAATAATGTAAAATATCACATCAATGTACACTAGTTTGGAAGTGCTTAATTCAGATCAACGTAATGTAGTAGCCTTATTGTAGCTGCCAGTTTAGACGGATTTTATACCCCGTTTACACGATCAAGCTGGCTCGACGAGCTGGCTCGATTTGCTCGATGTTTGCTCAGTGTTTGCTGGACGTTTGCTAGATGTCTGCTCGATGTTTGCTCGATCGTGCAAACGGGATATTAGGCTCAGTTAAATGATGTCTCGGTCGCTGTGCTAAAATGAACTGGGTGAAGTCTTGCAATGGCAGTGCAATGATGGCAGCACCACACACATTGTCCCTCGCTGTTATGGCTAATTACGGCGATGATGTCGTGTTAATGGCTGAGCGGACAGAGACGTTACGATCAGCTCTCGCAAAATTTCACCAGACCGCCGAGGACCTTGGTTGGCACTTATCATGGCAGAAAACTAAGGTACAGAACCTGGGTTCTGGTGATACTGCTGCAGATATAACGGTTGCTAACAACACCATTGAAGCAGTTACAGAGTTTTGGTACTTTGGCTCTATTCAGTCGTCTTCTGGCAGATGCTATCCAGATCTACATCGACGAATTAGAGTGGCCTCCTTCGTTATGCACTCAATGCAACGCTGCTAGCGTCAAAAGGGTCCAAGTCTGGACACCAAGCTAAGACTATACCAAACTTGTGTTCTTCAAATCCTGTTGTATGGAGCTGATACATGGACTTTACTGGCAGACGACACACGCAGATTACAATCCTACCATACACGTACGTCATGCCAACGCCAGATACTGGGTGTGAAGTGGCAGGACCGTGTCAAGAACATCGACATAGCCGACAGGACTGGTCTGCCATCATGCCAAACATTGCAGATATAATCAGCAAGAGGCGCCAAGCACTGTTTGGTCACGCTGTTAGACTGGATGCCACTACACCTGCACCACTACACCTGCACACCAAGCGTTATGTCAGGTCATTGCAATGAAAGGCGGGCAGAGTCTGGGGACAAACTGGAGAAGACCTCCTGGGCGTCCTCGAAAAACCTGGTTACAGCAGATCAGCAACGGAACACTGGCCAGCTGGAGACAGATGTGGCAGAGTGCAGATGAACGTGGACATCGTGGGGAGTCGCCGCAACGGACCTCAGTTGTCTACGCGTCATGATGATGATGATGTTATGGCTAATTCACAACGCAACTCAACTGTCGTGACCTGGTGACAATGCAATGACGACATTAGCATTGTGACGTCACGCTGCTGTGCACAGACCACGCGTTGTTTGCTTGCCTGACTGAGCAGTTGGGTTGAGTTGACTTGCGTCGGCGTTCTAGGTGGGAATTGGCTATTAGTATTACATTCGTTAGACAGCTAAAAATAAAGGCAACGCATTGATCTTACTCTGCGTCAGGATGTTGCAATGTGACCGCACGATCTGTCATACGCATGCTTCGCAGTCCGACGAACTGAATGCCTAAAACAACAATTTAATTACAAATAATTGTATGCTTTAACAACAGTCGAGACAATATTCTCCGGCCTTTAAAATATACGGGGTCAGAGACTAGATGGAGCGGTGAATTTACAAGAAACGTACCGACCTAATATCGTACCATAGCCTATATCGGCATTTGTCTTTCGATATCGGCTTAGAGGCGCCGTGCAATTATAATAGCAAAACAAAAACTTCTTTATAATAAAGTACAGAATTAAACAGCGAGTTCTAAGCTTTCATAAAAATCGTACTAAATCTCCCCAGTATCTAACAGCGTCATTCTGGTGGCGCTTTGCACGTCTGTTGTCTGGTAGGTGTCAAAGAATGTGCATAGGCCTATATTATCATATATCATTGATATAATGTTATAATAAATAAAATGACTGATGACTGATTGATTCATACGATACATGATTTGCGCTTAAAAAAGAGGCAGACAAGCTGCCAGTTTAACCTATACAAATGAACTTAAAGGACTAAAAATGTTTTGAACGGGAGTGAAATGAAAGAAATAGAGCAGATGCGAAAGTGCTCGGGAAAAGTGTCCGGGGAAAGGATGCAATGTCCTACACCCGTAAAAATCTGAAACTAAGAAACAGACACTTTCAAAACACTAGAAAATGTCATAACACTTAAACAGGAATAACAAGAAATAAAGAGAAAAAACGAAAGTCAAAAAACCGCAAGCAAAATTATCTATTGACAGTCCAAAAATCGAAGAAACGATCTGGACGATCTACAAACCTGTGTGTGAGCCGCAGTTGCAAGTGAATGACTGGACAACGACTGTAGTGCTGTCAACGATGGTGATGTCTCCTGAACTGACGCCGTACGTAGGGGCCAACAGTTGACCGACGACCAGTGGACGCGGCACTTTAACGTTCTCAGGCAAAGTCACGTGACCGAAGTTCGACTACAATCATACAGTGCACCCGCCAACGTAGTTTATCAGTTAGCACCGAGTCTATTAAAACACTTGCAGCTGAAAGCTGAATTGCTGAATAAAAATACAAGCCTATATGCATTTACAATAACAAAACTTGCAACAATGTCTAAAATGTCAGAAAATTTTTCGACCATAAACTTAATTGATGACAGAGCAGTAGCGCTTAGAACAAATGTATAATCTGGGAAATTTGGCAGAAGTCCTAAGGCGTGAAAAAACTGAAGCTTGAAACCAGAAAACAGACAATGGAGGCAAGAGGAAAATTGTTCCTATGTAATATCTTGGAAGAATTTTTTAGAGATAGGCCTATCGTTTCTACGACTGGCCAGAGTATCTATGTTTATTGCCTGCATCTTACAGAATACGGCATGCCACGGCATGCCACGATTGAAGTTGAATATGATGTGAATAGCACGTAATAAGGGGGCGACTGAAAATGCGAGAAATGAATTTTCGGCACCATCAAAAATGCAAGTCGTGAAAATACGAGACATGAAAATGCGGCACCA
>Ga0209671_1004839_pt1 | contig 13471 bp, 6 predicted proteins | sample WorMetHERISLAND2_2_FD_187401 | JGI IMG/M metagenome (GOLD analysis project Ga0209671, IMG submission 187401) | Marine gutless worms symbiont microbial communities from Max Planck institute for Marine Microbiology, Germany - Olavius geniculatus... | ecosystem: Host-associated > Annelida >... | reverse complement strand
GCTATCAACCGCATTTGATGCTGGATCAAAGTCCGGCGTCGTTCTCCATCTGGAGAAACTTCGCGGATCAGCGCCAATGATCTTCTATCGGTTCGCTGACAACGACAATGCCCCATACAAGGATGTTACTATTGTGCTTACTCTGAGCCTCGAGTCAACGGAAATCACTGGGTCAGAACGTGACAATGTGGCATACGATGAACTGCGACAGGTTTGGGGCTCTGGGCTTGATGTCGATAAACTGGAACCACTTCTCAGCCGCATCGGAAACTCCGTCGCTTTTGTTCTTCCAGAGACTGAAGAAGTTATGGCCAGCTTAAACTGCTGACTGTATTAGAACTAACTGATTCACTGTTGTATTGTTGTTTCAAGACAGTGTTATAGTCAACAGATGGCAGCAGATTTATGAATATACCAATGCCATAAAGTAGTGAACAATTTTGATTTCGTAGCAACTACCAGATGGAAATTTGCAGCAGCATTAGTAGTGCAGAACCAAACGTAAAATAAGTTTTACTTGTGTAAGTTGTTGGTTTTAAAGAATCTTACAAGCACAGTGTCCTGCATACTTGTGAATATAATATTAATTTATGGCTTTGTCAGGTTGTCTTGGATTTTCTTTCTTTCTTTCCAACATAAACTCACATATCTGTCTTATAACACTGATCGTAATTATGTAAAATTTTGGTGTTAGAGTTTCCACTTTCATCAGCCAGGTCTCTCTGCCATATACTGTACAAATACGACTAAAAGAGTAAAATACTAAAAGACTAAATACATGTAAATGTGTTGTAATCAGTCTTTTCAAGAAGCAAAAGAGACATTTTTAATGCCAAGTCTATGTATCTCTACAGACATTCTGCTTATTCAACAATAAATATGGCACAATAAAGATAACTAGAAATTTGGGGCAAAGCCCAACGTGAGTCTGCCCAGCACCCTAAGTCCGATTGGGGGAAAATTCATGGGATGAAATTCCCCAGGTTGCAAAGTCATGTGGCCTGAAGTCAAATGCATTAGCATACGCAGAATGTGCATGGACGACTTAGGGTAAATAAACATTAGCCATGTGGTCTCAGGTGTTAGCAAACTAAAGTTCACCAATTTTTTTTGTTCAACGCAGGAGAGATTGCGGTTCAAAACGCCATTTACTGCTTGTCGATATCTCTATTCAGTCCAGAGATATTCGCAGTCAAACTCGGAAGTTGTCGTAAAATGTACTAAATTTTGAACGTTTTTTGCCCTCCCAAATTTTAAGGGGGCAGTGCCCCCAAAAGTTGTTCCCGCATTATCACCCCCACCGAGCTACGTGTCACGTGTAAGTTTCATATGGCTACTCCTCCTGGCTCCAAAGATCTTGCGACTAATACGTTGAATTTTAAGCCAATTTTGGACCCCCCCTTTGAAAAAAATTGTAAGGAGGACCTCCGTCCCCAACGGGGGGGTGCGCTAGCAAGACTTGGTCATTCTATAGCACGTGTAAAAATTTGGGGATGCAGCATCCCTTAGGGGCCAAATTATGGTATCCCGAAAAAGTTGATTTGGGTGGGTATGATTCCAACTTTAGATCTCCGGAATTGGTGAACCAAAGTTCACCGCACTTTTTTCGCCAAACGCAGGAGGAATCACTAAAGTCGTCCGAAATTGGGCCAAATTGTTTTTGGCCCCTAAATTTTTTTTTTTTGGGGGGGGGGAGGCCCCCGAAATTTTAGACCGGCGTTATAAAATTCGGCCTAGTACTGATCACCGTGCAAAATTTCATGCCGATCAGCCCACGCAGCTCAGAGATTTTGCGTTGGACTAAAAAATAAATAAAAACATCTCGAGTAAAACATAAGCCCACTCCGCAAGCTATCACTTCTGGGCTGACTAACAAAATGTTACGCCTATACATGAACTATTACGCAGTGATGTCTACATTACAAGGTGGATCAAAATAAAATTCCCTACCGAAAAAAATTAAACTTGTTGACAAACAATAACATTTTTCATTTTGAAAAATGTGAATCACAAAATTGTGGCACAAAATATATCTTTCTATTATCAAGAAATTGTCAAGTGCACCTTCTAGGCCTATTTTGAGCCACCCTGTACACCAATACAAGTTGCAAGCCATCTGTCTGATGGAACAGAATCGGAGACTAAGGCACAAAGTATTTCGGAGTGCTCATGTGGAAACGGTGTGCCCACAGCCAACTGTGTCCCTCGAGGTATGAACCAAACCTAAACATATGAAACACAAACACTTGTGCACGTTATAAACTGTCAATTGTCGCAGCTTCAACAAACAACACACAAAGCTACAGTACAAAATAGACAGATCTGGTCTTGCCATGTAGATTTGCAACAATAGAGATACTCTGACGATTTTTGAAACAAACATAAACAAAACCATGTTAAACGTGAAATAAATAATTATCTGCCATACCTACCTACTATTCTGAAAAAATACTCTAAACACAACTAGTAGAGCATGCATGTATTATATACCAAACCAATATGTAGTGAAATGTGACTGAAGCAAACCAACTGAAAATCAGACTAACCTGGAATTAAACCGGATGTCTTCATCCACCTGCTGTGGATCTGTCGTGATGTGTTCATTATCGGCAAACGATGACAGGTCTTCAGGAATACGAAACCGAGCTGCCTGAAGTTCAGTGTCACTCAGACCTCCGTGTGTTATGCGTGCATAGCCAAGCCTGCACAGCATGAAAATGCATAAACAGTACACTCGTGTAAGTCACTGTGTAAGCTGCTGTATTGGCATAGTCAGACAGTTTAATTATACTAATGGTTCGTGATTTGTTTCGCCTGCAATATGGCTATACCCTTGTACGTTTATTCTTTTATGTACATCCTTTTTAATCTTTACTATATCAAATATTTGGCCAAATTAAACTGATTGGTTGAACGAATGAAAGCATCAACTGTTTTTTTTCTGAAATAGCTATAGACTGGGCCAAGTCCATCAAATTAATTTTCTGGTAACTAATGGAGTTTGACATTCTACAGGCAAGTTGCCCTTCCTGTTGCCTACCATCAGCTTTGAAGCACTGCAGAGTAAAGGATTTACAGCGTACAATAATCTGCTGACAGTAATAAAAAAGCATGCATTACAATGTAAATTAATGATAATATAAATTAGAGCTGCAAAAATTAATGATTAATCACATGCTTAATCGTAAATTCCTTAACAATTAATAAAATTTTAATCATTAAATTTTCAATTAAAGCTGCGTCACTTGATAAGAAGTGATTGGACAAGACAAGCCTCAGTGCACATGTGACAGCTCTTAGCTGAAATAAACTGTGATATAAACGTGCATTTTCTGTTTTCTGTGCTTGTAATGAATTTTATTCGCCAGTACACAAAAGAATGTCTGAGAAGAGTAAGGCGGTGGTGAGACCTGATAAGGCCACGATACATGATGTATTCACACCAGCGATCACGATCAGTGTTGTCAATGTCTCGCACTCGACCGGCCTCAGTCAACTGCTTGTAGTCACGACTGAACGGCCGAGATGTCACGTAGCCAAGAAACACCACCGGGTTGACGCTAAACAGTCCATCAGTCAATCATTTTATTTGCCAAATAGGCCTATTGTCAATAGCATACAATACACTAATCGAGTAATGTGGTGGGTACAACTAGGCAAATTGATCTCACCGTTCCCCAAAATAAAACCTAAATAGAAGCATACATTGAATGAGGCAACATTAAAACACAAGGTCAGAAAATGGATATTGAAAAACAAATACAAGAATAAAAAAAGGAAACAAAGAAAGAAAAAACTAAAACACTTCCGAAAACACAAAAAAATCAACCTGCCAAACAATATGCTTAAACTGTAAGATAAAACTAAATTCAAAAACATATAACAGATGCTGATGATGACGATGGTGATCACAATGTTTGAGTTGCAGATTTCAGTTGACATGCAATGGTTTAATAGTGTCTTAAGCTGTGTACAGAGTAACATAACTGAAATGAACTGCACTGAAATGACCAATGTGTAATGCCTCACTGCTCACCCATTGGTCATGATGTGTTCGATAATTTTTGGAGAGAAATTATTGCACACTTCGCTTGCAAATGACAAATATTATGGCAAATGTATACATATTATACTGACGCATTGCTGAGTTGGTGTGAGAGAAACTTTGCTTGTAGCTCTCTGTCAAGAACATCGCGGTCATTACCCATGTGAGTTACGACAAAGTCCACCAGGTGGCCAGTCATGTTGACTGTTGCTGTAATGGCCGGCGCCAGTTCTCCTACAACACATCCATTGATGATATAATTAGAGATATGCAAATTACAAATTAGCAATAATCACACGAAGCAGTCAGAGGATTCGTTGTAAGGTAGAATGATAATAATTTGGTAAACGATCAACATCGTTGCACTTGTGACCCCAAAATGTTAACATTTTAGGCCATGTTGTTCGCCAGGTGGCAGCACCATATTTGGTTTGGCAGCGGTTTCCCTTATGCCCCATTGAAAGCAATGTTAACGAAAATTTCAAAGTGATCCAGAATCTGGGATTCCTTCCAGATCACCCCCAAAATTGAATCACTGGTAGTTTTTGCCATTCCAGACATTTCCCAAAAAATTCAGAAAGATCCATCCATAACTTTTTGAGTTATCTTGCTGACACACAGACAGACAAACAAAGTCTGGCAACAACATAACCTTCTTGGCGGAGGTAATTAAAGTTACCAACATGCAGAATATAGACTAAAAACCAGAAAAAACTAATATACGCACCTACCATTCAAACTTATTTTATTATCTTGGGGTAGGAGGATGAGTTGATGTGGCCGATGCAAACATTCATCCAAACGAGGTCCAATATAAAGTGACTTTTACGCTCAAGATCAACATGTCACCAGTAAGTCAAACCACCAAGCTGGTGTTCCAAAGAGCAAAACAAAAAAAATATGCAACAAGAGGTCGTTAGTTTGACTCGTAAGTCAGGTTGCTATCAAGTGGTTACTGTTTGGATGGGTGACTCTTTGGCACAGACAGGTAAACCATCTTGGTATATAATCAACCACTATGGTAAACTCAGCCTTCTGTCCTTCCGGAGTAAGTAAATCGAGTACCAGCCAGTTTGGCTGGGGTTAAGGTGGGATGTATTCATCTGTGTCAGGTGACAGATAATCCCATATGGCAGTTGATGCTCCATAGCTCTGAGGGGTTCTCATGAATATCTATAGACAACCTTTAACACAAAAAAACTGAACTTACCATGAGGTGATGGAAGAAGATGATGCGTTGACTTTATGAATGGATATTTTGATAATATTAAATTCCTAAGACAACAAAACATTAAATTTAAGTAAAATTCACACACAGAAAATTTTAAAAGTGCAAACACCATTGACCTTGAATGTTCACAGCGAGAAAATATGTCACAATACTGTCAATGTTACAAATTACATTTCAAGTGCACCCCAGTGGCTCAGATGTTAAGGCTTGGAGACCTGGGTTTATTTAACATGGAAACTAAGATCTGTGTGGGAGTCTGGCTAAAACAGCTCTTTTTTCGAAAAAAAATCACATCCAAGCTCTCAAACTAAACAAAATATTTATTATTATTACTAAATTACATATATATTGATGTTTCAAAATAACAAAAATGATGACAGCAATATTAAGCAATATTAATATCAGTGAATCATAATATATGAAAAAATCATGCTGCACTTTATAAATAAGTGAAGCATAAAAATAATCATTTACCTTACACAATATACTTATAACCAACAAAATGGCTTGAAGATTAAGCCCAAATCAGACTAAGTCGTACATGTGCAAAAAAATAAAAGCATTAACTGTGAAAATAGTCACAGCCATAGTGCTAGCATCAACTGACCAATGGCTTCTATCCCCCCCACCAAATCTGGAATCAAAATCAGGCACAACTTCCCACCCCAACTTTCGGACTCAAGTCCCCTACCCACCTTTTTTGGCTTCTTCCCCTCTTTAGGGGAGACGTTGTGTTAAGGGTTTGAATTGAGAAATAAAAGGAAAGTAAAAAATAAAACAAAAGCTTTGCTGAGGGTGTAGGTTGCCCAGTGAAAAATGGGGGAAAGTTCTGTTAAGGATATTGATTGGGGTAAGGGAAGTTTTGGTCTACACTCTTAACAAAACCTTCCCCCTATTTTTCACTGGACGCAATCTTCGCCCACCAGGTACAGGGATAGAAGCCACTGCAACTGACCCCCAGGTATGGTCTCGAGTAGATGGGCCGTAGTCTACAAACATATGCAGTCGTTCGCTAAGCCACATTGCCAGGTCGTTGTTACCAAGAAACGGCTTGGAAGCATCACTCTCAAGCAGTGTTATTACGTCAGCGCCAGTGTCATTCAGTAGCTTGGCTGAGCGCTCCAGGCTGGGCCAGCCGATGTTGTCATAGCCGAAGTGATAGGTCCATATAGCTGCAGTGAAGTCCACCCGAGGATGACTCTGACAACCATTGCAGAAAATGCAAGCAACCAGCAGTAAATCAATTAAACATCCAAAATATAAATATATGAATAAATGGTTTTTGCTGGCACTGCAAACTAGTAAAAAACATAATACCTGTATGTTTTAAGTGGAACCAGTATACAGTACTTCAAGTACCGGTTTTTTGGTAGCAGTTGATTGGTATCGGAAACCACTTCAATGATAACGACAATGAGTTTTACTTCGCACACTTGCGACTATAAAGATAACCAAATAGCTGAATAACACTGCAGTGCAAACAGTGCGACAAAATAATAATAACACAGTCCACAAATGCAAAATAACAGAGTCCATAAGTGCAGAGAAGTACATGAGTACATCTGACATTCCCTTCAAAATGACAAAAAGTCTGAGACATGAATAAAACACTTGCTTCATTGTAAAATCCACTTCTTGCATTACAAAAGAAATTTGAAAACATGTTGCTAGACATACTTATTTGTAACTATTTATTGCACATTCAAAAACTCACTACATTTTAGCTTCAGCTTTCAACTTGTTTCACCACTGCAATTTAAACTAGCTAACTGACATTGGTTCAATTCTTACTAACTGACAAAATAAAATTTTCCACAACACTGCACAAAAATTTTGCATTATATTTGATGGCTACCACAAACTTGAATGGTTTCTATTAGCGTGTCAGACCTTTGGCGAATGAGCAAAGTTCTGTTTTGGATAGCGATAAACAAAGCCGCACAATCCAGATGTGACGATGAGCAATAGCACTGTAACACCAGCAAATACAATGCAAATGACTCCAAATATCTGAGGCATAGTACTTACAGTACGACATTTCTGATTGCCACAAAATAAAAAATTACAATTAAAAGCATGTCTGACAGCACAAACCTCTATTGAAATGTCTGTTCTAATTTACCACTGGCATTAAAGGTGCTACCATCTGGCGAATAATACAAAAGTACTGCTATCACACTAGCAAGCCCATGCACGAGTAACGAACTGGGACACCAAATCCAACTGCTGCACAGACTGCCACCAAAATAAAACTTACTGATACACTAGACAGTGACCATGCCACACCCTGTCACCTCTTCCAAAAAATTAAAAACTCTCATCATTATAATCATCAAATAAGCATCGTAAACATTTACAGTATGCTGATTAAAAAATAATAGAGACAACAGCGTATTCCAACTGATAGTAAAATCAACAGCCAAATCTTATATCAACAAATATGTTTATTGAAGACACACTTTCTTGCTTTAACTCAAGATTTTCCGCATCAAACCAACAACTATCGAGAAGTAAACTTTATGGTTTGCAAAGTAAGAATTTTACAGATCTATCTCATACAAGAAATGTGAGCTAATGCTCACGAAACACAAGAAAGCCTACAGCAAGCGAAGTGTGCAATAATTTCTCACCAGAAATTATCGAACACATCTTTAGAAACTTAATTTTGAACTGTTGTACGAAGAATTGTAACATAAACTTTACAAATTTCCAACATTTCGGGAGGAGGCAACTGGATAATTTTCAATCTGTGATAATTTGAATTTCAAGGACTTTTGAGGTCCTGTTATATCAAATTTCAAAACTTTCAAGGCCCTATAGTCTTTTCAAGGTCTTTCCAGATCCTTGAACAAGAAGTTTGAGCTAATGCTCACGGGACGCGCGAAAACCTATAGCAGTTCCTGTTCGCAAACTGTCAGTCTATCTCCAGCCATTTCGTCGTGACTTTTACGGGGGTACCACTACTTGATGCCCTCGTGTGCAGGTTTCCTTGAATGTAGAAAATTGAGACTTGGACCGTTAAAACCTACGTTCAATGCTGAAAATTTCGCATGCAGTTTGTCCATGTTTATCTCAATTGGTTTCAGCGCAATTCGCTCTTGCAATGTGTCTCGCAGTCCAAAATCGCCAAAAAAATCCATAAAACCCCTTATTTTGGCGTTCAAGGTCATTCAAGGTCACTGAATTCGGCGTCAATCGAGAGCCAGCGTATGACTTCCTATTAATGATTAATAGTAACCTAGGCCCTATCTTGCACCGTTACTGAGATACAGCGACTAAATGGCCAAAAATCACAAATTTTGCCCACCCCCCTCTCATTTAGCACCCTCATTTGGGGTGACCCCCTTCGAATTTATGGAAAAGCTTTACGACTCCTCAAACTAGAGTTTTCCCGGCAGCCGACAGTGAAGATTTGGTGATCCTAGCTTAAATCGTTTTTGCCTGATCCACCCGTGTGACAGACAGACGGACGAACAGAATTGCGATGGCTAAGACACGCTGAAAGCAGTAGCTGCTTTCGCGCATAAAAATGGAAAAAAATTTTAAAGGACTTTCAAGGCAGTGTGGCCACCCTGAACTGTAAATGTTAATAATACGTACTTACACAGATATGTTTTTGCATCAGGCATTTTGGCACGGCTGGGAAGATGAATAAACACAGAGTATGATTCACTGTGGGTGGATCGTCCTGCACGAAAAACATACGGCAACGGAAACGTTTTTTAACAGCACATTATTAGCTGGTCTTGGTCGTACGCTGCTCATAAGTAAAAAAACGCTTCAATCAGCCCACATTATTATTGCAGATTTTCCACACAAAAGTTGCCAGTAAAAGACCTCTGAAAATTAGTCGATATTTGGTAAAGATATAGACAAACGTTTGGTGGCATGTTTTTTTTACTCACGGTGTAGAATCACGGTACCAAACAGCACATCACGTGATCTGCTGTTTATCTAGCAAAAAGAGTGCTCAATTGAGTGCTAAACACTGCAGCACAAGTACTGCAATATCAAAATCTATCAATAAAAACAAGTAAAAATACAAAAAGTAAGTGTAATATAACTACATTCAAAGGCTGTGGCCTATTAAGAAAGTAGCAAGTGACAACACCAATTACAAATGTTTAAGAGATGGATAATACATGTATACAGAACAGACCAGTGCATCTGTCTGATTTACTCAGCTGAATCAATGTAACGCAACTCTATTTCTAAGCCCAGCATAACCCACTAATTTTCTGGGCCAGCTCGCTTTCTGCAAAAATGCCAGGTTTGTACTGGCCCATTGTGCTGACTTTGTATCACCCACATTTCCACTACTGTTTCCCAACAGCAAGTTTTCCGAACCTGATCATCATGCATAAAACTAACGTCATAGCAACAGTGAATACGGTCAACTGCCAATCAATCTATCAAAGCTCAAACACACTTCTGGGCAAAACCTATTCAAAATTTTGTGTTATCACAGTTGGCCACACCAGGCCTAGGACATTAATTTTTCAGCCTAGCCTGACGCGGCCCATTTGAGTTTATCTTCCATGCCCAGTGTATGAGAACCTAAGCCACACAAAGGTCTAAAGTAAAAAAAATATCCGAAACGTCTAAAACAGTTGAAAGCAACTCGACCAGTCACTGTGGCAAGACCAATCATGAGCATAACCGCTGCAATGAGCCAGCCGGTATGTTCACGAGTGTAGATCCCACCCGGCACAAAGTTGTATGCTACAGTCCACACTGAGAACAGAGTTTCACACAGCCAGACCAAGACGGCAACCAGCAGCGTTCGTACTGGTGGACAGGTGGTCAGCTGATCCAGCAGCATTGGCCAGACTGACGTTGTGTACACAGCCAACAATAAGCCACCTGCAATGTATCAGTAACATTACAATAATAGTAAGTAAGTAAAGTGTAAATTTATATAGCGCATACTCAAAAAGATCTCTATATGTGCTATAAATGCTCCACTAATTATTAAACACAAAAATACGTTGAATATCTTACGTTCAAAATAAGAAATACATTGGATAAGAAGACAAAAGCTATTAGAAAATACAGAAGAAAGGCTGTTATAAATCTGTTACATGAGCAGACCCAGACGACCAAAACGGATGAGTAAATGCAAACATCCACAAGAAATTATTGAAAAATTCGCTTACAAATCACAGATATATATTACAAATGTAAAAAGTCACACATATGTGGCTCACAAAAGATTGCAATCCAATGTAAATGACAAAAACGTGAAACAGAATTGTCTGGTACTGACGTTCTGCTTTGCAGCTATGGACTGATCCGAATTAAACTGTTGGTGATTTCTTTATTCAGATCAGTTTGGAACCACTGGGTTTGATTCGAATTATAAATTACTTTTTGGTGGGTAATTTATGAGTTTGATCTAAATTGAAAACTTTGTTATCAGTTACATCGATGCACAAAACATGCATTAATAATAATATGCCTTAGCTAAAACTAAACAGCTCTGGTGCTCTCCCACAATCAATTTTTTAAAGAAATTTTATGTCAAAAATGACTGCTGCATATACTTAGCAGACAAGTAGCAATCTTTGTAAACCTAATAATATTGGTAAAAGTCGTTTCTTAGAAGGAAACACAACAGAGCCTCAAACAGTACCTATAGATCATTAATTCATTATGTTACATCAATGTCTATGCAGCAGAATTTCATGCAGCTAGACATGACTAGTGCTGATGATACAAGTAATCATCCCTGACCTGCAAATGCCTGCCAAGTGGGCAGCAAATAAAGAGCAAAGAACGATGCTGAGCCAATAACCCACCACCAAACACTTGCAGTTACGTGACGACATGGTGCCAAATTTACTCCAAAACACAATGCCAGCAGCACAGCAGCCCTACATCGCAGTATAACTGCACACTGTGGGGGATAATAACGAACAATATACTAAACTCGAGCCTATATCTCATCTATGTCAAAAGATACTGATATTCATAATTCGTTCACTGGCACACTGTACAGAAAAATCCAGAAGAGCCACAGTAAAATGATAATTACAGATCCCAGCCCAATTAAATGGCATCACCGCATCAGTACACTATCTGTTAAAATATTTGATCCATGAACTGAACAGAAAAGTACAGCACAGATGAGCTTGTACTGCAAAGTCAACTGCCACACGCATCACGTTTTTCACCGTGACGTTGGTTTAGGGTTCAAAGAGATGCCTGCCAAAGAACTGACTGAACGAAACTGCCATTTGAGACTCAGCTGCAAAATACAAAGATGATGTCAAAAACAATAAATGTACAAAACATAAGTTCATTTGCAGTCATGTGACATTCAAATGGCAACAAGGGTCGATTGTGGTGGAATTAGATTGGCCTCATTCAATAGCCCGTCCACCAAAATCACCCATTAAACGCAAAGATCTTGGAGATATCCTTTACAGAATCCGAATTATAGCCCTTTTGTCTCAAATTTCGTTGCTATGGCAAAAAGGTCCGTCAAGATAAAATCTTGTTAGCAGTATTCGATGGCCCAACCCCCAAACCCCCCAATAGATGCAAAGATCTTGCAAATATCTCTAGCAGAAGCAAGGTATGGCCCATTTTGTCTCAAATTTCGTTGCCATGGCAACCAGGGAGGGTCAGGACAAAATTTCATTGGCAGCATTCAATGGCCCAACCCCAAAACCCCCCTATAGATGCAAAGATCAGGCAAATTTCGTTGCCACAGCAACCAGGGAGAGTCCGGGGTAAATTTGAATGACACTGTTAGATTAGCCATCCCCGAAAACCATACCCTAGAACCAAAAATTACGACTCTATGTTATACACAGCCAGAGTTATAACCGTTTACAGAACTGTTTAATTTTCCCCATAGGCACCATTGTATTTTTTTCGAATTTTCTAATAAATAAGTTAAATATTAAATTTTAATTTTCTAACCCCAAAAAAGCACACCCTTGCCTGATACCGCATCATTTGAGCCATCACGTAGGTGAGTAGGTGAGTTAAAGAAAAAGGTATACATACTGCTAGAAAATTTTTTGTGTATATTTCACCTATTTGCCGAGATGCCCCCCTTGGGCAGATTTACATGAAAATTTGCATGAGGGGTCATCTAGCTGACATAATCAACCGTGCCAAATTTTATCTCAATCAGATCAAAGGTTTTGATTTTGTGGGGGTCAAATTTTTGGCTTTCCCATAGGAAAGATGTCGCTGTTAACACATGGCTTGAACTACCGTTCAGCCTGTAATATGGCATTCGTAGAGAGGCATGGCTACTTGATGACAAGTTTATCACAGAGTAGAACCCAGCCTATGTTAAGCACACACTACTTCATGACAGACAGCATTACTGATGCAGTGAAAGAAACACTGTATTTTAACTCACCCCCAAGGGTATGGCATAGGACCGGTGTCTGGATAGCCACTGACAACCCAGCGTGAAAGCAGAGAAACTTCGCCAAAAATGGCCTGAGTCATGTACAACAAACTTCCAAAGCCACATCCCATCAACAGCCAACTGATGCAATAGGCTGACTGAACTGAGTGCTGATCAGCTGCACTGGACTTGGCTTTGTCACTGTCCTCAACTAGACACAAATTTATTTACATCAAACAATGTTTAACATGCTAGGCAAAAACAGAACAGAACAGAACAGGCAATCTATTGCTTACAATAAAGCTGCTACTCAGTACGATTAGCGAATTCCACAATATTATTACCAGATTACACACAAGTTGTCAAAACCGACAGCTTTAAGGTCTCCTTTTTCCATGTACATTTGATGGCCGATCAAATTGGTCTCCGTTCAACTTTGGGACTTGATCGGAGATCATCTCAATGGCTGTTTTTCCATCGCCAATTAGCGGCTAATCGCCTATCAAATCTCCAATCAATTCGATGGCCGAATATTGGCCGATCAAGCCAGATAATTGACGATTAAACGTGGTGATCTGCAGTTCGTTGCTTATTCACACCAGAAACATCGCTTCACTTCACCGGTCAGAACGGTAATTCATGCATTAAAATGAAGTTCCAGGCATGGCAATCGATCACTACTGATCAATTTATACTGTGTACACCGTGTCCCAAAAAAAACTAAGCAGATTTGTTTTTGTCAGAACTGCATCAAATTTCCACCGATTTTGATAATTTTTGGCAGAAAGATGGCAAACGATCCAAATATATGCGAGGTGCACTCATT
>Ga0209671_1004838_pt1 | contig 13471 bp, 10 predicted proteins | sample WorMetHERISLAND2_2_FD_187401 | JGI IMG/M metagenome (GOLD analysis project Ga0209671, IMG submission 187401) | Marine gutless worms symbiont microbial communities from Max Planck institute for Marine Microbiology, Germany - Olavius geniculatus... | ecosystem: Host-associated > Annelida >... | reverse complement strand
GCTTGGCAATTCTTGACGATTATTTAGTAAAATCTAAATAATTCAACCATGGGAAAAGATGAACAAAGCCGATTGTTGCTGGGAACTGCTGATGCCATCAGCGTAATTTTTTTTTCTGGTCGGGCTGGATCGTTGTCAGCCGCATTGGCGTGACCAGTACCCTGACTGTTTACGATGTTGCCGGGTTCCGGTTCGGCGTCGGAGCGGTGGTTGCCCTGCCCTATGTCATCTGGCGGCGGACCTGGCAGGGTTTGACTTCGCTAAGGGTTCTGGTACTGACACTGATTTCAGGCATTCCATACGCATTGCTTTCCTGAACCGATCATTTTAGTTCAAAACAGCTTCTTGACCTCCTCTTTCAATACCTTGCCCATGGTGTTACGCGGCAGTTCATTTACCAGGTTGACTTCTTTGGGGCATTTCCAGTCGTGAAGGTGCCGTTTGCACATGGCCTTAACATCAGCTGCACTGACGTCTGTGCCGGGTTTTACGACCACCGCAGCGACGATTTTTTCTCCCCATTTTTCATCTTCGACGCCGACCACCGAAGATTCCGCCACGCCTTCAACCTGGTTGATGACGCCTTCGACTTCTTTGGGCGATATGTTCTCACCGCCGGAGATAATTATGTGCTTGATGCGGTCCGTCAGGTAGTAGTAGCCGTCTTCATCGATATTGCCCAGGTCGCCGGTTTTAAACCATTCCCCTTCGAAGGTTTCTTCAGTTTCTTTGGGTTTGCGCCAATAACCCGGGGTGATGGCCGGGCTTTTGAGCCAGAATTCGCCGGTTCGACCGGGTGCCACATCCCCGCCTGTAGCCGGATCAACGATGCGAGCCTCCAGTCCCGGCAGGGGCAGGCCGATGGATCCCGGCTTTCTTTGGCCGTGCAAAGGATTAGAAAAATTCATGCCGGTTTCCGACATGCCTTCTCTTTCCACCGGCGCTTTGCCGAATATCTGCTGGATGCGCTCAAAATCATCAGCCGGCAACGGTGCTGATCCGGAGGTCCACAACCGCATATGTCCAAAATCCGGACGCGCGTTTCCTAAGTCGTCCATCAATTTGGAGTACATAGCCGGCACGGCCATAAACACGGTGCAAACTCGCGAGCCATCTTTACAACCCAGGGTTTCGATTATCCGTTGCGGGGAAAACACATCGAGCATAATTACGTGGGCACCGGCCAACAGGGCCGTGTGCAGCGCAAAACAAAGCCCATGGACATGAAAAAACGGCAAGGCGTGGCAGAGCACATCCGATGCACTGATCTCCCATATATCGATGATGTTGCGGGCATCATGGATCAGGTTCAACTGGGTTAAAACCGCCCCTTTAGGCTTGCCGGTGGTGCCGGATGTGTAGATAATGAGACCGGGATCATGCGGTTCCATTTCTACCGGGCTGCAATCTTCCGAAGCCATCTGGAAAACTTCGATGTCCTGGTAAGGTTTTCCGGTATCAACGGTCAGATTGGTGAGGTTGGGATCTATTTCCTTGATCAGGCTTTCCTTACCGGGCTCCGATAAAATAATTTTGGCGGCGGCATCCTGGAACAGGTACTCCAATTCGGATTTTTTGAATCCCGGATTCAGGGGGACGGCGATGGCACCTAACTTTTGCAGCGCCAGATGAGCCACCACAAAAATCAGCGACTTGGGTATGAACAATATGACCCGATCCCCCTTTTCAACCCCCAGACTCTGGAAAACGTTGGCCATGCGGTTTTTATCCCGCTCCAATTCAAGATAGGAGAGTTCCGTTTCCACTGCACCATCTCGCAGAAATGTAATGGCCGGCTTTTCGCCGCGGGACAAAAAGCTTTCTGCGAAACACTCTCCGAGTGATTTACGACTCATAAAAAACTCCTCATAACGTTTGGGCCATAGGCTCGTATTTCCGACAACATGCTATCAAACATTAAAGGTTTCAGGTGTCAGCGCCGTCTCTGGCCGCTATGGCCCAGCATGGTTAAAAATGAAACTTCAAAGCTCAATCCGACTATTATAGTTTGTGGGAGCGGTTTTCAACCGCGAATTTCTCAGACTACGACACAATTATCAACGAAGCTTCATATGAGAATTTGGCTCTTCCGTTTCCTGACACCTGACACCCGACACCCGACACCCGACACCTGAAACCTTTAAGCAATTGCGTAACGGCTTCTTTGCAGGGGTTGCTGTTTCGGAACGTGGTTCCTCAAGAATGATAGTTGCGTTAAATTACCCGATCATCTTGTTCGGCAACCAAAGCGCCAGCTCCGGCCAGATACACACACAAATGATCACCAGGGCCTCGATGATCACAAACGGAATGACGCCCAGCAGGACATGGGACATGGGCACGTCCGGCGCAATGTTTTTCACGATATAAAGATTCAGCCCCACGGGCGGTGTTACCAGACCGATTTCCAAATTGACCGTCATGATGACTGCAAACCAGATGGGGTCGAAACCCAAACCCTGGATAATAGGCAGCAATAGCGGCGCCACCATTAGAATGACGGCCGCCGGTGGGATAAAACATCCCAGGATCAAGAGCAATATATTAATCAGAAAAATAATCCCCCATTTTCCCAACGGCAGTGTCAAAATCAATTCCCCCAGGGTTTGGGTGGCATACAGATCGGAGGAGACATAGGCAAACAGGAGGGCTGAGGCCATGATCATTAAAATCATGCTGCTTTCGTTTAACGCCTTCGTAAATATCTTCCAAAGTTGCCGGGGTTTGTAAATTTTATAGATGGTCATCACAAATATCAACGAAAGCACTGCCCCCAATCCGCCGGCTTCGCTGGGTGTGGCCCAGCCTCCGTAAAGCGAGCCCATGATGCCGACGATGATCAAGACAAACGGCAGGACTTTGGTCAGGGAGGCGAAACGTTCGGACCAGGTAAATGATTCCACCCGAGCCCGGTCTTGGATATAATACATGGCGCCGGGCTTGGCCGGTACTATCTTGCGGTAAAAGAATATACCGCCGACCCATAGACAGCTCAGAATTATTTCGAGAATACCCGGCAGCACCCCGGCAATAAAACATTTGCCGATGGATGTTTCGGTGGCCACGCCGTAAAGGATCATCGTCACGCTGGGTGGAATCAAAATTCCGAAGGTACCGGCATGGGCGATCAAACCAGTGCTCAAAGCCGGCGAATAGCCGCGTTTGCGCATCTCCGGAATACCGATGCCGCCGATGGCTGCCGCCGTCGCCGGGCTGGAGCCGCACAAGGCGGCAAATATGCCGCAGCCGATCATGTTGGCAATCCCCAGGCCGCCCGGTATTTTATAAAGCCACTTGTGCAGGGTTTCGTATAAGTCTTTGCTCGCATCCGATTCGGCGATGGGGGCGCTGAGCAGAATAAACAGGGGGATTGCCAGCAAAGCAAAACTGTCCATGCTGCCGTGTAGGACGAAGGGAACGGCCTCCAACAAGTGCGGTGAGAAGATCAGGATGAATATCAGGGAGATGCCCGCCAGGCCGGCCCATATGGGTATGCCGGATACCAACAATGCAAACGCGCTGCCGAACAACAACACCGCCAGGGCAAGTTCACTCATCACAGGTTATCCTCTTTTGGTGTTTCGGGAATATCTATATCCTTGAGCTCGAATCGCTCGGCTTCCTCGGCGATGGCCCCTTTTTTCAGATTCACGATCTTTTCGCGGATATAGACGATATACTGTAAAAAAAGCAGGGTCATCCCGAGCGGCAGAAAGAAGTACGGAATCCACAGGGGCGGCCCCCAAAGAGACTCGGTGTGCTGATTTCCGACAACCGCTTCCCACCACATGGGCCAGGCGTACCATGCCAGGACCGCTGCCATCAGACAGGATATGATGGAAACAATAATGAGCAAAATCTCGCGGGTGCGGGGTGAAAGATGAATGATCACCAAATCCACATTGAGATGATGCTCGTTCTTCTGAACAAAAGGCGCTCCGGCGAAAACCACAAAAATCAGTAAAAACACCGACGCTTCGATTTGCCAGATAGTGGATATACCCAGTATTTTTCTGACAACCACCGCCTCAGTAACGATGATTGCAGCCGCCACCAGGCACAAGGCCGCTGTCCAACCCGTCAGGTAAGTCAATCCATCGATAACACGGGTTAAAATTCTTCCAAGCTGTTTCATGATGCCGATCCCAATTTAATTGAACAAAAAAACCGCGCAATAATTGCTAATTTATTTTGCTGATAAATTTCAGTAATGGCAGGTGGTCAATTGACCGTGTCAAAGAAGCTTCTGGCGGGGATAAACCCCGCCGCTACAAAACGACGCCTTTCCTTTGCTACAACGGACAACTAACGACTGACAACGGACAACAAGCCGCAAGGCTCAACTATTTCATCGCATCAGCAGCCAAATCGAGCAGTTCCTGCCCGCCATCAACCGTCTCGGCGAAGTTTTTCCAGGCTGTCTCTTTCGCAAACTCCATCCAGGCGTTGAATTCGTCTTCCGTCATATAGTGGATATCGACGCCGGCTTTAGTATAGGCCGCAATCAGTTTGTCCACCAGGGTCTTGAAATTGGGGTAGATCCAGTTGACATGCATCCATTCGGCCACTTCCTTGAAGATTTGCTGCTGTTCCGGGGTGAGACGCTGCCAGGTTTTTTCAGAAATGACCAGATTTTCCGCCATATACCAGATGGAAAAATCCCGGGGAGCGTTGATGTATTTGAGCACCTCGTAGAGGCGGTAGGACACGAAAGAGGCTGAAGAAGTCATCATGGTATCCAGCACACCGGTTGACAGGGCATGGTAGGTTTCCGAGGAAGGCATGCTGGTAATCGAGGCACCGGCTTCTCGCATCATAAATTCATACTTTTTGCCCGCGGCCCGCAGTTTCGTACCTGCCACATCGGTCGGCACCTTTATCTGCTTTATTTTGCTTGCAATTCCGCCATCAAACCAGGCCCAGACCAGGTTGCGGACGCCGTTGGCCTCCATCAGGGCATCGATTTTTTTTCCGATCGGTTTGTTGCGCCAGGTGAGCCCCTGTTGGATGTTGGCCACCGAACAGGGCATCAGGGTAATGGACAGCTGGGGGACCTTGCCGGAGGCATAGTCCAGGGGAAAACAGGACATGTCCAGCGCGCCTTTGCGCATGGCATCCCATTGTTCTTTGGGTTTGTACAATGATTTGGCTGGGTAGTGGCGAAACTTGATTTCGCCATTGGTTCGTTTGGTAACCATTTCTCCAAATACACGCCCCATCTGATCCCGCACATCGCCTTTGGCGAATTGATGGGAGACTTTTAAGGTCATGGATTTGGCCAAGGAAGTTTCAGCTTGAATAGACAGAAATGAGACGGTAACGGCCAAAACAATAATTATCCAGGACAATGATTCTTTGGACCTCATGGTACCCTCCTTTTTGTGTGGTTTAAGCCAAAATTTTCCCGATTCGGATTATGGTTCCGGTTTATGCACCTCCTTTCAATTAATTGTCAGCCGAAGCAATGATATAATGGATTTATCAGGGCTACATTCTTATCCGACAACTCTCGTTAAATTGTCAATGTCTAATTTCAAGTTTCCGGATTCGATATACTCCCTAAAGTGGCTTGCTTGCTTGATTTGAATATGATGCTTAATCTTTACTTTGCGGTATTCTAATTTTTCTATCTATGCCGCACGGCGATTGAAATCCGACATACTCCGCAGGGTCGGGATCGGAAACTGCAGGAATTCCGCAAAGGCCAAATGCCCGATCTTAATGCGACTCAACAACCCTTGACTAGTTTAATTTGCCCGCAATCACATTAATCGATCGGGCAAAGGAGGATATTATGAAAGATCCATTTAAACAGCACGGTGCTTTTAGCTGGTTTGAACTGATGACTTCGGATGTTGATGCTGCCAAATCCTATTACGCCAAGCTATTCGGGTGGAATACGGAAGATATGTCCATGGGAGATATGAATTATACCGTGGTCAAAGTGGGTAATGAAGGGCTCGGCGGTATTATGGCCGCTCCTCCTCAGGCGGAAGGCACACCGCGGCACTGGGGTGTTTATGTCACCGTCGACGATGTGGATGCGACGGCAGCCAAGGCTGAGGAACTGGGGGGCAAAATCCTGGTTCCGCCGACCGATATTCCCACTGTCGGACGGTTTAGCCTGCTGCAGGATCCCCAGGGAGCGGTGATTTCTGCGATCACATACGTTAGCAATGATTAGGCTTGTTCCAAAAGTGTGCTCAGAAAAAGTGAGCGCTACGCGGCAGATGTGGCGTATATTGATGGTTTCAGTGTTGGGGCTACAGGGATAGATTTCAATTCCCTCTTATGAAACTTCATGACAATTTGAAAGCGAACCGCAGAATTTCGAACAAGAAATATCGAATGATGAAGTGTGGAATCGCTTCGCTCTAGCTATATCAGATTAATTTAAATCGATAGAATACCTTACTTCGACATTCATGATTCCTTGTTCGATATTCGATATTCGTTTTTTCAAAAAGTCGAAGGGTGGAATCGCTTCAGGCTTCGCCTTCGGCTACGACCCGACACGTCGCACAGTCGTTTTAAAATGGATAGAATACCTTAAATCCAAAATCCGCATTCCAAAATCTAAAATTTGCTTTTTGAAGTTTCTTTTTTCGATTTGACTGGCCATTTGTTTGGCCGGCGGTAGCCCTGACACCTGAAACCTCTGAATGTCGGCTCCCTGCATTTCTAATCTATCGGCACCAAAACAATATCGAATATCCCGCTTGAATTGCCCCGGTCGGGGTAATGCTGGGTTGCCAGGGTTTTGAACCCATCGGCACTGATGCGAATGTGGATGTGGGGTGGGCGACCGTAGTAGCCCGGGGGGAAATTACTCTCAAAACTGTATCCACCGGTCTCGTCGGAGAATATCGTTGCCCGATGAGCGTCGTCATATGATCCGGCAGGATTGGCTAACCACAACTCAATGCGTGCTTTTGCTATCGGCGAGCAATCGATTGTGGACATGATTACACCTTCAAGTATATATCCTTCGCCGACGCTTGAGCGAACCGGAGCGCCTGGTTCGTAGAACGGACCCAAATAGTCGGCCGGGGTCGGAACACAGTTTCCAGCAGCAGTTCGGTCACTCGATGTTGGCGGATGCGTTTTTGCCGCAAGGAGGCTGTGCATGCTCAGCCAAATTGTTAGGCAGGCCACACTTATTATAATAGTTCTAACCGGAGTCTGTTGCATGCTTCTAATATAGGATGCAAAAATTAGTAATTTGAACCACTGAATATTCTATTTGGTTTGGCTGGAAGATCTCAATGCCCGAATATTCCGATATAGTTATATACATTGAACGTCTTCATGCTTTTGTCAATCTACAATCGCTTGAAAAAATCCGTTTTGCCAGCCCGTTTTTTCTGCGCACAGCCCAGCCGCCGATTGGAACCATTCATGGCGCCACGGTGCGCGGCATCGAGCGCATGGGCAAACGGATTGTATTTGAATTCGATAATGAGCAGTTTTTGGTAATTCATCTGATGGTTGCCGGTCGTCTGCACTGGAGGAAAAAAAATTGCAAACTCCCCGGGAAGGTTGGGCTGGCAGTATTTGATTTTCCCAACGGTTCGCTATTGATAACGGAGGCCGGCACGAAGAAGCGAGCATCGCTTCATTTGATCAAGGGTCGCACCGAATTGACCCGACTCGATCCCGGCGGCCTTGAAGTCTTCGAGGCCACTGTGGATGAGTTTGAAAACGCGCTGCTTGCTGAAAATCACACCCTCAAACGATCATTGACCGATCCCCATATTATCAGTGGTATCGGCAACACCTACTCGGATGAGATTCTTCACCGGGCGCAACTTTCGCCCCTGCAACTCACCCAAAAGCTTACGGGCGATCAGATTCAACGATTGTATCATGCGACGCGTGCCGTGCTGGGAGAATGGACCCGGCGCCTGCGGGATGAAGTGGGCGACCGCTTTCCGGATAAGGTCACTGCGATCCGCGATAAGATGGCCGTTCATGGCCGCTACAAACAGCCGTGTCCTGAATGCGGCACAGCAATTCAGCGGATTCGCTATGCCGCCAACGAGACCAATTATTGCCCCCAATGCCAAACCGGCGGAAGGCTTTTTGCAGATCGGGCCATGTCGCGGCTTTTAAAGAGAGACTGGCCCCGAACACTGGAAGAACTTGAGCTCCGGGAGCGAAAGCTATCCCGCAAACCGAGTGAGATTTCCGATTAAAAATAAAGTGCAATTTTATTGAAATTCAGGTCATTTCTGATATGAGTTGTTACCTTAATTTCAGACGCGATTGCTTTGCGGTGAAATTTTGGGTCTAGTTGATTAAATTCACTGAGAGCGTTCTTAACCGAGGATAAAGTGTGCCGAGGATCGTATGAACCATAAAATATCAGTTGAAGATCTGCGGGCGTATGCTGAGGATTTCGTCCGAAAGGAGCCCGGCCGGCTGGGAACCGGCGGCTGGTGGCAAGCCCCGCTACTGACCGCGGCCCCGGTTGATGCAAGGTTTGATCAACTGCAGCGGATTGCAGCAGATGATCACCTTCACCCACTTGATTTGCTGCCGACGGCAAAATCCGTCATCGTGTTCTACTTGCCGTTTAAAAAAGTGCTGGTGAAAGCAAACAAAAAGGGCGAGTATCCCTGCCGCGAATGGGGGGTGGCCTACGTTCAAACCAATGATCTTATCGAGAGACTGGGCCGGGCGTTGAGCGATTTTTTGTTGGAAAACGGATATAGATCGGGATTGACACCAGCCACCCACAATTTCAACGAAGACAAGTTGATGGCGCGCTGGTCCCACAAACACCTGGCCCATCTATTGAATCTCGGCCGCTTTGGCGTTAATCATTTGCTGATCACCCCCGTCGGGTGCACGGGGCGCTTGGGAAGTTTTGTCAGTGAGGTCGAACTCGAAGAGCATCCGTTGATCGAGACCGATGAAGCCTGTCTGCTGAGAGCCGGCAAGGAATGCGGCAAATGCATTGTGGCCTGCCCGGTTGATGCCCTCGCCAGTGATCACCACTTTGATCGGCGGCGTTGCTGGAATCGACTCAATGAAAATAGACGGGTGCTTGATTACTTCTCAGATCTACCGGAAAGCACCGACGTCTGCGGCAAGTGTGCGGCTCTCGTGCCCTGCAGCTTCAAGAATCCGGTGGCCGCGTTGAAAAGTGCTGAATCGCAGTGATCAAGGCCGTTTTTTAGCTGATGTCAAGACTTGAACCCGTCATCCATTGTATAAATCGCACTTTTCAATTTTGGATTTTGGATTTGGGATTTTAGATCTATGGAATCGCTTCAGGCTTGGGGCTTCGCTCTTCGAGCTACGACCCCACACGTCGCCTTCGGCTACGGCCCGACACGTCGCTCTATCGTTTTGAAATAAAGCGTTCGACACAATAGCTCACGACAAGCCGTTCGACACAAAGGCTCACGACAAGCCGTTCGACACAAAGGCTCACGACAAGCCGTTCGACACAAAGGCTCACGACAAGCCGTTCGACACAAAGGCTCACGACAAGCAGAATACCATAAATCCGAAATCCGCATTCCAAAATTCTAAATTTTAATTGGTTGATTGGTTGATTGGGAAAACCGGCACCGTATCAGAATTTTTCAGTTTCGAACACGTCCTGAGTCAATTGTGGAAACCGTAACTCAGACTGAAGAATTTACATGCGATTTCAAGGTATTATTTCAAAACATAAGAAATGATGAGCTGCCGTTATCCGAACATCAAAAATGGATTAAATTTCGTTTTTCAAATCAACCAATCAACTAATCAACTAATCAACGATACTCTAATTAGCCGATGAATCTCAGAAAATCGAAGAACAATTGGAGCCAAAAGGGTCGCCAATCGGCATTAAGCAGTGGTGCGTCGGCTGCCTGGCCCATCTGCCTGGGCTATGCTCCCATCGGCCTGGCTTTTGGTGTTCTGGCTCAGAAGGCAGGATTGACCCCGCTTGAAATAGGCTTGATGTCCGTTATTGTGTTTGCCGGCAGTTCCCAGTTCATTGCCGTATCCATGCTGGCGGCCGGCGCTTCGATGATCTCGATTGTGGTCACTGCGTTTGTCGTTAATTTGAGGCATTTTTTAATGAGCTCGGCCCTGGCGGTATATTTAAAAAACTCGGATCGAATTAAACTCACTTTCTTTTCCTACGGGGTCACCGATGAAAGTTTTGCCGTCAATCTGACACGGTTCCGGGAGTCCGAGTGGGATTTGAATTCGGCGCTGGTGACGAATTTTACGGCGAATGTTACCTGGCTTGTCACGACCGTGTTGGGCGGATTCAGCGGGCAGTTTATTCCGGCCCACGCTTTCGGTATCGATTATGCGCTGGTGGCCATGTTCATCTGTTTGCTTGTATTTCAGATACGCGGTGTCATTTATGTGATCACTGCCGTTATGGCCGGCGTGTTGGCGGTTGGTCTGTCGTTGGTGATACCCGGCAATTCCTACATCGTCATCGCCTCGATGGCTGCGGCAGCAATCGGAGTAGCTTTGAAGAAGAAACTGACATAGTATCCCGCATATATTAACATAAAAGCCGAAACGATTTGCTTCATTGTATTTTGGAATTTGTTTCGGAATTGAGTTTTGTATTTTGGAATTTGTTTGTAATTTGCAATTTGGTATTTGGGATTTAACCAAGTCTATTATGGCGAAGAATGTACTAATGAATCTGGTTTGCTTAAATTTCAGGAACACAACTTCGGGCGCGGGAGAGGGACATTAGAATGGTCTCAGGGGAATATCTGGCGGTCATTCTCGGCATGGGGTTGGTGACGTTTTTGCCGCGTTGGCTGCCTTTGGTTTATCTGACGAAACGCAACCTTCCGTCATGGCTGGTCGAGTGGCTGGATCTTATTCCTGCAGCAATATTAAGTGCGCTGTTACTCCCCGAACTGGCCACCAGCGGCACACCCCGAACGCTGGATTTGTCGCGACCCGAGCTTTTGGTTGCCATGCCGACTTTTTTGTTTGCAATTTTCACCAAGTCATTGGGCGGAACCGTAGTCATCGGCATGCTGCTATTTTGGCTGGCCGGCAAGCTTTTTTAGCATCAAATTCAGCGCCCATTCGAAGCTTTTTCGGGCAATCGTGAAATTCAACTGCTGGGAATACCCAATCTGCAGACGACATCTCGCTTGGTGATATATTCTCGTTCCACCCTAATTGAAATAGACAGCATACCTTAAATCCAAAATCCGAATTCAAAAATCCAAAATCTATCCATGTTTTGCCAGAAATATCTAAGATGGGATGAAAGGGGGGCAGAATTATGACATTCGGTTTAACTATGGGCCGTCAATTCCATCTGGCGCTGGTAAAGCTGATTGTAAAGTCCGCCCTGCTGCATCAACTCTTCATGCTTGCCCACCTCGGCAATTCGTCCGCGGTCCAGGACGATGATTTTATCGGCATTGCGAATCGTGCTCAGGCGGTGGGCAATGACCAAGGCGGAGCGTCCTTTCAGCACCCTATCCAGGGCCTGCTGGATCAGGTACTCGGCCTCAGCGTCCACGGACGAGGTGGCTTCATCCAGAATCAGGATGCGCGGATCGGCCAAAATCGCCCTGGCCAGGGCCAGGCGCTGTTTTTGCCCGCCGCTCAGCTTGACGCCCCGTTCACCGATCTCGGTGTTGTATCCATGGGGCAGCTGCATGATGAACTCGTGGGCATTCGCGGCTTTAGCGGCTGAGATCAACTCTTCCCGGTCGGCATCCGGTTTGCCGTAATGCAGGTTTTCAGCCACCGTATTATTGAAGAGAAATGAATCCTGTAACACCACCGCCACCTGGCGTCGCAACGAATTCAATTTTATGCGGCGAAGATCAAACCCATCGATGCTGACCTCGCCCTTAAACGGATCATAGAACCGGCAGATCAGGTTGGCAATGCTGGTTTTGCCGGCACCGCTGGGGCCCACCAGAGCGACCACTTCGCCCGGTGCCATGTTGAAACTGATGTCATGCAGTACTCGGTCGCCGCTGCCGTACTTGAAATTGACCTGTTCGAAAACCATATCTCCCCGGATCATCGGCAATTCGATCGCATCCGGCGCGTCTTCAACCTCCATGGTTTCATCAAGCAACTCGAAAATGCGCTCCCCGGCGGCGATGGCCTCCTGAAATATATTATCGACTTCCGTCAAGCGATTGATGGGGTCATAAATCGAAGCGATATACGCGATAAATGCCACCAGCGTACCCAGGGTCAGCTCCCCTTTGACGACCATGACGGATCCGACCCCTAGCACGATGACGGTCCCCATGGCCCCGAAAAATCGAATAGCCGGGAAAAAGATAGACCAGTAGCGGATGCCTTTAACCCGCGCGCGGTAATAACGTTCACTTTCTTTTGAGAAGCGCTGATATTCAATGTCTTCCCGGGCAAAGGCTTGAATCACCCGGATTCCGGAAAGGTTGTCCTGCAATTTGGCATTGATGTCCCCAAGGCGCGCCCGCACCCGGCGATAAACCGGACGTATTTTGGTGTTGTAATGGCGAAATCCCAGGGCCAGGATCGGTATTGGGATCATCACCAGGGCGGCCAGGCGCCAGTCCAGCACAAAGAGAATAATGGCGCCGCCGATCAGGCGCATGCAGTCAACGGCGGTCAAGGCCGATCCGTGGGTGACGAAATGTTCCAGGGCGCTAAGGTCATTGGTTACCCGGGACATCAACTCGCCCGTCGAGGTGCGTTCGAAAAACGACAGCGACATTTTCTGGAGGTAGGCATACAGGCGAACCCGCAAATCGAAAATGAATCTTTCGCCCAGAGCGTGCCGGATATAGTTATCGCCGATCATGACGAGTTGATTCAGGGCATAGGCCCCAATTAAGGCCGTGATGACGACCCCCAGATACGTCAGATCGCGGGCCGTAATGATCTCATCGATGATTTCCTTCTGAAACAACGGCGGCACCAGTTCCAAACCGGCCCTTCCGACCAGCAGCAGCGCGCTGAGGATAATGGTCTTCCAGTAAGGTGAAAGCAGCAGAAACAATCTTTTTAATACTTGCACTTAATTCTCCGGCACATATTTTTGGGGATCTTTCATAAAATTCTTGTAGATTCGATAATGGCTGGTGTCCTGGTACGCAATTGCTTGTACCTCAGTCCCATCGAACGACATAATGCGGGCACCGGGGCAGGCCAGCAATATCGGTGAATGCGTGGCAATGATAAACTGGGCGATTCCGGCCCGGCTAATTTCCTTTAGCAGGGCCAGCAATGCCAGCTGGGTTTTGGGGGAAAGTGCGGTTTCCGGTTCATCGAGCAGATAAAGCCCTTTTATTTTCAGGCGTGACTGAAAAAATGCCATCAACGATTGGCCGTGGGATTGGGAAACTAGTGACTTGCCACCGAAATATTCAATCAAACCCGGATCCATGGTTAACCATTCATCAAGGATTTGGGCGAAATTGTTAAATATTTGTGAACCAAAAAATGAGCCGGGTACTTTTTTGCCATTGGTCCATTC
>Ga0209671_1004837_pt1 | contig 13472 bp, 7 predicted proteins | sample WorMetHERISLAND2_2_FD_187401 | JGI IMG/M metagenome (GOLD analysis project Ga0209671, IMG submission 187401) | Marine gutless worms symbiont microbial communities from Max Planck institute for Marine Microbiology, Germany - Olavius geniculatus... | ecosystem: Host-associated > Annelida >... | reverse complement strand
GGCAAGTTGTTCACACACATGTGCCTCTGTCACCAAGCAGTATAATTTGGTACCGGTGGTCAAAGGGCGGTGATGCCCCGAGGCTGGGAAGGTAACCGTAGGTCTGGCGTCGCACTGGCCATGCATCACGGACTCAAGTGCTTTATCCACCTACGGGCTCAACGACCATGAGTGGGAGATGAGCACCCCGCCTACACCCCAGCTGGGGCATGGCTCCCTTTACCTTTACATAAAACAGAAGGCTAAGTCAACCTAGCTGGCCGGTTACATACTATGATGGTTAACCTGTCCACAGATAGTTGCCCATCCAAGCACTAACTAAGGCCACGTTCACACAGACATGAGTACGAATCCAAGTTATGGTTTGCAAGTGAATGTTTTGCAAATCAAGCAACAACAATATTTCACTGCATTGTTAATAGTTTTACTAATCGTGTATCCATACAGTTCAACAATGACATAAGTTCTGACATCATTATGCATCAAAATTTGCATAAATTGAATTAATGCTATGTATGTGTAGTTGGCTTCACAGGGAACCCATACTCGCAAAGGCTTAGTATCAACATGAATGGCCGCTATTCGAATACATGCAAACTGCTGTTTACTGAAACCCATATATGGGTACCCGTACTCGTGTCCATGTGAAATTCTTCACTAAACCTTTGTTACTCAAGACATTTACTACTACTGCAACAAGCTACCAATGCGTATATAAAATACTTTAGAAAATACATACAATTCATGTGTTTTTGCAGTCTGTAGCCAAGTCTTGAGCAGATACTCGTAGTAACTGTCACCTCGTGCACCGAGAGTAATTGTGGCGGATGGCCGAAATCGCCCGGAGCGTGCATTGATAAATATAGGCACTAGACCATTTTTCTTGGGCAGCGAATTCACGTGCCTTGACACTGACATTGCCGCTTCCTGCGTCAGACAGACACTCAGCTAGTTAGACAAGAACTCTGAGCTAATGCTCATGAGACGTGTGAGAGCCTACGGCAGTTCCTGTTCGCAGGTAATCTCGGTCTACCTCTATCCATTTCATCGTAATTCACTCTTTTGCAGCCAAAATCACCAAAAATCACTTAAAATCAATACTTTTAGGGTTCAAGATCATTCAAGGTCATCGATGTTAACATTCCTAAGAAGCTTGTTGCCAATGCTTGTTATGATAAGCAGCGGTCTGTGCCCATGTGCAACCGTTTTCATGCTAGACAAGCCAACATCGGATAAATAACCACTTTTTAGAGGGGTACCCTTCTTTGACACCCACGTGTGCAAGCTTCTTGAATCTAGAGGGTTTGGACACGAACTGCTAAAATCTACATTCAATGGTGAAAATTTCATATGCAATTTGTCTTGGTCTATCTCCAGCCATTTCAGCATAATTCACTCTTGAAATGCGTGTCACAGCTTAAAATCACGAAAAAATCACTAAAACCCCCAATTTTGGGGATTCAGAATCATTCAAGGTCATCGACGTTGACACCAATAAAAAGCTTGTCAAAATTGCTTGTTATGATAAGCAGCATGTCTGTGCCTATCTGCAACCATTGTCATGCCAAACGAGCCAATAGCGGTAAAATAACGCCATTTTAGGGGGGGGGTTTGCCATTTTGTTCGCGAGGATCCTCCTCACCCGGCCGCATAAAATTTTGTCACAAAATACTAGAGATGCTAGGCTATCAAAGGGTGAAAACCCAAACTCTCTATCTCACCTAGCCTTGAATTGGTACCGGGTTGTGGCGGATGGATGAACAGACAGACGGAATTACCATAGCTAATATGCACTACAGCTAGCTAGCTAGCTCTCACACGCAAAAAAAACGAATAAATAAAAGTGTGTATAGCTCTCTGTGTCGGAATCTATCTTAGAGCTACAAAGCATCATCTGTCATCTGAGATCACACAGTGTTACCTGCCACCAAACACTGGTGAACGTGTCCCACCTTAAACGCCAACCAGGCAGACTAGTAGACATGATTGAAATACGATGAGTTTTTGGCCCTCTGCCTCCAAATGTTATGACATGAAGTGTTTGAGTTGTCTCTCAGTGTGTATGTTAATCAGACAAAAACTGCCAGTGCAATATTTTAGAACCCAATGGATGCAAATTTACCAAAGTTCAGCTGACAATGCATGAGATGGGCAGGGGCAATGGCTGGCTATGCCAAGGGGCAGCATTCTACCTGAGTCGACTTGGGTGGGCATTCCAAATTGGGCCAAGTCGGTCTGTAGTAGCAACCCCTAAGGGCCGAATATGGTTTTCCGAAAACGGCACTTTGGGTGGGTACAATTTGAAATTTTCTGGCACTGTCGGTCTCACTACCAGTCGAGTTTCAAGTCAACTTGACTAATGGTGTGGCTCGGTAGTCTAACGGTAACGTGCCGGACTTGTAATCCTGAGGTCACTCAGGGGCACAGGTTCAAATACGCACCAGGACACTGCCGGGTAATGACCTTAGGCAAGTTGTTCACACACATGTGCCTATGTCACCAAGAAGTATAATTTGGTACCGGTCAAAGGGCAGTGATGCCCCGCGGTTGTAAGGTAACCATAGGTCTGGCATTGCACAGGCCATGCATCACAGACTCAAGTGGTTTATCCACCTACGGGCTCAACGGCTGCGAGTGGGAGATGAGCACCCAGCCTATGCCCCAGCTGGGGCATGGCTCCCTTTACCTTTGACTAATAGTCTTGGACCCAACAGTTTTCTCACACGCGACTACAAGTGAGTTTGGACGAACAGAGCAATTTGTAACATTTTTCGTTAGTAACTGTAGGACTAGCACCTTTTAATGACTTATAAACAGAACAAGTCCAGAAAGTCCAGAAACAATGCTGCCATTGCAAAGTGTGCCAATGACAAAATGCCATTATGCTATATGTTACACGGTTTAACACAACTATGAACTTCTGAAATCGTTCAAAGTCGACTCAAGTCGACATGCCACTGTGAAGTCAAGTCAAGTAGGATGTGCTCAAGTTGACCGCCGTCGACTTGGGGGTCATTTTAGCCTCAAGTTGGGTCAATTTTCTGTACTGCAGTGACTCGCAGGTCTAGCCTGCATAGCCGAAATCAGCATAAGAAGGAAGACACATAATAAACTAGAAAGCAGTCAGAGCCCGCACACCTCCGCCAAGGCAATGTTGTTCGCTAGGTGGCAGCACCATCTCCGGTTTTGCAGCGATTTCCCTTATGCCCCATTGAAAGCAATGTTAACGAAAATTTCAAAGTGATCCAGAATCCAGGATTCCTTCCGGATCACCCCCAAAATTGAATCGCTGGTAGTTTTGCCATTCCCGACAGTCCCAGAAAATTTCAGAAAGATCCGTCCATAACTTTTTGAGTTATCTTGCTCACACACAGACAGACAGACAGACAGACAAACAAAGTCTGGCAAAAACATAACCTCCTTGGCGAAGGTAATAACAGGTGGGCAATCTAGCCTAAAATGCCATCTGAGGGCAGGGAGCCATGGGATAGACGGAAAGAACCCTGACCTAAGTTTATGGTTAGGGACAGAATCAGAGTCAAAGCCATGGCTTGGATATAGTGCTACATAGCTAAGATAGACTCAAACAACATAAAACTAGAGATCAATTCAACAGGTTTTAAAGATGTTACAGAGTGCACTAAATACAACCAAAAAACAACAGCAAAAGCATACTATCGAATAATAAATAATTCTTCTAACCTTGTTTTTTTTTATTAAAAACTTGACGTTCGATGTATGCATGAACCGTGACACAGGGTCGTACTTTTTGCCATCTAGCTGTCACAAGCTCCTTCTCCTAGATCCAGCTCATTTCCATTCAAATGACACTTCACGGACAAGAGTCGACACTCATTTCTAAGAAAGGCATCAAAGGACGAAGAAACATCAAATTTTTTTTTAACTTAAAGGTTGGAAAAAGTATTTCATATTCGATAGTATGTCTTTGTCTACCATACACCAGACTAGTTTATTCAAGATAGAGCAATAGCATAGTCGACAAACCACCTCATACTTTGGGTCGCCGGTCTGTCGCGAGAGGTCAACAAACTCCAGCTGAATGGTGGTAACTTCCGAAGTGCTGCTATCAGGTCCCCAGCGTGGTGCATGGGCTGTGTGGTCCCTTAGATTGACATCACTGAATGGCACTGCAGAGCCGGAACTGAATGCAGGCATCAACCTGTCACCCAGCTCATGCTGCAAATACAACGACAGTCTAGTAGTAGTAGTAGTAGTAGTAGTAGTAGTAGTAGTATGATCCCTCAGACCAGGGTTCCTACAAATTTTCTGCAGCAAAATTCCCTGACTTTTCCAGTCATGGAATGACAATTGCCCTGACACTATCGAAACAATAACCTCAAATGTCATAAACAGTACTAAGTAGTGAAACGGTATTAATAGAGCAACATGCAAACAACAGATCCTGGTCGGGGGATCACAGGGGCAAAGCCCCCCCCCCCCTGAAGCTGAAACACATCTAGCTTTTGGACGTTCAATGGAAGCCGCAAATTTGCGTGCTTTTCAATATTTGGAGACACAAAAAATCACATACATATGCAGTCTGCATGATCCAAGATCATTTTCCCTGACTTTTCAAAAATAATATTTTTCCCTGACAACACAAATTCCCTGACATTTTCCGGTTTGCCCTGATCTGTAGGAACCCTGTCAGACTGACATCACTGAATGGAGAGAGTGAGTGAGGGAGTGAGTAGGGTTTAACGCCCACCTGACAGAGTATAGGTCATTTCGGGGATGATCTTTTCAGACAGTGCACATACGCATAATAATAAAACAAAAACTTTACAGAAAGTTTAACCTTTACAAAACGCAAAACACTACGAAAGCCTAAACTGAATGCAGGCATTAAAATATCACTCAGGTATACATGTCAACAGTGAATTGTAAGTACCAAGAAAACGGAACACTGAGCGGCCTAAGAAGCTGATAATGATTATGCTCCAGTCGGGGATTTCTTATTAGCCACTCAGCCTAGCCGTTCATTTATGGGTAGGCACAACATTCGTGGACGTACATGGATGAAAAGTTTTGAAAACCATACAGCAGGATCTGAAATCCAGCGACCTCAATATGGACGATGCAGTTGACTTGGCTCAGAACCGTCCACTCCGGAGATTGATGTCTACATTCGGCGCTATGCACTCTTAGTGGTGCTTGCCAGAAATGACGATGATGATGATGATGACAACATTTGAGTAGGCTCACCAGTGAAAGCTGGGGTGAGAACATAGTGCCTTTGCAAGGAATGTTTCATCAGCTGAGACACAAGGCGCTCAGACAGACAGGTGGACAAAGAATGGCAACTAGAGAGATAGGACTTATATACAGACAGACACAAATAAAGAGACAAACAAACAGATAAACAGACAAACATAAAATAAAATGCACTGCATCCTTGAGAAATACCTTATCATTGGACAGGCAGTTGAGACTGGCAGACAGACAGATGCAGGCATAAATGGAGAGAGAGACACTTACCGCCTTCTTCAGGAACATCTTATCAGCTGACAGATGGTACGCACTCAGCAGACCTCCCAGAATGCGAATCGTGCACTCAAACAAGTTGACGTCACGCCGTATGTCAAATGTCAAGTTGTGAGCCACCCAATCACGAGCCTCACGAAACTCTGTTACAAGTAGAACAATTACTACTACACGTGCATGGTGAAGGTAAAGGTAAAGGTCGTCAATTTGTATAGCGCATAGTCGTGAGCATGCACACGCCTCTAATGCGCTTTCGTCACTAACCAGAGCCGCCTGCCGCACGGCCACCGTGTGCAGCCTGCAGACACAGGCTGGCGCAGCGGCCGGCTAGGCAACCCCAGTCAGCTGTACCAAGGTCCCCACCTTCCGTAACCCATGTAAATGAGTTACTACTCATTTTATCGTCCCACGGAGGGTAGAAGGCTGAGTTGACCTAGTACTATTTTGCGGTAGTAGTGTTAAGCCTTCCTAGTAGAAGACGAGTAGTAATAGTGACAGCAGTAATTGTAGTACTACTAGTAGTAGTGGACTAGAAATAGTGGTAGTAGTTGTTATAGTAGTCAAACATCAAGTCGTGAGCTACGCAATCAAAAGTTCACAAAACTCGGTTACTAACACGACAATTACTACTAAATGTACAGTACAGCAGTAGTAGTGTTTGTTGTTTTTCTGTTGTTAATGATGTAGTCAATCCACCACCAGTATACACCACCACTGCTAAAATAAGTTAAAAATGGTGTATAGCATAACCCTTTATAAAAAAAACCGACCCATCTCAAAGCTATGGAGCGCCACCTGCAATACAGAATCGTGCAGTGTTACCAACAGGGGCAAACACAAATTCCACCTTTACCCCAGCCAGACAGGCCAGTATTCGATTTACCTACCCCGGAAGGATAGAAGGATGAGTTGACCTAGGTGTTAGTTGGTAGTAACTACTTATTGGCGACCGGAACGAGAGTCAAACCCAAGAACTCTCGATCGTAAGTCCAATAACCTATGCCACCAAGCCAATACTACTACAACAACTACTACTACACCTTCGTCAAGGCCCATGATGTACATAGTGTCGAGTGAATCAATGAGTGTCAGCCCGACACCGAACCACTCCGAGTAAGACTTTGTGATTGGTAGCAGCTCGTCATGACCCCAAGCGTACTTGCGGTATGCTTGCCACGAGTGTTTAAAAGCTTCCACCACGGCAATCATGCGGTCATTCTCTGGACCATTAAATACCATTGCTACCGGCTGTAAACACAATATACCAGACACTGCATCAGTAACTGCATGTTCTGGTAGAGGGTTAAACCCCCAAACATTCCCTTCCCCGGAGATCTGCCCCAGATTCCAGCTTGTTAGTGTTTAGTGGCCGGCCTCACTCCTTACCTCAGTGCCTCAGATTCAGTGAGTTTCTCGCTGACATTGTGCACTTTATAAATTAAATTTACTTACTTACTTACTTGTCACAGTGTGTCACTAGACACAATGTTGTCACTAGACCTCATCAGTGCACATGCCAATGTCATCTAAATCCATTGAAATATTTGGGCATGTGACAGGCAACAAACAGACAGACAACACAACGGAGAAATGTGTAGCAATAAGTGAAATTGCACATGCTGTCCACTCAAAGTAACACAAAAAAAAACAGAAACATGGAATAGGCTAATGGCGAAAAGCTCAGCTGAAAATTTGCCCGAAACATAGGTACACCATCCAAAACAAAATATCAAAAATCCGCTGACACCCAGCTTGTGGAAAAGTCATGGCCATTCTTCTTCTTTGCATGCTCTGCCCTAAGGCAGGTTCTGATAACGATGGTGCTATCCGACCCGGCTCTGTGCTCCTCTCTTCAGCTCCTCGTAAGTTGTAACTGATCTTCTTTTACTCTTGCTCCATAAGTAAGTCCAGCATCTTCCTTCTTGGTTTTCCTTTCGGCCGTTTCCCTCTAGTACAGTCTTCAGTAGACAGTCATGTCTTAAGACATGTCCTATCCAGTTTGCTTGGCGTTGCTGGCCATTACAGAACTGAATTTTTCTTTCCAGAAAAAATGCAACCTAAATCAAAGCAGGTGTGACATATCAACATAACAAATCTAAATTGCTGAAGAGCAAAATACAGTAAAGCTAAAGCTAACTTAGAATAACATCATGTTGTTGAGACATGATTATTTAAATCCTGAGGTGCCTATTACATGCATTGTAATAGCACACTGCATGCTATGCAAAGGTTCACAGGTAACCATTAAACTTCACAGTTACAAGCTACGAACACTTTGTGCAATAATAAGAACCGCTGTTTACTTCACTAAGCCATGATGGACGACTAACACAAGCACCACACTGCTACAAGCTCTAAACACAAATGAAACCCTTTAAACTTCACTGCTCCCTTACTTAACAACCTTCTCAGGCACGAACAAGCCACCAAGTTATCAAAAGTTAATTTCACTTATACTAGTGTTTAAAGCTCCCGTAATGTTAGCAGTAACTTACGGTAAATTACGGTAAGGTAAAATTGCAAAATTACCGGTAAAATTGCAAAATTACCAGTAAATTACGGACTTTTATTTTATTTTAATTTTTTTGAATTTTATTTTACACACATTAAGTGCCATATAGTCCAATCAATTTGATTTTGAAACTAAAGCGCCGAAGTCGTCTACTTACGTATGTTAACAGCTATTCTGAGACTTTTTCAGCGGGATGCACTTCTGTTAAACGTAAAATATGAATAATTTACCCGAAATTTAGTGGTAAATTACCAGTAATTTACCGGTAATTTATGGTAACGGTAACATTCCCAATCTTACAGATAATTTTCAAACACTAACTTATACTAAAATTTGTAAACAAAAACTGACCGTTTTGACACCTCCTTTCCTGATCTTCTCCAACCGATAAAGCTGCACACAGCAATTCAGCACAAAAATAAAAGACAAGATTTATCCAGAACTTCGAGTATGTTGTACATCCTCCACTAAGTACCAGTGCAAACTAAGCTATTTACTTCATCCAAACTCTAAGAATGGTAGATGCTAGCAGAAACTAGGTCTTTGATGTTGAGATTCGTATAAGGACCCAACCGAGTAACCCAATACAACAACATTAGAGACGGGCAGTTAATCGGTCATTCCATTCAACCATCACTGATTTATTATGCCAGCAGGCAGCACACACAAATTACAACAAGAACATTTAAAACATAATAAAGCATACTGTAAAAAGCCAAAGTAATTTACAAAAAGCACAATATGCTGTCCTCATGAATATTTGCCATGTAGCAACATAGAACTGACGGTTTGGCTGCAGATTTTCATCTACATGTATTGGCTGTGGGTCAGACCTGCAAATAATCCCTTCCGTGGGGGTCACAGGACCCAACAAGTGTATGGTACCTGCCAAATCCAAATGGCATCCAAACCCATCTAACAGTTGAAGCATGTAACAGATGAGACAGACAGACAGACTGCACTACAAAGAAATGTGCAGTAATAGGCAAGAATTTTAGAAAGAATGCACCACAGATGATACTACAAAATACACAGTTCTCATCCATTAATTCACCCGCACCCAAACTAACCACTAGGGTTGAAGAGAGTTAGGGTTAGGGTTAGTGTCAGGGCTGGGGTTAGGGTAAGCATTAACAAACATAATTTGAGTGTGGATGAATTAATGGAAAAGTGCTAAAAACTAGAGCTGTCAAATTAATTTGTTGACTTAATACGAATAATATTCAAGAAATTGAAAACTGTTTTGTTGCCGTTCAACCACTGCTGTCATGGTCCTGCGATGTGGCCACAAGTTCGTCGGTCGTCATTCCAGTCACCCTGTCGATGTAGTATTGTAGTCCACCTAAAATACCAGCAACATAATGATGCGCTAATTTAAAAAATGAATGCCTCGTTGACAGCACTACCAAAAACACAAATACAGATTTACCACAGAAGAGTTGGCTCGAAGCTCCTTTGCCTTTCGATGCAGTGCGCCTACGGCATTACGAGCAAAACCATCAGCACCCTCGCCAATGTGCTGTTGCGGTGATGAACTAACACCATCACTGCCTGGTGACGGCACCAAAGAGTTCTTATTGCTGCCTGTGGCAGCATGGTCTAGCCTCACATAGTCGTAGTAGATGGTTGGAATGACATAGACGCCAGACAGACTGCCAAAGATGATCATCATGCAGACGATGCTCCGCTGCAGACTTGACAACCGGTTCCAGTTCTGTGCACCGAATGCATACACATATTACATACACGGTGTTTCATAAAAAAGACCCCTTTTTGTTTTTTTTCATAATTTACTCAAATGATGATCAATTTACGCAAAATTTGTAATATTGCAATATTTTAAATTAGTATTTCTTCAGCTACAACTGGTACAAATTTTGTGTAAATTAATCATCTGCTGCCATCTGTCCTTATTTTAAGAGTTCTACACTGAGGCCTAATAACAAATTATGTGAGCGCCCAAATGGTGGTGCCGAAATGTCCTGCTCTGATTCTGCGAACCAAATCCACAGATTTGGTCCGCAAAATACCTGTTGGTCGATCACGATCTGCTAGTCTGTTGGTCCGCAGATTTCCAACAGCCCATCAATCAATGAGAAACGTAGTCCGTCACGAAAACAGATGTACAAGAGGGCGGACAGACATACAGTCTGGGTGAACAGACGTTAGATCTTCGTCACACTGAAAGAGGGTATACAAACAAAATCAGTTAATAGACATGCAGTATCGGTATCAATTTTATTTCACTTACTGACATGTTAAATTTGATTTTGATACTTACGGCAACTGCAAGTGCAATTTCTGCCCAATCATTCTTGCTGCATTACATTTTCATTCACGTGTTGTTACCTATTAAGACAAATAAAATGGCGATGACGATGATAACAAATTATGTAAGAACTAGCAGTAGATCGGCGATCTTGCTGTTAGCACTGGAAAATTGCCAGAGATAGATCAGGTAGGCACATTATTAGGTACATGGTAGAACTTATGTTCCTGGTAGTCATAGGACCATGCCACGACACAGTCACGTATTTAAATCAGGCTTATTCAGTATTATATCAGAGTCCATCTCAAGCCATATCTGTTTCTTTGTAACACAGACTTAAAAGTATATTGTTTTTGAATAAATTTGGTAATTGATAACATAGTGACTGATATTTCAGTCCCAACCACAATCCTGGTAATGCAGTGAAGAAATATGGCTGCATTCTTACATTAATAATGTTATAAATGTAATTAGATAAAGTGGCGATCTACCACTAGTAATTTTCTGCTCACTAGTGCGAGATCGCCCTAGCACTGACCATGTAAGAAACCCGAAGTTTTGTCAACACAACTGACTCTTACCCTCCAGCATGACTGTCGCTTTTTACTAACGTTTCTGTCGATATAAACCGCTGTTGACGGATTCCTAGGCCCCTTCAAAATCATGTCTGGAATAAGTTTCCCTTGTTAAACTATAACCACAATTGTATTCAACATTATCTCGATATTTTACGATTCTTTATTTACAACGCACCGTAGAATATTAAATAACGAACGGCGGCTTCAATAAAATAAATATGTAAGACACTAATTAAGTAACTCCTTCTTCTTCTTGTATCTAATATGACCGAAACGCGTCGATTAACTTCTTGGTTGATCTCACAGTATAAACTCTGTTCACACATCGAAGTAAAAGTCTTCAGTTGTAAATTCCACCATCAAAACAACTGAACTGTGACAACATCTATTGTTGAGTAAAGACAACCGAAAACCAGTGTTGATAGTGCCAAAAGTTAAAGCTTTCTACGAGTTTCTGTAATAAACTGAAATAGTGCTTTCTTAATATGTCTATCCTGCTTTCTGTTGATATTTTCTGACTGATTAAGTAACTAAAAGCACACGGTGAATTTGTGATTGTGAGTTGTGACAGATGTAAGCATTAAAGCCGGCGGAAGGGCCCTCGTCGGCGTGATGCCCCAGTCATGAGGCCCTGCCGACTAACTATCCAAATCCAGATCCCCCGTACCCCACGGTCGAGGGGGCCTCACGTATGCTCAAGGGCCTCATCCTAAGTGTGAATTCTTTTTAGTTTCAAAAATATATGCAAATAATATGAATAAACATGTGGAAAGTTTACCCAAAGTGGACAAGGGTACTTTTCTTTTCATTACTGTACAGTAATCTGTGACGTATTGCGGCCTACAGGCGTCACTTTTTTAAAAAAAGACAACAAAAATCGTATCTGATTTCTTGCGTTTCCATTTTTAAATGGGCAAATTTGCGAGTTTCAGTGAACGTCCAAAATCCAAAAGTGTTTCAGCTTTGCCCCTGGACCCCGCTGGGGGCTCCGCCCCTAGACCCGAGCCTCACACTTGTATTTGGGGGCCTCCAACTCTCTAACTGATCAGCATACGTAATTACATATGGTTCAAAAACACATGAAGGTATTAAACGACAAAATATGGTTGGGCACCAGAGCCCACGTGGCACGTGCTTTAATAATGCCTAATTAAGGCGGAAATGCGGTGGTGCAGATGCCATTTCCGACTTCTGGGGAATCCACCGTGCTTGAATAAGACCGCGATGTTGTTTTTTTTTCAATCAATCATAATCATCTTCGTTCTCGCAAGAACTCAAAAAAGTATTATAGTGGACTCTCAAATGAGAAGTAGTGAACTCGTTTTTCAGCCGATTAGTCCGGAAGACTAGGATCGAATGAGCGCTAATCATAATGGTGTTTTAACGCTCGACGATAACAAAAAATAGTCTTGTTTTTAGAATATGCAATAATACGTAGCACTATACGCTCTTGTGAACTAACCGTACACAATGTCATGTCGTACCTAATATTGTGATTCGTCCACATAATGACTCGTGCATTACATCGCCTGTTATTATGATGTCTGGCGCCACCTGGTGAACTCCTTGCACCTCCCAGCTATGGAAGGGCCTGAAACGGATACTGCGTTTCATTCGGCCAGATTTCCGACGTTTGGGTAAGTTCTCAAATGGCATATGTGCTTGAATAAAGCATCAAAATTAATATTTTTAATTTTCCATATGTCTTCCGTCTCGCGAGTTGCGAGAACTAAATAAAGTATTTTAAATTAGTCGTAATATGGTTCAAACGAACTGACTAACCCGGCAGACTGTCAAAATAGTCGCATAATTATACTGGTGTTTTAACGCTGCGACATCGATAACAAACAAACAAATTTTCTCTTGAAAATAGCCAATAGTACCTAGCACTTTGCAGTTACTTTGCATACTTTAACTTGCAAAGGACGTATTATGTCATGTTAGTCTACATATTGGACTCGTGCGCATTATATCGCCGGTTCTAGTGACGTCTGACGCCACCTGGTGAACGTCTTGCACCTACCAACGTGGAAATGCAACAGACAGAATTTAATTCTGCGCAACAGGCGTTGAGTCACGTAGACGCACTAACGTCTCGTCTCGGTCTCGTCTCGGGTCTCGTCTCGGGTCTCGGGTCATTGCGTCTCGTCGAGATGTTTTGTGCAGGCGCGCGCCGTGCGTAGGCTACTGTAGCTCTGCAGTTAGAGCGATACTAACCAACCAAGACAGAATTACCACAGCTAATACGCGCTATAGCTCTCGCAGGGGCGTCATTTAGGGGGGGGCTACGGACCCCCCAAGGATTTATGATTTCAGTTTTTTCTCTGTAAATTGTACCTTTGATTAAACGTCAAACAGCTAAAAATGTTAAATTTGTGTTCTTTTTGCTGTGTTACAGTAGTTTTCTGATGAGACATAGGACATGTGCTTGCAATAGACTTTGGTTAATTAATGGATTTTAAATGGCAACACGTAAACTAAACATAATATACTTATGTAATACGTAGGCGAGTAAAGAACCATTTATTATCCTAGCAGTTGGACACATCAGTTGAGTATAATTTTGTCAGTTCAAGTGTGTTATAGAACATGCAAGGTTGTTAGAGTG
>Ga0209671_1004836_pt1 | contig 13473 bp, 6 predicted proteins | sample WorMetHERISLAND2_2_FD_187401 | JGI IMG/M metagenome (GOLD analysis project Ga0209671, IMG submission 187401) | Marine gutless worms symbiont microbial communities from Max Planck institute for Marine Microbiology, Germany - Olavius geniculatus... | ecosystem: Host-associated > Annelida >... | reverse complement strand
AGGTAGTGCAGAAGCATACATTGGGTGAGGTGGAAAACTGAATGGTCATTTGATGGCAAGTTGTGTCAGGAATATTTGTGCCAAAAATTATTAAAATTGGTAATTGGTTTTCAAGATACAGTTGAAAATGTCGGGGATGTTTTTTTGGGACACAGTGTATATTTGTCACGTTACATGATGAATCACTATGAAGTGGTTATTGAATATTATTAGTGGTAAGGCAAGTTATCGATGAGTTACCGGTGAAGTTATGTTGAGGCTGTTTCATGATTGTCAACAGGTTACAGACTATCTTCTCGACGTGTTTGATTGTAAAAGTAACGTACTATTTGCGACACGATACTTGTCTCAAAACGAATGTCTGAATACTAGCTACAGTAGCTAAGTAATTACACGGTAGAATTTGTGACATTATTTATACAATTTGAAATAAAAAGAACACTTGAACTAGCTGCGATACTCGTCTACTCATAAACTGTAACTTTTTTGTGCACTGTACAATAATATTAGTCTGTCAAACGTAGCTCAAAGAAAGATTAGAGAAATATTCGATGTGATTTGATGACCGTGACGACTGATCGTATGTTTAGAGTGCCAGGAGACATAGACGAGGTGAACGCACTGAAGGTGCACTGTGACGCGTGGCGCATTCCATCCCGACAGCTACGGCAGATGCATGCAGCCAGTGCCGAAGACTTTGACGTCACCGCCGCGGCGTCCAATACACTGCACGACCCACACGTACCGGCGTCACTACTGAAGCTCTGGTACCGCGAACTCAGTGAGCCCATCGTTCCGTTTTCGTTCTACGAGCGTTGCATCGCGGCGTTCAGCAGCGCCGACGAGGCCTGTGCTGCCGTCCATCTGCTGCCGGAGATCAACAGACTCGCCCTGATCTACCTCATTCATTTCCTGCAGGTCAGATGCTCGCCAGTATCGATTAGACCTCGCTATAGCCTAATATTATTACGCGCGACACCGCCTGGTGCGTAGCGCGTAGTAACTGCCGTAATTCTGTCCGTCCGTCCGTCTGGCCAGGCCTGATGTCATGTCCCGGTACCGATCCAAGCCAGGTGAGAGTCTAGGTTTTCACCGCATGATAGCGTAGTCGAGTGACAACATATTATGCCGCTGGATGCTTGTTGCTATTTTGGTACACCCGAGCGGTAGTAAAGAACCGGGGGTTGAAATACGTAAGCTATCATGTCAAAAACTATATACCGTAATACCATAGGTCCGGAGCGTCGTTGTGCTCAAGCTATTATGCAAAATTGAAAGCCAGTTTTAGTTATTTATCGTTACTGTTAAAGTATCTGGATTGCCTCCAAAATCCGATCACTTTATTCTTACGCTCCATCCCGTCCCATCCATAAGTGAGTAAGTAGGCCTAAATAAGTTAATGAAAATTTATATAACATATTCAGCTAGCACTGCATTTGTCATATTTTTACTAGGGGTCGAAAGGAGTTGGAGTTGACCCTTTTTGCATAATTTTATGGACTTTTTGGGAGAGGGCGGCAGTTTTGTTCAGCGGTAACCAAAATAACCCCCCTCAACTCCAACCGGGAATACAGCTCTGCAAAGTCTGCATTCGGTTGATACATGGGATGTTGTGTAAAAGTAGACTTTGATGGTATGCTGCAGGGTTTCACGCGACCGGAAGTAGTGCGCGTGACGAAGATGGACGTAAACAACATCGCGATGGTCTGGGCACCCAACTGCCTGCGAGGTCTGTCCAATGACCCCAAGGTCATCTTCGAGAACACGCGGCGTGAGATGGGTTTCGTACGAACGCTCATACTCAACCTCAATACAAACGAAGCCGTCGACCTTCTCTGATATGCACTGTGACATTAACAGAGGCTTACATGTGACATATAAACGTAACGAATGCTGCGATAAACTATTCAAAAAAGCCAGAAGCGTATATCTAGAAATTTATTTCAGTAGGTATAAAATTCTGTGATCATTGTTCTGTTATTAGCACTTCGTGAAAAGTTTACTTTGCCCCTGAAAAAGGGCCCGTCCCTTCGTATGTATTGTACAGTGGGCTAATAACTCGAAAACGAATAAATAAAATAAAATAAAATAAGAATGAAAGAAATTGACGTAACTTTTAGCGGACGTCAAAAACCTCAAGAAAATGAATTAAAGAGTAAACGTGTAAACTGTTTCTTAAGTTCGGACTAAATCCACTGTTTTCCGTTTTTATCATCGTTCTGTCATTAGAAGTATTTTGCGTGATCGAGTATGGTAGAGCAATACTGCAAAAGTAAGCAAACCATGATAAATTTTATGTAGGCTACATAGCTCGCTGCTTTTTGGTAGCTATTCGTTTTTATATAATTATTTTTTTGAATTACAATCATTTTTACAGTGTCCGTTCAACGCAGTCCTTTCAACGCACACTAAATAAAATGCGTGTTATAAACAGTTAGAAAAAAACATTTACAATCGTTCAGATTATTACGACAATGGTACTGACTGCTGACCATGTTCGTTGTGCTAGACTACCTCGATATATTTATACTAGTACCGTAATATCGTGCTAGTTACTCGCCGAGTTTTTGCAAAATTATATGTGAGTTACGTGCATACAGCACAAAACCGTTAATTGTACTGTTGGCCATGGTTCACTTTTATTATACCCGACCCTCAGCAAGCATAAAATTGCAACCAAACCTGATTTAAAATATAGCGTGTATTCATAAACGTCAAATTTGGCAGATTTAATTAAAATGCTTTTTAAACAAAATTCGAAAATGCTCTGTCATATCAGTCAGCAGATGCAATATTGAATAATTTATGTCCGAGTGAGCAAAACTAACAGCTTTATAGGCTACTGTATGCAACAGTGTATACGTAGTGGTCACAAACTGACACGATTATAATCATAAACTTGCTGGTTACAATAGCCTATCACGTCTGGAGTAATTATAAAAGTATCGTTGTCAACGCAGCACAGTTTGCAATATTCGTCAGTTTTAGGCAGCATCGATTCCGCTTACTGCGACAGAGATTATCGTGACGTCTGTCTGTCTCTCTGTCTGTCTGTTTGCCGTCTGACACAGCCGTTTGGTGAAATAAGATGCCACTTCTCAAAGACACTTGTGTGGCCCTATCATTGGAGCCCCAGTCCCTCTACGGTGAGGAAATATTTAGAAGGTCGGAAAGGTGTGGTCAAACAGGGACATTTGAGTTACGGCGATGTCGCCTAATGCCATAGATGACGCGCTTGTCGTTATTTTGGTAGCATTATAATAATGTCCGCTCTACCGCTGTAGACTATAGATCATATGATTCCGTCCTTTTATATCAAGCGACTCCTCTTCTAATGATCCATATTTCCGCTTCCGGTCTTTAACTTTGATTTTCGGCCTTTGAGTCTTGAATCTACCTTACCCAACAGTTTTCATTGTTCCTCCATTGTATGGGGACTGGCTAGCTCACAAGTCTCGGTCCGACAGTAGAATATGCAACGTGGTTGTGCACTAATGTAGAACAGCGTGTAAACTTGTTTGTCCAATTTAGCTGTGGTAACGTGTAAATAATTTACGTTGAATAACTGCAGAGATTTCACACAGCAAAGCTAAACTATCGCGTTTCGAGTTGTACTCGTTATATGCTACGCTTATTGTTTTAACACTTTTAATTTAACGACGTGTTCATTTGGGTATAAATAATTTCACAAGATTTTATACCATGCTGACGTGTTACTGTTTGTTTTGTGCTGCAAATATTTAATTGTGTACAAACGTTGATATTGTTTTTCTATACGTGATCTCATGTTCAGACTCTTCAGCTAAGATTATACGCTATCGTCAAACTGCGTCTGTTTAGTCTGATTTATTAATTTGTATAATATTGTATGAAATGTGCGTTCATGTTGATGACAAAGACTATTGTAAATTGCCGCAACGAATTAAAACAAAATCGTCAAGGTTTGTGCAAAGCTAAGTACTGTCCGCGGGTAGCCGCAATATTATGCACAAACAAGTAATTTGAGCAAAGCTCACGTAACGCGCGATAGCAGCGGTTTTGCCACCTGGGCAATCGTGTGCAGCATGCAATAAAATAATAGTGCATTTTGAAAGAGTACCCAAATTTGAGGCCTTCGTACGGAAGACTTCTTAAATTTAAGATGACGAAATTTAGATTGTTACAAATGGACGTTCTATGCTCAAAATTTCATAGGCCTACGCAGGTTGTCCAGGTTTATCTCCAGCCATTTCGGCGCATTTCACTCTTGAAATGTGCGCCGAAGTCGAAAATTTCCAAAAAATCACTAAAATTTTATATTGTTCAAGATTCAAGGTCACAAGGTCATCGATGTTGACACCATTCAAAAGCTCATCAATAGTGCCTTGTGTTAAGTAGCATGTCTGTGCATGTCTGCAACTGTTTTACGCTAGTCGAGCTAATAGCGGTAAAATAACCACTTTTAAGGGTACACCTCTTTGATACTTACCTGCGCAGGTCTCCTCAAACCTAGAAGGTCAAGACTTAAAGTGCTTAAATCTGAGTTTAATGCCAAAAATTTCATTCCCATGTTGTCTTGGTCTATCATCTCCAGACATTTCGTCGCAATTCACTCTTAAAATCTGCGCTTTAGCCAAAAAAATGCGAAAAATTCACTAAAAACCCCTTTTGGAGTTCAAAGTCGTTCAAGGTCATCGATGTTAATAAACCTAAAAAGCCCGTCGCCAGTGCTTGTTATGTTAAGCAGCATTTGTGTACCTATCTGCAATCGTTTTCACGCTATACGAGCCAAAAGCAGTAAAATAGCCACTTTTTAGAGTGGTACCCCTCTTTGACATCCGCGTGCGCAGGCCTCCTCATACTCAGAGAGTCGCGACTTGGACTTCTAAAATCGACGTTAAATGCTGAAAATTTCGCATTGCAGATTGTCTGGTTTTATCTTTAGCCATTTTGGCGCAATTTACTTTTAAAATGTGTTTCGCAGCTCGAAATCACGAAAAATTCACGAAAATTCCTAATTTTGGGGATTCAAGGTCGTTCAAGGTCATCGATGTTAATAAAATTAAAAAGCCCACGACTAGTGCTTGTTACAATAAGCAACATGTATGTACCTATCTACAACCGTTTTTACAGTAGAACAGCCAATAACTGCAAAATAACATCTTTTTAAGGGGTGTCTCTTTTTGACGCTTTCCTTCGAGGGAAACCTCCTCACTCAGGGGCACGAAGTTTCGTCACGATAAACTAAAGTCCTTGGAGCACCGGTGAAAATTTCGTGATTTTAGCTTGCACTGTTTTGATACAGATCACGAGTGTGACAGACGGACGGACAGACAGACAGACGGACACCTAGACGATGGCTAAGACGCGCGATGCATTCTGCTATCGCGCGTAAAAACGTGCACAAACCCATGCAATTTTAAAGTTTGACCTATGATTTTGTAAATTCAGTAGACTTCTATAGAGTATGTATAGTTCTAGAACCTGTTCGTACAAAATCTCACCAAGCTAACTGCGGCGGTTTATGAGTTATCTTATTCACAGACAAAAAATCCAGCTAAAACAATACTGTCGTCACTACCGCGGACAGTAACTACACTGCTTACTTAGCGAAGATAACAAGAAACCTACACAAATTTATAAAGCGACATAGCCTACGCTAAAAGAGCTGTATTACAGAAGCGCTGGTAAAAGAGTGAGTCAGGCTGAATACAAAATGCCGGTTTGTCGCAAGCGGTTTCACAAAACGTCGTTGATGAATAATGGACAATCGCATCACTACGATCGTAATATTGACACACTAGAGTGTGGTCGGACGGTACAATACAGCAATAGTGGGCTATACGACACAACTATAAATGTTCGACCATTGCTTAATTTGTACAAAAGAATTAGTGAAGTACTGTCAATCGAGGAGCCGAAGACGTCGAGGGGAAATCGAGGATGAAGTAAGCCCCAGCAGCCGACTAGGAGGCCAGGGGAGCGCCAAATGCTCTCCCATTACCGCCCGACGTGGAGCCCCGGACCTCCGAAACGAGTTTTGGCGAATTTTGAGCCTGAAAAACTCTTCTGGTGTGGACACCGGCTTGTTTTCGACAAATACTGATACGACTATTCAAATGGGTTGCACAGCTAAAGGTCGTGTATTGCTCTTTGTGGAAACCCGTCGCAGAGCTACGGAGCATCACCTGCCACATGAAATCATCATCACACAGTGTTATCTGCCACCGAATACAGGTGTACTCGCCCTTGTTTAACGCCAGCCGGACAGACAGGTAGGCTACTCGATTTATCTACCCCGGAGGGATGGAAAGCTGAGTTAACCTTGGTGTTGGTTATATACCTAGACGGGTTTACACGTACCGCCGTTGTGACATCAAATACTGCCGATACGTCGTACCGTCTCCATTATAAGTCCGTACCGGCACAAATTAAGCGCTGTGTTCGACTCAGTTTTCTCTACTGACTGCACTGAGTGCACTCATTGAGCCTGCTGTGGTCACGGCAGGTCAGGTTCTGCTGAGCGTCTGTCTGGTCTGAACGTGTGGGTCAGGCGAGTGTTTTTTCCTCGTCGTATTTCCATTGTCTGCAGGCAGCACTAGACAAAGCACTGCCACTCCATTCATTTCCTATCACCCCCTCCATCGCGCACCGGCGTGCTTTTCCCCTTCCCACCCTACGCCTTCCTGGCGCCTACAACAGCTGGAGCATTGATTAGTTGCGCCTATTGTTCACTGTTTATTAGGCGGCAAGCATCAGCGATGCCGGCTACTGTAACACATGTTACCACAACGTGGTCAGTCTGTCTGTCATGCTCGTGCACCCTGTTGGATGTCATTCGCTTGTGGCAAGGGGACATTTGGGGTCGGATTAAAGCGTGCAAGTCATCAGACGTCAAAAACCTCAAGAAAGTGTCGCATGTCTCGAATAATCGTGGCATATGCGATTACCTACTTTTCTGTCAACGCCTGAGACTCTCGGCAACTAGACGGACAGTCGCATATCATGTTGCCACTCGGCGTTAGATTAATACCTTGTACACCGTGATCCAAAAAGTGCCACTTTTATTTTTTGAATAGCTCTGTGAAACTGTGGAATATTGGAGTATTGTGACTCTGAATGGAATAGATGAACTTCGATACTTGGGTGTTCATATTGTGCGATCCTCTCGGTTTAAAATTTCTCTCGATAAGCCAAAACGCTCGTTCTATCGTGCTGCGAACAGTATCTTTGACAAAGTTGGGCGTGTTGCCTCTGAAGAAGTTACTGTTGTTTAATAGTAAATGTGTACCTGTATGGCTTTATAGACTTGAAGCCTGCTCGCTTAGTAAGTCCGATTTGAGTTCAAGTGACTTCGCATTTGACAGCTTCTTTATGAAATTATTCAGTACAAATAACGTTAAGACTTTTAAGAGTTTTCAATTGTGCCTTGGCATATTCTCACCCAGCGTTGTCTTGGGTAATAGATCGGTAAAGTTTGAACCGAGATTCGGGCTTTTCGCTCGTTAGTTAAAACGATCATCTATTTGTCATGTTACAGAACGCTGTTTATGTTTTTTCCTTATATGTGCTACCATTTTATGGATACGAGGAACGTTCAAAAAGTTTTTCAAGTCGATATGTTGAACTGAAAAACTTTTCAAACTTCATACATCAATAAAACGCATGTTTCTTCTAAACACGTATGAGCCTCAAGCGGATTTGACGTCATTGTAATGCATGACGTCATAGGGCGTTAAACAAGAACGGTTTGGAGTGCCAGCACAATCAGCGTAAAATTGGGCTCGCTGTTGCATGACATTTCTTTAGTTTACCGTCAGATTTTCCACCACGAGGCCCTGAGACATGTGATTTTATGAGATAAGTACGTCCATGATTTTTTTATTTGCGATTGTAAATATTCAATAGCCAAAATATGTGCCAGCCATGAAAAAAAACTACACGTTCGAGGAAAATTAGACAAAGTTTACAACCCGATAGGCCCCCGTATATTAGACTAACAAAGTTGTTAACATTTATACACCAGTAAAAGATATATTTCTCCCACACTCGTATGAACTTAAAGCGGATGTGATGTCAGTGAAATTTATAACGTCATAAAGTGCTAAACAGATACGATTTAAAGTGTTAACGAAAGCAGCATAAATATACGCACGACAATAATTTTCCAGTCTGCAGCCGGATTTACGAACGTGAGACCCCGGAATATGTGATTTTGTGGAAGCCCTGACAAATACCTTCATGAATTTTTTAGTTGCAGTATGAATACACAGTAGCCGAAATCTGCGCTGGCCATTAATAAGAACGTTTCTGTTACTAACGTCAGGATTTGACGTTGTCCGTAAAACTTTATTGAAAATTTAACAGTTAGTGATAGGCCTATCCGTCGTTTTTCCGAAATGCTAAACAATTTTTACAATGTACAACCCGATTAGCCCTGATGTGTGGGACCTGGGAGATTTGTAAATTCGGCAGTGCCCGGCACTGCAGCCCAATCTCAAAGTTAAAATTACCCGGCAAGCTGTTCGCGACTCTGGCTTCGTACTATAAAATCACCCTACATACAGCAGAGACTTGACTTACTATTGTCTTTTTTAAATTTGAAAATTTTTCTCTGTGGTGTCCGTTATCCAAACAATGAATGACTTAAGTCTGTGGTAGAAACCTGGCTAGAAGGACCGATATAAAACGCCTTATGACGTCATAAGTTACAAAAACGTCATATCCGCTTTAAGTTCACATAAGTTCCTAAAAATGTGCGTTTTATTCGTGCATAGATATTGACAAGTTTTTTAGTCTAACATATCGACTTGCAAAACTTTTTAAACGCCCCTTGCTGAACGCCCCTTGCATATAACGTTTGGCGTGCGACATCAGGAAAAAACTTGAAACACGTCACTGTAATTTTGGCCACTTTACTTCAATGCTATCGCTACACTACCTTGTGAAATGCAGAAGTCATAGTTTGGCCGTTTACAGCAATGAATTTATACTGGGTAACGCACACATCGGCTCAAAAATGATTAACTGTATAGCGACAAACACATTGGCAATTATTGTCTTTCAAAAAGTCACACGTGTCACATCACATCGTCTTTATTACAGTATAAGCTTAAAATGTACTCTTCCAGCACGAATGCTGGTAGAATGTTGACGCCGCTCGCCAACAGTGGGTTTAATAACCTGCATTTCATAAGGTAGTGTAGCGACAGTATTAAAGTGAGATGGCCAAAACTAGAGTCAATTGTGTCGAGTTTCTTCTTAATGTTGAGAGCGAAAAATTATTAAAATTGGCCAATGTTTCACAGAGCTATTTAAAAAATAAAAGTAGCATTTTTATGGACCACGGTGTATGTAAAAGATGACTTTTCATTATTTCTATGCGTTTTCTACACCACGTGTAATAAATATAAAGCTGCAATAAAATATTTCACACTGTAATATTTGAAAGAAACTGATACGGCAACGGACTAAGGTCAATAATGTTCTTTTTAAATCGACGAAGAGTAACTTGGTATGGTTGTACGCAGGCAGGGACAACATTTTTGTTTGTTCTGGTGCATCAAGCGCGAGAGTAGGAGCCATAGTCTCCTATGGCAGTGGCAGCGTCGCCGGCGTTGCTAGGATGGTGAATGGCGTCGCGACGTCTGCACTGACTGGCCTGCACTGTCAGTGGCGTCATGCTGCGTACAGCATTGAACCAACACACCGACGGACAGGCACAGACAGATATAGACTCAGAGGGAGAGAGAGAGAGAGAGACTCACACACAGGAGGAGCGAGAGGACAGAATGATGACAGAGATTCGCCAGTGCTTTGTCATTCGCTAATTGCTGCAGAAGTGTCTGGCGTAAGTTTTGTCGTTGGTTTGATCAGTCGCTCCCGCGTGAATTTTCACGGCATATATATCTAGGGCAAAACGGCAAAACATCCTATATGTTGTTGGTGGCATTTCGAGAAAATCGAGAAAAAAATCTTTGTATCTGATGCAATTTACCAGTGGTGTTTCTGATATTTGATGCCATTGTGCATTTTGCATTCTGCACATCTTGGGACCAAAATACTAATAGGCGTTCTGCGTTCACGTTTCACACTATAGACGCTAAATCACAGCATTGAAATAACTGCACCGCATTGTGCTACATAATGGCTGTATGCAGCAGCAGCTGAAGCAGAGTGACAGGGTGATTACACAGTGTGATGACGTCACTCAGTGATTGACAGGTCACACAGGTACGCTACAGGTAACTCATTCAGTGCACAGGTGTGAGTGAATACGGACGGACAGCTGACAGCTGCCAGTGCATGCCAGGGTGGGTCACTCACTGCAGAAGTTCGTCACACAACGGCTAACGAGCTCTGGAGACGACATTACTGGCGAGCGTCGACTCACGTGATTTGATTTGAGTTTAATACATGTACCAGTACCACTGATTGCAGAATAGTGCACAAAATGTCGTCATGGTCGAAAAGGGTGCAGACAAAAACTCCCCTGTGACAAAAGTTTCTGTAAAACAAATCCCTGTTTTCTGTCATATCTTGCTGCATGTTGAAGTGTTGTAAACAATTTTGCTGTATTTCGTCTGTTTCAATACTACAAACTGTAACTGTGTCGAATAATAAGCTTTACATTTTTTTCTTTGGGGGTGGCACATTTTAAAGACCAAAATAAAACTTTCAAAAATGGAGTACATTTAACAGAATATTGTTTACCAAATTTGGTGTGCAGCCAGAAATTTTACTTCGAACGTGTCTTCAACTCAACTTTTTGCCGCCTCCGATTTCTATCTTGACACTACAACGTACTGTCAGCTGCTGGCTTTTGACGCTCGGAAAGACAACTTAGTTTTAGCAAAATGCATACACGTGAAAAGTTTTAATTCACAGTATCAATAAAGGTAAAATTAAGGCGCGACATGCAGACCGATTTCATATAAAATATGTGGCGATGTGTGCGAGAGCGAATTAGCAAAAACTGCTAATGCTAAATTCCTGACCCAGTGATCTTGTCTGTTGTCCAAGTGGAAAGGAGTTTGCCATAAGGGATTTTGTCGCACGTGGGGGGGAAAATGTCGTGGGGAGTTTATCTTACATTCACCGCTGTGGTCACGTGCTCAGATGTCAGCAGCAAGTGCGCGCTAGTGCGTCACTAGTAGACTGAAGCCCGTGCAGAGCAGTACAGCAGTCAGTAGACACTGCTCCGACTGCGTGTAGAACTATCTATACATGTAGCCAGTGACATCGACCGACAAGTTACATACATTATGAGTGAGATGGTGCGGAGGATAATAGCCGTGCAGGTGCTGCTGCTGCTGCTGTGACGTCATGCGTGACGTCATTGTCGTCGTCATCGTCATCGTCATCATCTTAGCGGTCGTGTCGGTAGATACAATCAGCCTGGCGCCCGTCTACTGGAACCAATCCAACCCGATGTAAGTCAGTCTACTTACTGGCGATAACTCTATAGGCAGAGACGGTTATGTAAAACAATAGAACGAACATTTTTAAAGAAAAAATCGTCACAACTGCTGAAAAACTCAACCAGCTGCGAATTAGTACACATTATTTTCTTTAAAATTTAGTTCCGTCATTTCTGCTTCGTGTTTTATTCTGTAACAGTGGGCAAAACAGTGAGTGAGTGAGTAGTTTCTTAACGGCACATCAGCACAAAATAGGCCATTCAGTGCCATACGTGGTTAAAATTAATTAAAAGCAGTTAATATATGTATTAAAAGCAAAATTAAAATACTTGTTAAGATCAAGGCTCTTAAGCTAATGTAAAAACAACATTGTATACGATTGTAAAAGTTGATATCTTTAACATAAGCGATGATGTTGCGAGATGCAACATTTTCAAAAACGTTCTTGAGTGTGTCCACTCCAAAATATCTCTGACGTGCTGCACTGTAACGGGTGCAGTCTACCAAAATGTGCTTGACTCTGAGCAGAGAATGGCAAACTTCACATACCGGTTGACTCTCTCCCTTTAGGAGATAAGAGTTTGTAAGTCTTGTATGACCAATTCGAAGACGGAAAAGTGGGCAAAGTGGGCAAAACAGCAGCAATGACTAGGTGACGTGGACTTTCGTAGAACAGATTATTTCATACCGATATTACACAACTTTTTGTCTGTCTAATGCAATGGATAGCATTGGACACAGTATATAAAATCGCCTGAACATCCGTGCGTGCGTCCGTCCAATTTTTGAGGTGCTATATCTCCATAACGGTGCGAGATAGACGCATGGTCACAATGGAATGGACCACCCATAGAGAATGGTCCACCACAAGTTGAATGGTCACGTGACCGATGACGTCACAAAACCCCAAAAGGTCAAGGTCATTACCTCGTTATTTTAAGGTGGCAATTAAACTTTTTTTAAATTTTACCATTGGCCTACACAGCTCACTGATTTACTTTATACAGACTTTGCTTAAGCTATCAAGATGCATTGGACAGACTCTGTGTTCGTTTGAACATTATCTTATATTATTACTTCATTGTATTTAATCGTTTGAATTTTCTTGGCAAGTGTGTGCAATAGGCCTACTTTACATTTACTGAAATATTTCACAAAACATTAATTTCTGAGCTGTGCTATTGGATATATAGCGCTGTTTGAATACACCATTAAACGTTTCAGTTATTCGTTTAGCTACAAGTTGATTAAGTCTTATTCTGGTGGTCTAAACTGTAATCGTTACAGTAGTCTATAAGCAGTCAGTAATTTCGCCATTTTTATTGCAGCGTTTTGCAACAAAGATGACACGAAAAATGCGACTGACAGTGATCTAACAGGCGTTGTTATAAACATGTCCGTACAATTGGAGTACAAAGTGTAATGACGTGAAGCAATTTGCCGAGTCGTACAGATGTCTGGCGCTGGCCCACACGCATCGACAATACAGATCTCACGTTAGACCCATGCGCATAGTGTGTGGTCGCTCAACTGATTACAGAGACGGTCACACTAACATCAAAGCACACTGTCATCTCATAACTCTCTGTCACTCTCTGTCGTTCTCGCTCTGTCTGTCTGTCTGTCTTGATGCCATTGTGTCTGACCTGTAATACGAGTGTCATCGTTATTTGCCAAGTTGCATGCAACCTTTGTTTGATGTTGCTCGATCCTCGATCGTCAGTGGTTCATTAAACCACGGCATCAATTTAGTAGCCTTTGTACGTAGGCCTATATTATGCGTATACTGTCTTGAGACGAAAATTGAAAACATTTTCAGCAGGTGAACACGACGTTAGAATTTTTTTGCATTTATTCTCACCTGTAGCTGTCAATCTCAGTCTCAGACACTGAGATTAACAGCTATAGGTAACAAAAGGCAAGAATAACGCAAAGCATTTCTAACATCGTAAACCCTTTCTTAAAATTTTTTTTTTAAATGTAAATTCATCTTATCATAAACTCATGTTTAAAATGCTGAAATGTTTTGCGAGATTTACTAGACTTTTGTAGCATCTTCGTTTCACATCTAAGC
>Ga0209671_1004834_pt1 | contig 13473 bp, 10 predicted proteins | sample WorMetHERISLAND2_2_FD_187401 | JGI IMG/M metagenome (GOLD analysis project Ga0209671, IMG submission 187401) | Marine gutless worms symbiont microbial communities from Max Planck institute for Marine Microbiology, Germany - Olavius geniculatus... | ecosystem: Host-associated > Annelida >... | reverse complement strand
TACAGTAGGGCTGCCATATCATTTGCCAACCGTTATTTCTGTCGAATGATTCAAAATGATAATTATTACGATATTTTTAATGAAAGCGGAAACATGCTTTACGGATAACGCGTGGCGGAATGACTATTATTTAGGTCTACTAATTGCGTTATTACAAAGTTTCCGCAGTGTGTCAGTAAAAATTTTTAAAAAATTATGGGCCTAGTCAATCACGAAGACAATAAAAAAGTTAGAGGCTTATTTTTGGCCCATCCTGTAGTAACCGATGCAGATAACATTTGTTTAAACAACAAGAAGTTCATATGTGTGTAGATTACATAAAACGTTGTCACTACCTTACAAACCTAAGAAAATAGCTCATCGTTTGTGTGGCTTTAAAAGCCCTTCTCGACTTTTTCGGTAGAATTTTCAAATTTTAATAAACGTTTTTTAAAAAAATAAAAAACGTCGAGAAAGCAAAAAAACGTTGAAAAACGTGAAAAACGTTTTTTACATCTATGCATCGAGGGGAACCCCTTCACCTAGGGGCATAACATTTTGTCACAATAAACTAGAGACCTTGGGGCAGCCCAGGGTGAAGATTTCGTGATCCTAGCGCGCACCGTTTTGATACAGCTCACGAGTGTGACAGACAGACAGACACCAAGGCCATGTAATGGCTAAGACGCGCGAAGCTTTCCGCTATCGCGCGTAAAAATCAAGAGTGCAAGATCACTGTGACGTAAAATAACGACAATACTATGAGTACACTAAAGAAAGTGGAAATTTTAATTTGCATGAACGAATATAGTACAATGCGAGAAGACCATGTTTGTTTTTCTCTACGAATACTACAGGTGTCTATTTCAACAGCAAACAAAGATAAAACTATAGTGCTGAGCAGCCGTGAGGTCATTACGGTACTTGACACTACAGGGCGGCACTAAATACAGTGAAACATTTCATTTTCATACGATAACGTATTTTAAGTCGATAGGTTTTTGTTGTGTGCAGTACGGGTGGAGAAGAAATGTAAGTTGCACGTAAAATTGTCCTTGGCGATTTTCGATAGGTGGGTGCCTGGTTGACCTTGGGACAGATCACGTCGCGAACAACGCCAATGTTCTCGACCGTTCGTACTACAAAAAAATAAAAAGTTGATATAGCTCTTCATCAAAACACATCTCAGAGATAAAGAGCGTCGCCCGCCATATGGGATCACACATTATTACCTGCCACTCGACACAGATAAAAGTGCCCCGCTAGACAGGCCGGTACTCGATATACCTACCCCGGAAGGATGACAGGCTGAGTTTACCTTGGTGTTTGTTAAATATTAAGGTGGTTTACCTGTCTGCAATCAGTCACCTATCCTAGTACTAACCACCTGATAGCAACCGTCCGAGAGTCGAACCTACGGCCAAGAGGTCGTAATTCCAACGTTATAACCGTCACATGACCAAGCCACTTTGTACGTTCCACATTTCATGCGTCACCCAGTATTTTATGTGAGATAATGCCGCGTGAAGCGGTCTGCGCCACGAATAACTGCAGAGACATTCACGTGAAAGTTTCGCCATCACAAAGCATTACGCAACACACTGCATCTTCAAGTCTAGTGGAAACGTGAAAAGTCAGCAGTAAACAAATAAATAATAACATTTAATCATACTAAACAAAGCACTCAAAAGTAATCTAACCAACCTGAACGGTAAGTCAGTAGAGTATTACAAAAACGAAAACGACGAAAAGGATAACAATGAAAAATCACCGAGCGTGAACATCGTATAAATGAATATGAGAAATATTATGTTGACAAAAAAACCGGAACAAAACCGAAGAAATCGTGACTGTTTGGAAAAAACGACTTTGTTATCAGTCAATTTTTAATTTATTACTATCTTCAAACGCTGCATAAGAAAAAATGTATCGTCTGCACGATACTTCATATAACAACTAACATTTGTAGTGACGAAATTGGCCAGAACCATCACACGTTCAGCAGCTGCAATTTTTAAACACAACACAACAAACCCAACCAGAATACGTTGTTTTATTAAACTATTAACAAAGCTGTGGTGATGGTTAATCTGACCATCTGTAAAGAGTTGCACGAGTCTAAAACAATTCAAAATAACAGCCAACAAAACACACATTGGCAACATTTTTAATCAAATCATAGTCAATCTACAAATTATGCACAATAGAAAACACTAAATTTTTCGCAGGGTTCTTGCAAGACTTTTGACGCAAAACATTAAAATACTTTAGACATGCTTACATGCAAATAAAACACAAATCATTTTATAATTGTGATTCCTGCAACGTTTTTTTTATTTCACATTCAATTGCGGTGGACCCAAAACAATACAGGCCCTAAAATGCTAGACATAGTACACGTAACGCACGCAAATAAACGCCGTCAATGCGTGAAGCCTGCGGCATGACGAATAACTTTCGCATGCAGCCACTGAGAAAGACCTCGAAAATCGAGTGCTTCAAAGATCGCCTGGCTTAAGCAACTAAAGCTGTAGCAGTGAAATAAAATTTTTAGGACAGAAAACTTCATTATCACCGTCGCATTCATCGCGCGCGAGGACTGTCTTTATTCTGCTGCAGTGCCGTGCAGAAACGTGCGTCGTCCACTGCTACGCGTACCGAAAATTAGATCCACGAAATCGAACAAACGCAAAAAGAGTAACTGGCTTACGTTTGCCATTGACACATTGCGCACACGCATAATGCCACGAAGAATACTGCAGTGCAGTCATTTCGACAAAGCGTTTCTCAGGCCTTTTGCTCTGTCGAATAAATCTACTTTGTCAGGTTCAATGAAAAGGGTTCATCGCTTTTGCATGGCTTTAGGAAACTGTTACGCAGATTAAAGCAGGAGAGAAACGCAAAAATGTATCGAATTATACTCCACAGCAAAATCAATATGTACATCGTTCTGAAGTGACAGATATTTTCAACATTATACGTTTACATTCTGTCTTTTTTGGCTACTCGGTAATTTTAAAATCAGTTATTTACATACTTTTTACGCATAAAATAACTGCAGAGTGACCGGAAAACATTAGAATAATTGCCACAAATATCAATGAATACTGGACCATATTTTTCAGTTACATGCTGTAATATTTTGTCGTGATTCAGCGTGTGACGGTTTTAAATAGCTAATCATACTAAAACCTTATTTTTTCCTACCAGTATATACAGCACATTAAAGGTTTTCACAATAATGTGCTACATATATCCTTTTTTGCTTAACGTCGAACATTACAAGAAATTAATAAAAGTAATATATTGATACCGCATTGCGGAAGAACCGTGTCCAAAAGTTTAAATTGCGAAATTATGAAAACAGCCGGCATGCAGCCTTACGCAAGTTGAAAGTAGTCCAAATTAGTATGAAATATTTGAAAAAAAAACATAAATTAGTTTGTCTTTTTTATCAGAAGACATGATAAAAGTCAAGCAAATACAAATCTAGTCAATAAACGAAAGCATACTTAGGCCTACTTTAATGTTGCAATTTTGGCTAAAATGGCTTTGGTGTGTTTAAATGCATAACAGACATTTCACGTGTATGGTCGTGCTAGCACACAAAACATGGCTGCTAAAAGCACACATCATGTTATAATATCGGTAATCGACTGGACCATTTCATGAATTGTGCCATTCACGACACGCCTGAAATGGAAGAGGCGGTTAAAAGGCCCACTTTTTGACCATCAAACTCCATTCTACGTCATGGTGCAATAGCACATACACCAGTGTGTCTGTCTATGCTACATACACAAACAATTATTTTTTTCTATCTATTCTTTACAACGAGTTTCACAGTCCAAAGGCGACCGCGCGTATGCGATAAAACGAAACAAAATAAAGTAGCAAAGCCAAAAAAACTGTAAAATGCAATCTGCATCACATGCTATTTTTTCAGTACATATGAAGCAGAGCGATAAAATACAACTTCTCTGCAAGTTTGAATAGAATCACGTTTTGCTCTGTGATGTGCATATCTGCAGACGTTTTAACCGGCTGTAGATAGAAACCAATACAATAAATTCGCATCCGTCAGACCGTCTGAAATGCACCCTGTGACGGGTGGTAAAAAGACCGGCATAGCGTCAGACAAGACGTCGTACAGACTATAAACACAATGGCAACACTGCAGAGGCATACGTACAATGCAGACTGCAGATTGTCAAACGCCGAATCGCAGCGCGACTTTTCGTCACATAAACTTCCTGCCGTCTGGCTACGACTGAAGCAGGCTGATCGACGAGATCGTGAACTAAATCCACTGCTCTTCTGCCACTACGTCCAACCTTACGGCCGGATTCTGACATGTGGCGCCCCCATGGACACTGTCTTAAATAGCCAAAGCCCCCACTTTGGAACACAAAAAAGTCACAACAACTTACTGTCAGTACATAATTATGCCATAAGTGAAGGTTATTCTACGTCTGAGCAGTGTTGAGTTTTTGTTTCTGAACTAGAACATTCAATACTAAATTCAGACTAATTTTATTTTCACCATTTTTTTTTCTTTTTTGCACACTTAAATGTCCGTACTCCGTAGCTGTCGAGGCTAGTCTACTTTTGTTGTTACCTTTAAACCAACAAAACGGCTTTTCTCTGCATTCGTCATGAAATACGTGGGGGCCTCGTAGTTGCGGGGTTTCCGGGCCACCAGTTGCTTCATTTGCTAATTCGTGAGTCCGCCGCAGCTTGAGCGGGCCTACGCTGGCGACGATACAAACCACCAGGTGAGGGACGAAGATAGACTGAGGCTCACGTAGACGGTCGACGGCCACAGACACAAAAGACGACCGAGTATTCCTACATCGGAGAGACGTCCTGCGACCACTGCTACACCACTCCCAGTGCTACTGCTGCTGCTGCAGTTGACGTTAAAGTTGAAGTTCGGTCCAGTCAGCTGATCGTGAAGTATCGGACCTCGCAGCTTCTCTGTTGTCACAGTTATTATCAACAGATCACTACTGCGGCCCGTTGTAAACGGCCAAACTATCACTTCTAAATTTCACAAGGTAGTGTAGCGACAGTATTAAGGTCAAGTGGGCAAAGCTAAAGTCAGTTACGTCAAATTTCTTCGCGATGTTGCGTGCCGAAAATTATTAAAATCGGCCAATGCTTCACGGAGCTATTTTAAAGAATAAAGGTGTATTGCTTGTTTGAGACACGGTGTAATCAAAAAGGTATTACGCCTGTCTTCTAAATTTTTAGCGAAAAGAAAAAAATATGAGACAAATGAAAAAATGGTCAGACTAAACGTAGCTTATTTTTTCTGCTAGCAGTACCCCTGCGCCCCCCCGTCTTTTCACATTTGTAAATACGATTCTGCAGTAGACCCTTATATCAGCATAAATTGTAATCGGACTTACTGGCTGTTCTCAACAAAAAAAATTCACACAGCAAATTTGACCAAAGTAAAAAGAAAAAGAAATCGATGGTGACCTGTTCTTTCGACTAGTTGAGGCAGATAGATGTCCCAGAAGGCACACTCTGCCAGTCGCGGACCGCGTCCGACTGCTCGCGACTTGTCTCTCTGACCTAGGAAGCGCGAATTCAACTCGAGATATTCGCGTGACGTCGGCGTGTGCAGCGGCCACTCGCCGAGACTGCGCTCTCCCGGAGCCTGGTTGGGATCACTGCACCACAATACCCAGGCAATCAAATCAAATCGAGTTCATTTTGTAATACATCAACACGAATGCTGAGTTAAAGCAGTTTACGTCACAGCTCGAGCGTAGAATACGCACGTATTTTAAAAAAGTAGAATAGCGATACGTACGATACGAGCTTTTGTTTACAGTTAGGAGTTCACGAAACTTCTGCCAAACCAGTTACGAGATAAATATATTGACATATAGTACGAGTACATATATGACTCGATTTGTTGTAGGCCTATCCTATCGTACAGCGTGTTGTATAAAAACCAAAACAAATTAAAGCCAGTGGAGTTTAGGCAGCGGTGAAGCTCAGCACGTGCTACATTCGTTCGACAAGTCGCCACGCTGATGGCTTCTCGTCTGACACAGAACATGCGTGTGAGTGACAGCGTCCAAGCAGTTCGATCCATTGCCGCCGCGCCGCGACCCCACCTACGAGTAGTGCTTCGCCTGCTGGTCGCCATTCGATTATTGCGATGTGCGCCGAGATCGATAAGCAAACGCCACGCGCCACGAGAACATATTGATATATGGCGCGGATGGCATGGGAGACTGTTGGCTGAGTCGAGTGTGCGACAACAACACTCCAACCCACATAAACTCCAGCAACTAAACCCCGCTGTAACGAACTCCCGTCAACAACAAAGCCTTTTACACTGACGACACTTTTAACTGCTTAAGACATTTTGCTGTGTATGGCCTATATATATGTTGCTAAAACATGCATTTATGTTTCGTTATACTTTCAAGCTGCAGCAGATAAAGAAATCGCTGATGCGCAAATAGGTTTCAGAAGTGAAGTACAGAAACTAGAGATCAAATCTTCAATCTGCGCAGTCTGTTTCAAATGGCAAAAAACATCATCATTTCTGTAATTGGCGTTCATCGATTATAAGAAAACTACCAATTCTGTAAAACACACCAAACTGTGAGATAGACTTTAAAATATGGGACTAAATGAACAAAACGTCTGCTTATTAGAACATCAGTCTATATGATGCACAACTGACATTAGTGATAGTGAAAAATTCGACAACAGGCTGGTTTAAAGTGGGCAATTGAGTGAGACGGCTATGCTTGCTGTCGTTGAACATCGTACCAACGCCAGAGGAACTTCAACGCCAGATACATCTGCTAGATAGTAAGCAAACGTAAACGTCAGTATTTCAGCGGCTATGTCGTACACACACCGAACGTCTGCACACACATCCTGGAAGAACTGATTGCTGGTAGATAAGCGTCTTCGCGATCGACCAGCATGGAGATGGGCGGACGACATCCGGAACTAGTGTGGCATGTCGGTGGCGCACTGCACTCAAACAGCAAAGAATGGACAACAATGCAGAAAAAAACTGATCCACTACGCGATCTCCGACCCTCAGCACTGAGATTGAAATCCGACGACAACGACGATCCTTTCGGGTGTCAAAATACTGGAAGGCGTTTTGTCGCAAGTTTTGTTTGACGTGAGAGTTTTTGTCTGCACTCCGGGCAATCTGCGTTAACCATGTTTGTCCGTCTTACAAGGAGACTGTGCACGCACGTCGACTGTGCACAACCATTTCACACACAGTCCCCGCGTGACAGGATTACTTCGTCGAAATATTCTCGCAGGAATCGTAAATGACAGCATCATATCACTAACAAAGCATCACAGTAAAAAAAGTCATAACGTGAAATCAACTTTCAAATTCTTGAAAGCACTTGCTATTGTCCCCCACATGTTCATACAGCTCGCGGGATAACAGATATCATAAAAGTTCGACAAGACAATATGAGCATTGGTTGATTGGATGCTGCAGACCACAGATATCAAAGAAAAATGCTGGACATCTCTTGGAAAAACAATATAATAAATTCAGGAGTAAGAGGTAGAACTGGACAACAAACCATAAACAACATACTGAGAAAAAGACGACTTCGCTGGCTGGGACATCCGTATGGACCACCAGCGCATATCACAACAAGCACTGTACTGGCAGGGTTCCATGACACTTCATCGCGCGACACTTCATCGGGCGAGCAGTTGCAAGGCATCCAGCACCGTAATTAGCCATAATTAACCTTACTCTTGGTCGACTTATAATCGTCATCAGCGAAGGCCAAACTAATTATCACTGAAGCACCGAATAAAGTTCCTGTTCATTTTATCTGGGGTAGTAACGTTATCAAAGCAATAACGAATGTCGTATTCGGTACTAGTAGTAGGCCTAAGGGCAACCAACTGTTATTTATCGTACTTTTAAATACGTTAAAGAGCACGAGAATCTAACTAGGCTAATAACTAGGCTACTATGCACACATATGTGAACACTACGCAAACAGTAAGCCAACTGCATATTAAGCAGTTTCGTTTAGATTGCGGGAAATAATCGTTTTTCATGTCAACCTGTTCTGTCACTGTTTTGTGTCAGTTCATTCATACGCCCGATTAAATGTCGCGCGATTAAAAGTGTCGCGAGGTTAACTTTTTTGTTAACTGTCGTTCCGGTTAATTGTCGCCGCGATAAACTGTCGTCCGATGAAGTGTCGCCGTACCAGTGGCAGGTACCAAAATACAAGAAAGGACCAGCCGACCAGGTCGACCAAGAGCGAACTGGAGGAGGACAGTCGACAAAGACCTACAAAAGATGGGGTTCACCTGGGAGGAAGCAGAGGTGCCAGCTCTTGGCAGACATGGATGACGTCGGAATGTGGCCCAATGTGGCCAGTTAAATGCGGGATGAATCAAGATTAAGAATAAGGTGAGCACTGCAGTTGTTTCTTCGAAGTCACGAGCAAATGGTGCTAAAGAAAGGGCACCGTTTAGTCATCGCTAAATATTTGAGGACAACACCATTCCAATATTTTGCACAGTGCTGAAAAAAACCTTCATTAAGTTGTAACAACATTCTTAAAACGCGGTCTTGAAAAATCCTTCCAAAAAGTAACAGTATATCAGCGTAGCGATCATGCAAGCACTAATGACTATTTATTGTGTTTAGATTAGTAGCTATCAGCCAACCAGTACTGATGCAGTGCATTCCTGCATTTCCCAGCCTATTATGTTCACTCTTTGCATCGTGGAAAAACATATTGCAGGCTACGACAAGAAAACTGCCAGCAGACACGCAGTAAGCTACTTACTGCGCTAGTAGCGTAGATCTGCTGTCTACTCAGCGATGCAGGGATAAGAGCAATCATCTACGATCGCTTTAAAAGCATAAAGGCCTACGTACACTCGTGACTGATATTAATCGCTAGCAGTACGGCTTGCAATCGCCAGAAGTCGCTGCTGCTGAACAAGAACATCGTGTGCCATGGTCATAAAGACTGCAGAATGCCGACGTTATCAACGTCGTTGCCTGGAAGAGAAATTTAGCGACAGGAACGAAAACGAGAACCAACAGTCGCTGGTCTTCACTTTACGAGAACCTATTGTAGAATTTTTAGGTCGATGGAGAACGAAAAACCAAATAAAATAAAACCTACAGCAAGCAAAAAAAAAACTGAAAAAAAGTTGCTCAAGGCAGAGCGAAAAAATAAGATTTCTGCAATTTGCGAAAAGGCATTTTTCAGCTCAAAACCAATGTGTAGTTGCTTCACATGTTGACTTGGTGACATTTAGCTGAAAATAACTGTCCAGTTACTAAATGCTACTATTAATAATTATGTAACTGAAGATAAACAATAAAATGACAATTTCGTCGGCAAAGATGAAAAATTTGTCACTTTTGTTTTGCTAAGTAGCACAATCGCTGCATCTGCCAAACTAAAATTGAACTAATTTAGCGGCAAAAACTATTTTAGAGAACCATACAAAACATTAACACTAAGTCTTCTGACAGACCAAAACTGCAAGAAACTGTAATAATTATTGTCCAGCGAACAGTATTAAAACAAAAACTGAAACTAGTTTGAGAACTAAAATATCGAGTGCTGTCCGGCAGTCGTACATCTATTGAGACGCTGAACGGACGCCGTTTGTTTGTCGCCGACAGCGTCAATGATGACTCTACTCAGCCATAGTAGACGCAGCAGCAGCAGCAGAAAAGCAGATGGTGTCTATCCCATGCCAGTGTCACATTAAAATGACTCCCCATGAAAAATCAGCCAGGGGAGAGATAATCACGGAATTGATATGTCTTCCCTTATTAAAATATCGCCGGCCCCATAAAAAGTCTTCCTATTATAGAATTATAGAATCGCCTCCCAGAAAAGTCTCCCCCGCCCGACAATTTACCGGTAAAAATCCGTCCCGCCCGAGCGGCCGCTGAACGGGGCGGATTTTTGCCGGTAAATCGTCGACCGCTGGGAGACTTTTCTGAGGGGATGATCCTATAATGGGGCACCGACATCTGCACACACCAGCGCCACCGCCTTGAGTTAGTGGTTCCGCGTCCCACGATAGCGCAAGCAATTTGCCCGCTTCCCTGGTCGTCGTCAACAGAGCAGGCGCTACTATCTTGTCTGCTTCGTGCACCTTCGACCTACTGCTGTCGTTTTACGTCCGCCACTACAGCGAGCAGCGATGTTAGAGCTTAACCTTGACCTTGTCCTTGACTTTGACTCTCAGTGCTTATGCCTTGATAGTGACGATTATTCATAAACGGACTCCAGGGGAAAATGCGTACTTCTTTATAATATTTTACACGTACGCCAACGAAATTCTGTGACATGTAGACATCATAAATACCACTTTTGTTCAAACATCTCTATAGTTAAGAGTTCGCATAAAACGTAAATTTCGAGCAAATGACAGATACTTCATAGGCTGGTCTTGGCGGGGGCGCTGAAAATGACCTAAACTCTGTTCTCTTATTATAGGGACGATGATTTCTGGAAACGGATCGTAAACTCTCACACGCAAAATAAAATAAATAACTTGCCACATTGTTTCACATTTCTTTTGTGTGTGCAAACAGCCCAACAGAACAATAAAATTTATTATATACATTTTTTACATTTTCAAATGATATATATATATATATATATATTTTGTCCGCCAGTTTCATGTCCGTCAATTTCATGCCCGGCATTTTCAGTCAACCGGTCTTGGCATTGGCCTTAGCTTTGACTCCTGTGACCTCCACTAGCAGCAGCAGCAGCATGCAGCAATGCGCACAATCGATGCGAGTTCAATAAAATGCAAAGCTCTCAGCACTGGTCATCTGCGTCCTTCCCACGAACATATAACCACAGACTACGTTGCAAAACTAAGCGATTTGTCTTTTGTCAAAAATTCAACTATTAAATTTTAAAACACGTACATATTTAATGACTAATCCAGCAATTAGTCGCTGCTTTCGAAGCTTTTTTATTTAAACGTAGACGGACCTTGTCTTGGCGAAATTTGTCCAGTAAGTCATCATCTGCTGACTCAGTTGCCGGTCCTCCAGCGAGTAGTTGTGTGACGTAAATCGTTTCAGCGCCTCACCGAAGACGAACATGATTTCATCTCCGTGCATCACTCCCATCCACCTCGGCCACGGGTTCACGCTGTACCGCTGGCAACAACATACATAACACTCAGCATGTTCGGAGTCGAAAAGAAGGGCTTTAACGCCAATCCCCCAAAATCTGGGGTCTGTATCTAACGAAAATCGCCGGAAACGGAAATTGGGATCGCGATGGGACGTCGCGTGGCCTTCGACTGGGCCGACCAGATGGTAAACAAACCGCGCATTACCGCGCGAAAATAACCGCGATATTGGGGGAAAAGTGACTTTTTTGGCAAAAACCATAGGCACAAAGCGGGATCGCGATGAAGCGTCGCAGAAAGCTAAGTGAGGCCTACCAGAAAGTAAAACAATCGTGCCAATCGGTCGGAAAATAAGCGTGTGCGAGATATACAACGGCGAACATTGAGTGCAAAATGGGCGATTTTTACGCCACATTTTGGGGGCCTGCAACCCCAGACCCCTAGCACCCATGGCTTAATTAGGTTGCGCGTTACGTTTATGGTTACCTAGTCTACAATGTTCCGCAACAAAAAATTTTGGGCCGCTTGCAGATTTTCTGGGAAATTTTTTTCCAAAATTGTCGAAAAATGCCGAAAAAAATTGGGTCAACTTTGGGGAACGATTTCCGAGAAATGGGTATATATTTGAAAATGCTTACACCCGCATATAAACGTAAGTCCACTCTCTAATAATCTGGTAAATAAAATGTATCGATCCAGTACCAATTTTCCAAAAACTGCTTTACATCGTTTTTGACCCCCAAAAATGGAGAAAATTATTCGAACGTTCGCCCTTATACCCTATCAATTTTATAGGCCTGAAATTTTGCCAGAACACGTTCCCTTAAAAGCCCGTGTGAGAAAAAAATTTCAGCGCTTCAGTTCCCTTAACGGGGGAGATATAGGGGTCAAAGAAAAATTTTCCCCTCACGCCCCCTCAATATCCCCTCGATCTATTCGCTCAAAATTTTACCCATGGCTAGCCCTCGATGCCCCCTACAATTCCGCAGAATTTGGTGCGACTAACGGCTGTGACTTTTGTGTGGGTCCAAAAATGTATGTTTAGCGAATGCCAAGATATAGCCTCAGTAATTTCCTAAAAAGCGGAGTCAGTTGACACTCCTCCAAAACTGAAACTGAAACTAGTTTCAGAACTGAAATATACAGCATATAATCCAACGTTTTCACTCACACTGACAGATGGCCTGACAGCACCCAAAAACTACCATTAGTTACTAAACGCAAGATATTGTACCGACTGGCTGACATATGGCTGTCAAATCCAGCAAGGTAAATTAAAAAAGTTATTGCGAATAAAATAATAAAAATAGCGAGTATATTTAATAACGCTGTTGAGCAATCAGTCTTGATAAACTACATAACGTCTTTACTCGTAAATGACAACCAAATCGTGTTAAGTCGAATTTCCCGCACAGCTATTACTAGTGATTGCAATCCCGGGATTGAATTCTCAATCCTGGGACCAGGGATTGAGAAATTTGTAATCCCGGAATCCCGGGATCCCATTTTGGGATGAGGCTTACAGACTGGTATCTACAAAGACTATCTAATAGACTTATTTAATGCATAAAATGCAGTAGGTCCGTACGGAAAGTAGGGCCTATGTCACAATGGTATATGAAATGACTGTGACCGTCAAAGTACATATTACAGTGCACAGCAAGGAGTAGAACTCTAGCGCGCATAAAATGCTTTTTCTATTAGACGTATAGATTTGTTATTTTTATCATTCAACGCTCAAATAAATGCGATTTTAACCAATTTTTATAATTCCGAAATCCCGGGATTGAAACGCCTCCGATCCCGGGATTCGAGACTGACGAAAACGGCCGGGATCCCTGGATTGCAATGCCTAGCTATTACTCCGTTTGAACTTTGCCCTTGTAGCCCACAATATGCCATAAAGTGTAGTAGGTTTTTTACGCGCGAAAGCAGGTACTGCTATAGCGCGTCTTAGCCATCGCAATTCTGTCCGTCTGTCACACGGGTGGATCAGACAAAAACGGTCCAAGCTAGGATCTCTAAGTCTTCACCATCGGCTGCCTGGAAGACTCTAGTTTCAGGAACCGTAAAGCTTTTTCATAAATTCGAAGGGGGTCACCCCGAACGAGGTCGCTATATGAGATGGGGGTGGTCAAAATTTGCGATTTTTGGCCAATAACTCACTGTAGCTCAACGGTGCGAGATACGGCCTAGGTTACTATTAATCACTAATAGGAAATCGTATACTGGCTTTCGATTGGCGCTGAATTCAATGACCTTGGATGACCTTGAACGCCAAAATAGGGGGTTTTACAGATTTTTTTCGCGATATCGGGCTGCGCAAGTCTATAT
>Ga0209671_1004832_pt1 | contig 13474 bp, 10 predicted proteins | sample WorMetHERISLAND2_2_FD_187401 | JGI IMG/M metagenome (GOLD analysis project Ga0209671, IMG submission 187401) | Marine gutless worms symbiont microbial communities from Max Planck institute for Marine Microbiology, Germany - Olavius geniculatus... | ecosystem: Host-associated > Annelida >... | reverse complement strand
ATCTTAACAAGTATTTTAACTTTGCTTTTAATACATATATTAACTGCTTTTAACTAATTTTAACCACGTATGGCACTGAATGGCCTATTTTGTGCTGATGTGCCGTTAAGAAACTACTCACTCACTGATGTGTTTGTAATGCATCAGTGACATTGACATTGTATGTAGGTATGAGTTGTACGCTGTTGTTGCTCACGGGGGTGAACTCACATCGTCTGGACATTATATCGCTTACGTCCGAGCAGAAAATTCCTCGTCTGCCATTACTTCACCTTCTGCACAGCCAGGTGGGTTTGGCTAAATGATCTTGAGCACATACTGTGGGAAGATTGTTAGTGGAAATCTGGTCTGGAACAAAAAATTCACAATGAATGGACACCAGGAAAAACTGTTGTTTTACTGTTCGGAAAAAAAAACCCCAAACATATCCATAGGGTCTTGTGGTGTATGCAGTTGAATGTTTTTTTTTTATTCACGTTAACTTTGTGTCTTTTCGTGAAGCACCATGTAATTTCTGTGCAAACTCATTTGTGGCATATTATGTACGATAAATAGAAAGAGGGCCAAAGTCATTTTGTACTGTGTGGCCTCATTGTGGGTTGCACGTTGATTTGAGGTGAACTTGCAATGCAAATTTTAATGGTGGTTATTTTCTTTTTAACATGTTAACAATTTTGACTCTCAATGCAGGTGCTGATCCAGACTCCATAGCTAGGGACAGTAGAAGATCACGGAAACACGGAAATCACGGAAGCCGTGATTTTCATTAAATGCCATGATTTTGCCAAAATGCCGTGTTTTCAGCCAAAATGCCGTGATGTTACCATTTTTACAATAATTTTTCATTTTTAATCACCACAAATGGTGTGATTTTAACACCAAAATATTCACTTTTGCTACTGCTACCAAGTCTGTATGCTTTGTTACTTACTGGCTCAATATGTGACCATGACGTCGTTGTAGAAATTAGTATTTTAATGCTCCGCAGTGACACAATTTTACAAACGAAAATTTTGCACTACATGTAATGATGGTCGTCAATGCTAGATGTTGAGTTTTATAGACTTCATAATGGTTTTGGGCCCGTAATTTGATGCCATGATTTTTGCAAGTTTCCCAAAAGTTTGCCGTGTTTTTTGCTATTTTTGCCGTGATTTTCTACTGTCCCTATCCATAGTGCACTTTCAATCAATCACTCGTCAACTGTCTGTACATCAATCAAGTTTATTTCTGGCAGTTTGGCCCATATCATGGAGAAAATGCAAATGCATACAATGAACTACAAAACAGTGACACTAAACATGCAAATGTACAAAACACTAAAAACTGTATACTACAACTACAATGAGGTATGGTGTACAATACTTGCACCTGATTTTCACACTGAACAGTTAACTCAGTAAGTAAGTAAGCAGTTTATTGAACACATATCAAGACGCACATGCTTATGCTTGATGATAAAACACATTATATAAAACACGGAAAAACGAATGCGAGATAATAAAACAATTGCAAAACATAAATACAATAAAACAACCGACACAATATGTTACCTAATGTAAATTTAACTGTAGTATACATGATTAATGATTTTGCTGTGCTAAATGTATATTGTTTTACTAGGCTGATTACTTATAAGATGTCAGAACTGTTCATTGTTTCTCTTTTCACTAATGATGCAAAATTTTTATTATGATTAAGTACTGGAACTTTTCCACCCCTTGTCCTCCAATAGACAGCATTCTGACATTGATGACTGTCTGGAGGATAAGAGGTAAGATTATTAGAACTGCCATTACGCTTAGAATTGGCAGTTCTTACAGTTTTAGGTTTAGTGTTTCATAAAGATTAAATTTTCTATAAAGGTTAAACTTCTTTCGGTTATTGTGTGTATGTGCATTGCCTAGAAAGGCCATCCCCGAAATGACCTATGCTGTGTCAGGTGGGATGTAAAACCCTACTCACTGACACTTTGGAAGTTTTAAAACTATGAATTTGCAAATTTCTGGACATTTATTTGATGCAGATACCATCTAGCAGTGCTCATTTTGACAACTGAAAGTCCGTGAAAACTCCAAAACCCATAGGTCGAGTCTTTTTCCTCAAAAAAAAACTTGAGTCTAACCCCCAAAACCTCGAACATAATAAAGTCCACCAGTTTGGGCTTTTTATAGAAACCCAGTGAAGTACGGTTTCTAGTGTGTGTAAGGAAGTATTGTCGAATGGTGTATTGTTGCTGCTGATGGTCGTGTTGCAGAAGATGAAGATGGGGCTGCTGATGATGCTGCTGTTGTCACGAGTGGGCGTCGAGTAAAGACACGCAGGCAGTCTGCCGATGCCACACCTATCAGTACCAGGCCACCCACGATGCCTAGACCCCCCACAAGTACTGGGACACCCATGAATGCAAGCACACCACCCACCACAACTAAGCTCGTCTGGTATCAGTTTGACGATGCATCCGTCACTACACTCACGGAGGCAAATTTCCTGTTGAAGCTGAAGAATTCCCGCAGGTTCACGCCGTATCTGTTGTTCTACACCAAATGCTATCGATAGTACATTTTGGTTTGATACAACCTGGTGTATGTAAAGCCTGTGGGAATGCAGTGAAAACACCATAGTCACAAAGTGTGACACTTACGTAGTGGCGTCGTGATGTAGGGGGCAACTGACTCCCTGAATGTTAACCTGTCCGAAAATTATCTTCTGATGGGAAAATTTTCTTTGGAAATACAAAATTTGAAGATGAAAGTCCCGTTTCAAGAAAAATGAAAGGCAGAATATAAATTTTGAACCCCCTATCTCATTTGTTGGAAATTTGTAACCATGTTGGAAAATAGCTGTTTTTGTGCCCATCCTTGCTTACACATAATGCTGATGTTTAATTAAGAAAATTTTATATCAGTAGTGTGATGGGGTGGGCATACCATATCCCATTTTATCCAGAAATTGAGCACGTTCCCACAGTATTTTACTATGACCGTGCAATCGTATTATTGTGTACATCTACAAATTGCTTTCTCTCTTGCTGTCCATAATTGTTTTTAATTTAATTTTACTGTGGTTTCCGTGCCAGAGAAAAAGTACTAGTTTTTAACGTACACGTATTTTAACAATTTTATATCCCGGTATGTGTATTTTGTTTTAGAACAGAGTAAATGAGTAAATGAGTCTCTTTTAGGGACCTGTTTATGATTTTAGTACTGTGCACTTGATATCAGTGGCTTAAAACACCCTATGGGTTGTTGTTGTGTGTGAATGTTTTGTAGTTTTTATCGTTAAGTGTATTTTTAAGTATTTCAGGTGTTGTATATAAGTTGCTGATTGCACGTACGAACAGCTGTACAAGTTTTTTATATTAAGTGTGACCAGAAACAACGTACAAAAATACAGTATTTAAGTCCAAGCACCAAAACATTGGAATTCTATACATTTTTATGCAACCCTGCCCTTAGTAACGTTTAAAACATTTGTAAGTCCTCATTAAACACTTGCTGTCTTATTATAATAATTCCTAATTTCTTAAATTTACATTCACCTCTGCTACAGTATTTGACTATTAATTAAAGTAATCCTGAACCAGTTTTACGCACTAAAATGGATTGTTTGTTTTGTTGCTTCACTTTTTCATTAGGTGACTGTAATTGGTATTTAGCTATAATTGTCAATTACTTCTGTAATTGTATACGCAGTTAAGCTATTCTAACTTTTTGACTCGTTCCTGTTGCGTTATCTATTGCGTTATCTGTTGTTGCTGAATTATCGCAATAAATGATGATTAAGATGCAACTTAAAATACCAGTGAATTTAACCGTAGCCATATTTGGCAAACCTGCATTGCTATTTGAGATTCCTGTCCGAATGTCCGTGGCCTGTGACACTTTGCATCCTGCTGCAGCTGTGATCCTGGCTTTAGCTGGTTACACAAGTCTAACACAGGGTTCCCACTGTAGTTACGAAAGGACTTTCGATGACTGCTGTTATTAATTTCCAAGATCAAAATGTCGACATTAGTTTGTATCATTACACATAACACGACATGCAGTCAAGTTGAAACCACACCAAAATACTGCCAACATATTATTTATTTTACAGATGACAATGAATTGCAATTCGATATTTTCCGAGTGTTCAGTAGGTTTCCTTTCTTTGGAAGCCGTGTGACCTGTGTGTTTAAAATGCGTAATATACTGAAAAAGACTTTAAAGCTCAAATTCGCGTTATTTCAAGGCAGCTTTGAATTTAGAGCCAAATAACTCAAGGACACTCCAGGATGCGTGGGAACCCTGGTAACAGGCACATAGACCATGGCCAACAATAAAAACAAAATTGTACATAAAATAAGCTAGAAGAAAAACTGACATAAATTAATGTAGAATAGATGTACTAATAACAGTCAATATACCAACCATAATCATACACAAACTACCTGTGCACGAACAAAGTCTGTTCTGATAGTAAGTTTATAAACACAATCTGTCACCCAATCACAAAACTATGCATAATTTAAAAGCTCTTCATTAGATAGTTATTTATTTATCGCCAAAAATGCAAAGTAAGCATGATCTGCTATTACTTGACGTAAAACAAATGATAGTACACCATTTTAGCTAATTTTAAATATAAAAACGTAAATGAAAACATGACACATATGCTTAAGCTGTACAGGGTGCGCCAAAAAATTTTACCCCCTGAGGTTTTCTGATAATTTTTCCGAAACAGCTGAGAATTTTTAAACAAAAATTTTACACGCCTATTATCCATTCAGATTTACGCTAACCTGCAAAATTTCATTCAATTATCTCCAACTTTGACAAAGTTATGCCGTATTAAGCGCGACCACCCACAGATTTTTACATTTCACAACACGTCCATCACGAGTTTTACTAACTGATGATAAACAACAGGTTTAAAACAGAAATAATTGACATTTTATGAACCAGCACACAGTTCAGTTAACATATTTCAGTACGAAGTTCACATCGTATGCTCAAAATGTCGGCCACCAGCCAAAACGCACGAGTTCAGACGTTTGCAAAAGTCGCTGATAGCTTTATTGATCGTTGTCTGTGGCAAGTCGTCCCAGATCTGCTGCAACGCACTTTTTAGCTCTGGAATGGTCTTTGGCTTTGGGTGAAGTTTGTGAAATGCCTGAAGCATTGCACCCCACACATGGTAGTCAAGTGGGTTGAGGTCGGGTGAATTTGGTGGCTATTGGTCCTGTTGTCTATCGTCAGTTAGTAAAACTCGTGATGGACGTGTTGTGAAACGTAAAAATTCGGTGGGTGGTCGCGCTTAACACGGCATAACTTTGTCAAAGTTGGAGACAACTAAATAAAATTTTGCAACTTAGCGTAGATCTGAATGGATAATAGGCGTGTAAAATTTTGTTTAAAAACTCTCAGCCGTTTCGGAAAAATTATCAGAAAACCTCAGGGGGTAAAAGTTTTTGGCACACCCTGTAGTTCAGACAAGTCTTTCAGTCTTAGCACTGCGCTGCCACCAGGGCTGGAATAAACCTAGGTTTTTAAAGAAAAACTTTTTAGGTTTTTGTCCAATGAACACCGTGCACAAAATTACAACACAGGAAACGTGCTATACACCTTATGAGTGAACGATATAATGACGTGATAAAAGTCATAACTCAAAAATCTTGATTTAAGTATGAATTAAAATATGATATGTAATAAATTTCACAACAAGTTTAAAAAAAACCTAAAACTGGACTTTTGAGCTTCTTTGGGATTTTTAAAAACCTAAGTTTTTTCCGATCAATTTTCCAGCCTTGGCTGCCTCCAACTCGCCATACTTTAGGAGACTGTACACAGTAACAACTCAGAACTATTTATTGACTTCTGCACACTGCACAGGCGATGATCTGCTATCAACTACGCAGGCCAAATCATGCGATGTAGGGTTCAAAGGCAGAGACCCTGACAGAAGTTTGGGCCAGGTCCCCTTTACCCCTGAAGCTAATTTATACAGGTCATTTTTATAGTGAATTCTCTGCTGAAAATGTTAATTCCTGACAAATTGCAATACTCAATACTGCTGGTCAATAGCTGTTTTAATATTGGGTGGGCACTGTAAATAGTAGGGTCCCGCCACTAGAAATATTGGGAGCCCCAGGTTCGTCTGGCCCGCCGATAGTTGACGCCTCTGGTCCTGCATGCAGTTTTGCACTTAGCCCACCCATCATCGATGCCTCTGGTCCTGTGTGAAGTTTACGATGTCTGGCCAGGCTGCCCATGCGACCGAAGGCCTTGCTACAAACTTCACAAGAGAACAGTTTCGCTCCCGTGTGAACGGTCATGTGATTCTGCAGCGTGCCGTACTGACTGAATGCGCGATCACACACCGAGCACCTGTGTGGTCTCTCGCCTGTGTGAATTCGACGATGCGCCGAAAGACTGCTCGACGTCGAGAACCGGCTTTTGCACAGTTCACACTCGTAAGCTTTCTCCCCGCTGTGGGCCTTCATATGCAGCCGCAGGTGCTCCGAACGGCCGAACATTTTCCCGCACAGCGAGCACTGGTATGGTTTCTCGCCGCTGTGGATGCGCGTGTGTCGAGCGAGGTGTCCGATGCGCGAGAACCGCTTGTCGCAGACCGAGCACTCGAACGGTTTCTCGCCGGAGTGGCTGCGGTTGTGTATCGTCAGCGCGGAAAAACTCGCGAAGCACTTGCCGCACTCGGTGCAGAGGTGTCTCATCTTGTTGAACTTAGCTCCTCCGGCCCGGTGGCCCCCGTTGGCCGACTCAGCTCCCTCCCCCTCCTGGCAGTGGGCTGTCTGGTGCCGCAGCAGCCGGCCCTCCGTGACAAATGCCTTGCCACAGACTGAGCACGCGTGCGGCTTGAGTCCGGTGTGTGTGCGGAAGTGAATGATGAGATTCGCTCGGCAGGTGAACCGCCTCTCACATGTAGTGCATTTGAATGGTCGTACTTTGCCATCCTCTCCGCAGTACCACCCATCCTCTGCCTTTATAGCAGAGTTCTCTGCAACAACACACAAAGCATACACATTTTATGGCCTCTCATCACTTACAATTTTAGGCTTAGGATTGAATTTTGTGTTTTGTGTGTTCCATATTACGTTTTTTTCTGTAAAGGTTAAATTTTTTGTTCCATTATTGTGGGTTTATGTGTGCATTATGCCTGGAAAGGCCGTCACCAAAATGACCTATACTGTGTCGGGTGGGACGTTAAACCCTACTCACTCACTTTAACCACCGAGTATGCAAGTAAGTTAGAAAATAACTAAGTAAAAGAGAATGTATCATATGCAGATTGCAGGGTGATGTGCACAAAAAATTGAATATACATGGCTTATGTATTTCCTCAGTCACTGTTTCCGAAGTAATTAGCCTCGTTCATTACAGCAAGTGCAGCTGTGAAACAGTTTTTTAAGTTGTCGTACAACTACATTCAATATGTTACACTAGCAATCCACATGCCTGTGACATGGCACAAAAATCAAAACGAAATGTTCCACTTTTTCAACACACAGCCCCCTGTACATTTGAAAGTATATGAACATCACAAGCTGAAAGGTAGTTCAAGCCAAGTGTTAACGGCGACTTCTCTTTCCTACGGGAAAGCCAAAAATTTGACCACCACAGAATCAAAACCCCTGATCTGATTGAGATAAAATTGGGCAAGGTTGATTACGTCAGCTAGATGACCCCTCACGCAGAATTTCATGTTAATCTGCCCAAGAGGGGCTTCTCAGCAAATAGGTGAAATATACACAAAAATTTTTATAGCTGTACATATACCTTTTTTCACTAACTTACCAGCAGGTCAGACCTTTTGGTGGATTTTTGCACGAGATGGCTCAAATGATGTGGTATCAGGCAAGGGTATGCCTTTTTGGGGTTAGAAAATTAAAATTTAATATTTAATTTATTTATTAGAAAAATTCGAAAAAAAATTACAATGGTGCCTATGGGGAAAATTAAACAATTCTCTAAACGGTCATAACTTTGGCTGTATAAGATAGTCATAATTTTTGGTTCTATGGTATGGTTTTCGGAGATGGCCAATATAACAGTGTCATTCAAATTTACCCCGTTGCCATGGCAACGAAATTCGAGACAAAATGGGCCATAACTCGGCTTCTGCTAGAGATATCTGCTAGATCTTTGCATCTATAGGGGGGTTTTCAGGGTTGGGCCATCAAATAGTGCCAACAAAATTTTACCCCGACTGACCCTTGTTGCCATGGCAATGAAATGTGAGACAAAAGGGCTATAATTTGGATTCTGTAAGAGATATCAACAAGATCTTTGCGTCTAATGGGAGGTTTTGGGAGACGGGATATTGAATGTCACATGACCCCAAATGGTCAAGATTGTGATTGTAAAATATCTATGGCCAGATATCTCCGTAACTGATCAACTGTAGGAAAATTGATTTCACTAATAAAATGGCAAATATAAAAGTACAAAACATGGGTTTATACACTTGCTAATGGCAACATTTAAGGACTTGCACATCGAAAACAGCAAAAATTACAAAAGGTGATATTATTCAGCAGCGCATTGACACACAGTCAGTGGTGATGCGGGCAATATCACCTTTTGTAATTTTTGCTGTTTTCGATGTGCAATTCCTTAAATGTTGCCGCTAACAAGCGTATAAACTTATGTTTTGCACATTTATTTATTATAAGATCAATTAAAGTTAGATTATGTACCATTGTGCATGCACTGTATGTGTTTCTTGAGTACAGCTGGGTGCCTGAAGTCCTTGCCACACTGACTGCAGTGAAACTCCTTCACGCCGGCATGAATCTTGTTATGCCACGCGAGCACGGACAGACGAGAGAACCGCTTCTGACAGACAGTGCACTCAAACGGACGCTCGTTACTGTGCGTCACCTGCAACGTACCATACTAACGTAACTAAATCAGTTCAGTTCAGTACAAACACCTGCACAGCTACATTAAAGCCAATAGTGTGCTGCAAGGCTGTTCCAAACATGTGGCCCAGTAGCAGCAATGCTTCCGTCACAAGTGACGTATAAGTGCAGCTGACGTCAAGGACTTTTTCAGACCAAGTGCATGTCGTCAGCCAGGTACGGTGATAGTAAGTCACAAAATGTTTATGGTGTTATCATCATGGTGAAGCCACTGCGATGGTTTAACTAGTTTATTTGATGGACAGTGTATAGCACAAGTGACAGATGGCTGTCAACCTTTTGGCTCAAGCCATGCAGCATTGCCACTCACTGCTACTTCGATCGAAAGACGATACTCGTTTTGCCATCGCAGAGTGTGTTCTGTTTTCTCCAGATAGTGCAATTACGCAGATGTTGGGTAAGGTGGAAAATTGAATGGTCATTTGGTGCCTAGTTGTGTCAAGAGTATCCATACCAAAAATTGTTAAAATCTGGCAATCCTTCTTCAAGTTACAGTCGGTAATGTTGGGGACATTTCTTGAGACCCAGTGCAGGAACTTCTTTGGCACAGAAAGTAGAATAAATCTATGAAAATAGAATAAATTCATTTTAAAACATAATTTATTCACAAAATGTGCTAGCAATAAAAGCATGGATGCATAATTCCAACGAAAAGCATTCTTTAAATGTTGCACTTTGCACGACATGCATCTTCATCAACTGAGCACAATTAAATACACGTTTGTTGTTGATCTATCACCTTGTGGTTGTTCAGTGTGTCGTATCGTCCAAAGGACTTCTCACAAATGGTACATTTGTACGGTTTTTCGCCTGTGTGGCTGCGTCGATGAGCATTCAGGCTGCTGGAAGTCGTGAAACGTTTGTCACACATACTGCATGCATACGGCCGTTCACCACTGTGAGACTACAACAACAGCACAGCATTACACTAACATGTGGCTTGGCAGTGCAACAGTAAAGTGTTGGACTTACGATGGAACGATCGTGGGTTCAACTCCTGGTGAGGTTGCTATCAAGTGCTTACTACTTGGATGGGTGATTGTCTGTGTACAGGTAAACCATCTAAGTATATAATCATCAAGGTCAACTCAGCCTTCCATCCCTGCATGGTAGGTAAACAGAGTACCAGCCTGTCTGACGGGGGATGATGCAGGGCATGTTCAACTATGTCAGGTGGCAGGTAACACCGTGATCCCATATGGCAGGTGATGCTCCACAGCTCTGCGATGGGTTTCCCATAAAGAGCTGAACATGGCCTTTAATCTGTAACTTTTTACACAGACAACAACAAACGTGCACAAGACTTCATGCTGAGACCTACTTGACAAAGGTAAAGGAAAAGTGCAAAGCTAAAGTACAGTTCTTGATAGTGCATTGCTTTCATGTTGCTTACTGACTTGTGACTAGAAGCACTTTACAATCTCAAAAGTGGCAGCTGATTGGCATGAGCTAATGAAACCGCAGCACATTATGTGGCTGGCTACCCACTGCCTGTGCCAACAAACAAATGGATTAGCAGTCGGCATACAGACATACCACCACTAAAACCAAAAAAACGGTCTCCAAAAACACTAACCTTGATGTGAATGCGTAAATGTTCCTGACGCCCAAATGCCTTGCCACAAACAGTGCACGTGTGAGGTTTAACTCCGGTGTGAATTACAGTGTGTCGCTGCAGATGAGCCAAGCACTTAAACTTCTTATCACATACACTGCACTCGTACGGACGACTACTGCAACAACCACAACAACAACAAGTTGTAGTAGTACAGCATACATATGCAGCAGTAATATATGTAGCAGGAGTCCATGTTTGATGCCGGAGATTGTAGTGCTTTGATGCTATGGATGCTGGTAGCACGAAAATTTGCAGAACATGGCTGAAACTGGTGACAGTTTTTATGCACGACAGCAGGTACTGCTATAGCGCATCTTAGCCATCGCAATTCTGTCTGTCTGTCTGTCACACAGGTGGATCAGTCAAAAATGGTGCAAGCTAGGATCACCAAATCTTCACCGTCGGCTGCCTGGAAGACTCTAGTTTCAGGATCAGTAAAGCTTTTCCATAAATTCAAAAGGGGTCACACCGATCGAGGGTGCTAAATGAGAGGGGGGGTAGGAAAAATTTGCAATTTTCAGCCAATATTGGAATTTATGCATTGGACGTGGCGCACAATACTGAAATTCATGCACTGGATATAGCGCTAGGCATCATCCGCTGTCGAGTCCAAATGAAACGTCGTTGTGAACTTAGATTTTGTTCATACCGGGCCTTCACACATGCATCGCTGTCGCGCATTCACCTTTGTGTTAGCTGGGCTTTTCTTGTATTAAACAGCTGGTCACTGGTCAGCTATTGTCTACCATAGTGCCCAAAGTTGGTAGGTCCGGCACTGGCACAGTGGGCACACTGTAACCATAACCTTCTGGACAAGTAGCAAACTGATTTGTACAGACAACAGTTATAAAATAGCAAACAGCTGAAGGAAACAACAACCAGAAAATATAGAGCATAAGACTTTAACAATCCACCTAATTCAATCACTTGAGAATTAATAAAAGTATTACTTAATATGGTTAACAGCAAGTTCTAATGCAAGGAGGGCCCAACCCACAGATCTTAGGACATTATAATCTTAAGATAATCTTAGGACATTATTTGCACTTATGGTTATCTTAAGACAATGACATAATGCACAAAACACATAAGGCATATCTTTAAAAAATCTTGTGATCATCTAAGATATTCTGCGCATTCACTTAAAGCATGCAGTAAGATGATCTTGACATCTTAACTTCTGAAACATCACAACTTTTGTCTTGCAATGGTCTTAAGGCATATCAATGAATGATGAATGACAATATCTGAAGACAAATCTTATGACAATGTCTGCAAAGTTTCTAGCAAGACTTGGGTCTCTAGGTCGCTAGTTTTAATAGAAGCCAGAGGCTTGTGTCACAAGTTTTACGGCATGAATGACTCCTATTAACATGCTTACTGATAATCTGGCGTCTCGGCAGCTGGATGCTTCCGGGACTGTCTTGTTCGACCTTTATCCACCGCAGAAGCTGGTCCACGATGTCGTTGATTGTTGGTGTGTGTTCTCTCCCGGTGCTGCCTCCGACTCGCCTCCGAGGTAAACTCTTTCTGACAATAGCTGGTCGATGCACGAGTTGTCCTAGTGATGGTGGTATCTTGAAAGTCGATAGTATCACTGCTGCCATGTCTTATAACGTGCATCTCAAGGCTACTGCGGTATCGGAACCGTTTGTCACACACCGTGCATGTGTACGGAAGTGGTTTTGCATCATCCTCATCTGACTGGTCGTCAACTTCTCCATTGTCGATATTGCTCTTGGCTTCAGACTTAACGTCTGCCGCTAGCCCATTGTCACCTACATTTCAAAACATCACGATGCGACTTGCTAGAAACAACGTGGTGGGTGGCTTAGTGTACTGGTTAACGTCAACTAAGTTAACTGACTCAGTCAGCGAAGTGTAAAGTAAGTAGGTCTGGGCATAAACAGGAAAGTTTTGCAATGCTGCCTGCAAATGGAGAATAATGGCGCAGATGGTAACTTATTACACAGGTTAGTACCAGTGACTAGAAATGCATAAGTCAATGTTGTATTAGTTTACCATATCTCTGGAGACTGATGTATCCATGTAATCAAGAAGAGAACATATCGATACCAAAAAAGAACACTGATTACACTTTATTCAACAAAACAGTATCTCGAGACGTACAAAAAATATGAACTATGTACTTCAGTTACAGACTCCTTATTTTTGATGATTCGGATCATACCCTAAAAACTTGCACATAAACTCTCATGCCTCTGACATGGACTTGGACCCAACGTACTCAGACACAGCAACCTAATATCTGCAATCTACTAATTTTTGTACTTTTGCAAACAAATTTTTATCTAATTTCTAACATTCTTCTGTGTCACTGTTTCACTCACTGCATGCTCAGACTGTTCATACCAAATTCTATAAACATTCTGTACTGTCTAATATATTGGACTTGGTCTTGGAAATAAACCCACTGGACTTGAACCAAACCCATCTACACGACCACAATATGCATCTGATATACCTATGACTCATTTGTGACATATGGCGCTCTACAAATGAGTTCTAATTGATTGACTGATTGTATTGCATAGGGATGTGACGAAGCCGAAAAGTATTCACATTAGTCGAATGCGAATATTAAATTTACTATTCGTCAAATAATGAATACGAATACGAATAGTTATTCAGCCTCAAAAAAACTTCACTACACCTGTATTTGAATAAAGCAAAACATCCAATATACGCTGTGTCCCAAAAAAAAACATCCCCGACATTTTCGACTGTAACGTGAAGAAGGATTATCGGATTTTAATAATTTTTGGTACGAATATTCCTGAGACAGCTTGTCGTCAAGTGACAATTTAATTTCCCATCTCGCTCAACATCTGTTTCTACACTACCTGGGGAAAATAGAACAAACAAAATATCACTTTTTTATTCAATGCGACATGATTGCTTAATTAACATAA
>Ga0209671_1004830_pt1 | contig 13475 bp, 8 predicted proteins | sample WorMetHERISLAND2_2_FD_187401 | JGI IMG/M metagenome (GOLD analysis project Ga0209671, IMG submission 187401) | Marine gutless worms symbiont microbial communities from Max Planck institute for Marine Microbiology, Germany - Olavius geniculatus... | ecosystem: Host-associated > Annelida >... | reverse complement strand
TGTTTGTGTCGTCGCAGTCATATTTTATTTTGTGTATATGTTTAGGCTGCAGCAGTATGTTGAATACTCTGTTACACGTTCATGAATCGACCGACTGATGCGATTGAGTCGGCTTGTTGTATCGACCTTAGACGTTCAGACGTCGATGAAACGTGTGCTAATTTTAAAAAAAAATGCGTTCGATTCAACTACTAAGCCTAGGCCTACTCCACTCGGTTAACGCCGGATGCAGCGTGTACAACGTGAAATTTGTGTTGTATTACCGCTAGTGATACTGCTTATTCTTACTGTACATATTTCGTAGTTAATCATGAGAGGGTAATTATTGTGAATCGGTGCTGAATAAATAAATGTTGTAATTTAACGTCACTGCGTGTGGTTCTAGTGAACAAGTTGACGTAATGTAATGAAAACATATTAACTTGTCAACACAATGTCATACGAATATACTATCAGGTTTGCAATCGGATTGACTTCACGGACCTCGAATGCAGACTTAGGCCGGTTGCTATGTATGTGGCTAGAATTGAATTGTTTATTTAGCCGATTTACCGTACGATTCTAGCTACCAATGGCGCTGACAACAAACGCCCAATTGAAGTTTTAAAATAATATTTTGCGACAACACAAAACAACACGTAAAAATAGTTTAATCACTCAACTACCAACACATTCATTTACTTAATGGCTGTCAATACATTATCAATTTGTCTTTTTATAGCGGCAAAGCAAGCGGCAAAGCTATATAGCAAATGCATACGCCTGAACCGCTGATGAATGACTGCTCGTCGATTCATATTCTCCAAGCTTCTACTGCCGTCGAACGACGTCTATGAAATTTGTTGTAATCAGGTGCAGTTGGCTGATGATGAACTCAACGCCAGGTCGCACGGTACACTTTACGTTGTCTTGGAATTACCCAGAAATTCACAGTTACAGTTGTTGACAACACCTTCCTGCCTTGACAGGAAAAGGGTTTATTCGCGTACTCTCGCCCAAAACGTCACAGTTCGTTTCAAACAGCTCCTTCAATGTTTAACGTAGTCTCTCTGCTGGACTACGACGACACTCGTGGTTTTCAGATATCAATACTAGCTAATAGGGTGCTTACACGATCCAGCAAACGTCCAGCAAGCTTTCAGCAAATGTATTCAAAATACACGTGAATTGCTGGACGTCTGCTGGACGTCTGCTGGACGTTTGCTGGATCGTGTAAACACCCCATAATTCTTACATGAGAAATCTGACTTTTCTCACTCGAAATCAACATTGACATGAGCCTATAACATGGCTCCTCAAATTATTGTTTATCATTCGTAACTGACGGCTAAATTAGTGACACATGGGTTTTGCAGTTCTCAAAACATTTAATTCTGGCAATGTTCCATGCGCAGCAGCGTTGTGGCTGATGCCCAGGAAGCAAGCAAGCGTTGCAATCTTAGAGACGCGTAATATTAGGCTAATCTCTTTTAAGCCCCCTACTACTATCCTACGCCAGCCTTGCTAAAAATATTGGTGTGCACATTCCATAACCTTACATCGGACTTCGCGCCAATCGGTTCTGCTTTCAGTTCCTTTTTTTGTCTGACTAAGTTTTGATCGGGAGCATATCAATTAAGCAATCGATCACAAAATAACCACTTACGAAAATGGCCAGCGGCCTACAAATCAGTCAAATTAATCAATAAATCAATTAATTTTTATTTAAACGTTCGATAAAGCCGGTTTATTGGCAAAGAACGGAAGCATTGTAGTTACAACTATTTTTATAGCTGCAATTTTTATCTGTGTGACCATACAATTAAAACATAAAAACACAGGCCTATTGATAACTGGCGCCTTTTATTCAAACGTTTGCGCATTTTGATAAAAATATAAAATTATCAAAAATTATACATCAAGAAAGCAACAAATCAATCTGTGTCACTGCAATAAAAAACAGAATCGTTCGGTTGAATCAACAGTCAAACGGGTTAGTAATTAATGCCACAAAACGTGACAAAATTGGCTGAGTATAGAGGCCTATTTTAACCAGTGGCAGCATAACAGGGGCCTCTTCTTAAATTTTAGGGGCAAGTGCTCTCCCTTTAAATTTTAAGCTGTCGAAAATTTTTTTCTAGAAAAATTTTTTGTTTAAAACACAACATTTGGAGCTCAAAATACTTCATTTTGAGGGAATTTAAAGGTAAAGTTGAAATTTTGAGCACCCCTTTAAGGTCTATTTCTACTACGGCTACGCGTTGCGTTGCGTTTGAACGCGTTTAAACACGCCGCAACGAGATGCAACGCGCAGCAACGCTTGTTGAAGCGCGTTAAAACGGGTGGAAACATTTTTGTAAAAAAATGTTGAAGAGTCAATATGGCCGACAAATACGAAAATTTATTGCCATTGGGAGCAGCAGCTTGTTGCACATATGTTGCGCAAAAAAGAAATCGCAGGCCTAGATTTTGGATTCACCTCGTCATCGCCGACCGGGATGACCAGGGCAAATATCAGCATCTGATGCAGTAGCTACGCTCCGACCCAGCTCTGTTCCAGCGATACTTTCAGCTGTCTGTCGAGCAGTTTGATGACCTGCTAGAGCTAGTTGAGCGTTCTCATTGGTCAACGCAATTACTATCGCTCGGATAGTAAACAAAAAATAAAAACACTATCGGCGTTTCTATTTTAAACTCAACGCATCGCAACGCAACGCGCAGCTGTAGTGGAAATGCCTCCCGTTGAATGAACCAGAAATTCTTGTTTTTACTATCGCGACAACGCGCTGCACAGCGCACAACGCGCAGCAACGCGCAGCAACGCGCTCGCAGCAAAGCAACGCAACGCAACGCCGTAGTGGACATGTCCTGTTTCGGAAATTTTCAGCGCTCTGTCGCAAAATTGCAACTTTCTGCCTCTTCTACTATTAACCCACGATGTCGCTTACGCATGCTAGTTCACAGACAATATACAGATTGACAATCGCAATCTCGCATTACATAAAACGCGTTTACTTAAAACACGTCCGCGTATGTATTCTGCGTGTTCATTCAAGTTGGTGCAGACCCGTGGCTGCCGCATCGCTGAAGTACCAGTTGGTATTTCCAAACAATAATTCGCTTTAGACACATGTGCGTAAAACACTAAAACAGTATCAAAAATCAGCGTACATATTACTATGCAGCATAGTCACACTGCCTCGTTGAAAACAGAACAGCGAGGTAGCAATTTAAAAATCAAACTATCATAGTGACATTAGCGCCAGCATGATAAGCAAAAGAACGAAACATTACACTAATTCTAAGCCAGTCACAAAGCAACAACTTTGTACTTCGGTAGTTCACTCATTCTTTTTCATTTTTTTGTAAGCTTACTATTGCGGCAAAATTCTGATAAGCCTGGCAAAATTTTGCAGTAGTTTTTACGCGCAACAGCAGCTACTGCTGTAGCGCGTCTTAGCCATCGCAATTCTGTCTGTCTGTCCGTCTGCCAAAATTATTAAGATCTGCTAATTTTTCTTAAAGTTACGATCGATAATGTCGGGGATGTTTTTTCAGGTTTTTCTGTTTATTTCAACACATATTTCGCTTGATCCTCTTTCCCTAGGTAGTGCAGAAGCATACATTGTGTGAGGTAAAAAATTGAACAGTCATTTGATAGCAAGTTGTGTCAGAAATATTCGTATGAAAGATTATCAAAATTTGGTGACAGGTTTTCAAGTTACAGTCAAAAATGTCGGGGATGTTTTTTCAGACACAGTGTATGGATGAAGTTTACTACGCATGACTGGCGTACGACGGTGCACTGCTGTTGCGCGTTCCTCTTTGCGTTAGCAGAGCTTTACTTGTTAAATACCGGTACTGCACACTTTCGGCTACGACTATTTATCAGAAAGTTACAAAATGATAAGTTTATCCTACGAATGCATGAAATGATCAGTGTGGATGTGTATTGTTTTTGATGGACATCTAACGTGGTCCGTGCATGTCCACTGTGCAGTACAACTCGAGCACAGTGTAGGAGTGCAGAATTAACTGCAATAGCAACAACTGGAAGAGGCCGCCGTTGACTCTGTTTAATGTCTTTCTGTTGCAGCAGTTCGCAGAAGCGTACAACAATAAGTACCATATACAACTGCCATATAGCGATAATCAAATGATGGATAATTGATTGATTGACTGACGCACTGATAGACTGATATTATTTTGTTGCGCTGCAACGCTGCGAACTTTGCAGAAAACTTGTATTCCAGTCGTTTTGCGAACTTCTGCAACACGACTGCAATAGGCTTACAAGTTTTCTGCAAGAAAAATATAAATTGGTGCAGTGCAGTTGTAACGTGCAAACTCTTTAATGGCCAATTCTCACCTATGACACCGACGCGACTCGAGGCAACTCAACTCAGCTGAGCTGTCGGCGACAGTCGGTGGACTGTCGGAGACTGTCGCCGACAGTTGAGTCTCGTCGTCGTCACAGGTGTGAATTGGCCGTAGACGCTACGAGCTGGCGATACTGAGAGCCAGACAGTTAAGCGTGTTTACAGCGACAGAAGTCCAATACTCTGAACTGAAATGAAATATATTTATTTTACAGTTTTGCTGTTTCATGTTTGTATTTCAGGTTCATTTCATTTATGTCGCTTTGAACACGCCTTTATCGTGGAGATGGTGTGGTATAGTGGTCTAGAATGCGGCGCTGGCTTCTATCTCTGCGTTGTTGAAGTACGGGTTCTCCTCGACCCTGGCCGGTAGTTCGTCGTCGAAGCTGCTGACGGCTGTCAGTCGCTTGTGGTTCATCTCGTTCTCGTTGTAATAGTCGCTGTTCCGCGGCGCCTGCTGCTGCTGGTCCGTGTCCATGTAACGATCATCAGCGTAGTCGTGTTCGTCATCCCGTTGCTTGTTGGTCATCTCCATCTCCTCCACGTTGTCTGCGTATCCACCCCCACCAAGATATCCAGCCCCACCGCCCCCACCGTATCTATCCTCGTCTCCATCATTACCGTACCCATCCCCGACATACGCCCCACCGCCGCCGCCACTGTAGCCGTTCTTGTCCTGGGCTTTGCCGACGTTGAGCGGGTAGCTGCAGATGATGACGATTGCGATGATGACGAGCAGAATGTTGCCAGCGCCGAGTCCGGCCAGCACGATGTACGCCGGCCTGATGGCGTGCACCTTCCCATGGATCCGTTCTACACAGACAGGCGTCACATAGAAACACATCGTACGAACACATCACGGTTCACTTGGCAACACATCGAGACACGGAACTGTTTCACACAAACAACCGGAATTATTTCTGATTCGAACGGCTTTTATTTATCGTGAGCTGTTCAGAAATAGTTGTGGTACTAGTAGTAGTTGTTGTTGTTTTTGTTGTCGATGTTGAAGATGGTTTAAGAAAATTAGTGAACTGTAAAAGCATTGGTTAGGATACAGTTTTGTCCAGTCAACAGAGTCAAGATGTAAAGCCTAATCGAAATGTGGGCTAAGAAAATTACAATCGATGAAAGCAATCACGGCGACTGCATGGGATATTTTGTGAGTACAACAACCACGTGCTTCTCCACGAACGCATTACATAGCATGCAATATTATTACACTGGATCTGTTTACTAACAAAAAGCCTAGCTGTCGCTAAGGTGGGCCGACCGTATCGCCTATATCCTAAGGGCAGCGTTTGACTTCCGGTCGCGAAAAGAAAGCGATTTCTTAGCGTCACCATACACGCTATGGTAACGCCGTTTTATCGAACGCTACAATAAACGTTAGGATACAATATGGTAATTCAGCGCACATGTGTGATGGCTGCAGGCAAAAACTTTGCATTTAAAATTGCGTCCAAACCGCTGCAAATAAAGCCATAGTTACTATTGACAGCCTACGCAAAAACTCGTCATCGCCGTTACCATCTCCGACTTTTTATAACATAGTGTTTACCCGCAATACTGCGCGATTGGCATAGCAGAGAGAGTGCATAACGACCTGTCAGGGTCATCCACGGTCGATGATTTTTATATCATATTCTTAAAAAGGCCCATGCGACTTCCCGTTAGTGATCTATAGCAACCCTGGCTCTCTCTCACCGTTCTTGATATACGGCGACTTATCGTTTGAAAAAAAACCTTTCTCTACTCTATTCAACCTCAAATTTAAAAAAGTTCCCCTTGCACTAAATCGTTAAAATCTTGTACGCAAAGACCCGTCAAACCAGACTAATTAATTGTGTAATAGGTATTAGTAGGACCTACTGTTTAGCCACAATACCAATAAAACGGACAGAAATGACATATAGAAGAAAATGAGTTTTGTCATACCGCGGCTGGGCTCTGCTCTGTACGGGTAAGTTTCATTCGTCGACGAAGTTGTAGTCGACTCTTCTAAACATACAGATTGTACAATATTTAGAGTTTAAATGTCCAAAAATTACTTGACTATTTATCACTGCAGAAAAGTTGCAATAGGCCTGACATGATTGTTATAGATCAAATTTATAATATGAGCTGTCCGGCTAACTCGTCAATTTTTTACTTCACAGCTAGTAATACACCGTGTCTCATTAAAAACGTGTCACTTTTGTTTTTCGAATAACTACGTGAAACTTTGGTTGATTTTGATAATTTTTGGCACACAACATTATAAACAAACTTGACAAAAATGATTATAGTTTAGCCCACCTAACATTAATGCTGTTGCTACACTACCTTGTGAAATGCAAAAGTCATAGTTTGGCCGTTCACAACAATAAATTCATACTGGGGGCGCATGCGTCCGCTCAGAAAATTATTGAGACCACAAAATCCTTGAAAATTTGTTATGTATTTAACATTATTCGTATTCATTCTAAGATCGTACGTCGACGAACTAAAATGCAACATCAATAGCCTCTCTGCGTCGCGCGTTATTGAACGTGCTGTTGGCGAGTAGCGTCAAAGTTCACCGCTTGTGTTCATGCTGAAGAAGGACACTTTAAGCACACACAGTAATAAAAAGGATGTGATGTAACACGTAAAACTTTCTGAGAAATAACAACTATTACTCGTGTGTCGTTATTCAATTAATCACTTCTGATCCGAGACATGCGCTGCCCAGTACGAATTTATTGTTGTGAACGGTCAAACTACATTTTAAAAATTTTACAAGGTAGTGTAGCAACAGTATTAAAGTGAGATAAAGTGAGCTGGACTAGATTATTTGCGTTAATTTTTTCCACTATGTTGTGTGCCAAAAATTATTAAAATCGGCCAATAGGACGTTTTTTATTGAGACACGATGTACTAACAACCTCTGGTCAAGGCAATAAATCCAAGTTCAACTCACGCATCATAGATGTTGTTGTTCCAGACGGTGTAGGTGCTGGACCTGTCACATTACACATTTATTTTATTTTATTTACGTTTACGCACAAGAAAAATATAATGTGAAATAAAATCACCAAGGGCAGATATACGCCAATAACTGGTGACAACAGATCTCATTCGGCACATCGAGCACATCATCTCACATACATAAACAGATGGTGTATTAAAGCTCACAAAACATCGTACAGCCCGCAGCATTTTGCAACAATCTAGATATACACTGTTGCTGCATGCAATAATTTTTACATTTTGTGATTTGTACAATAAAGTCTACTTGTTAATATTGATTCATTTGTTAAGTTGTTTGTATTGTAAGTCCAAAAAAATAAAACTAATAAAACAGATTGTACCAATATATGAATTGAACACAAACGAAAAAGCCAAAAAAAGCAAATAACACAGAGCGTTATAGCTAATTTTCGAAGTAAATCAGATGTATGAGCTTAATATATGTCAGGACAGCACACTAAATAGTTGCTCACAAAATAGTAATTCAAAACGTTCATGTCATGTTTTATGAGATTAGGCTGATTTCATTTAGCTCATTACGAACATACATGGTATCACGACAATATCAAACGGAATGGAGTTCAAGATTTTTATTGGCTAACGCCAAGTATAAAAATTTTGAAAACTAGCTAGTATACTACAAAGTAAGCAGATATGGCGAAACTACAGCTAGAGCAGAAAACTGCACCAGATAAAAAACATGCAGAAATTTTGGGGTTCGGCTACAAGAACACCGACAAGAAGTTATACAACGTGATGTGAAAGCGTACACTCAAAGCACCATTAGATCTGCCGCATAAAAGCAAAACAAATCAACAGTCACAGACCACGTCATCTCTCTCAACCACGTCATAGATTGGGACATCGCCAAGGTGATCGACAGAGAAAGCAACAGGATAGACCGGTGGATCAGGGAAGCGATAAACATCAGGAAAGAACAAGACACATCTATGGTTACTTACTGTCCGCCGTAGCGACACCTGGTGGACAGGCGTTCCGAAGAAGGCAGCAGCGGTTGCAGAAACCTCAACAATAATAAAAAAAAGTCGTATCTCGTAAATTTACATAGGCCTAACTTATTAAACTGCACTAGCAGTTTATGCAAAATAGATTGATATTATACTGTAAATTCTTTGTTCGTAAGTTTCTTTTAAATTTTCCCTGAAACATTAGAATCTGTTTTGTTCACCCAGACCAAACAATGTATAACTTAATTGCAAATTGTCTGAAGTAAAAGTAACTAACTTGGACAATATAGTCGATTTATGGTATAGTGCCAAATGATTCGTGGTTCCGTGGTGTTACCCGTACGATCGTTGTTGTGTATCCAACATGTCTCTTTAGGGAAATTACTCGGCTGCCAGTCGATAGATTTGCACTCGATGTCTTTGATGCAAGTATCCTGACATTGTTCCAAACTAGAAAAGGAGTGAGCAGTTCCACCACGTCCGTGAACGTCTGGCGTTGTCGTCCAGCAGCCTAAATGCAACACATTACAATATAGGCCTAAGTAAAACAAAAAAAATAAATATCCCCGACCTCAATAGCTGACACCGCATTCCTGTCTTTAAAAAGGATGATCAGTTTCTCTTACAGAATTACTGACCAATATCATTGTTGCCATTATTCAATAAAATTCTTGAAAAATTAATGGCATCTAGCAGACTAGCACTGGACAGTCCGTCCTTTCGTGCGTCCAACATTTTAGGCGCCATATCTCCATAACGATGCAAGATAGATCCATGGACACACTGAACCACATAGCCTATAGTAAACCGCTGGTGACGAATCGAATGATCCCGTGACTGACGACGACAATGTTTCGTTATAATAATAGCGCAAGATGGCAATGACATTGCTGCTGTACAATTTGAAATTAAACTTTTTAATTTTTACCACTGGTCTACACAGCTCTCTGATTTAATTTATACGAACTTATAGGCTTATCGTAATCTATCGAGATGGGGGCGACTGAAATCGCGAGACCTGACATCGCGAGACCATCAAAATTGTCACGTTGAAAGTCAGTCCCATGAGATAAAGCGTTTTTGCTCTATTAGGCTTACACTTACTTAACATATTACAGACAAATAAAGTCTAAAATCATGACTGACCATAACTAACAATCAGAATGAGTAAAATCAGTAAATGTCGAAATTGGATGCATAGGCGTGGACACATGAGGGAAGAGCAGACAGACAAATGCACAGAATTGAAGTACGCTGCCATAATGTAGCATGCAGTAAATCGCACGTTATCAACAGCATTGACAAACCTGGTATAGTGGTGGTAGACCTAGTTTGACCGTTTATTAAGTGTAAAAACGCAAAAATTAAACAAATGACGTGAACGACATTTGGCGTTGTAGCCATGATTAACACTACTATACGTAGCTTCTAACTATTACTAGCTACTGCCGGGTTGGAGCGTGTTGCGTGCGTGGCGTAAAGGACACGGCTGGCAAAGCACTGAGTCACACACTCTGCAGTCTTCAGCCCACAGACTCTGCTCAGCAGAGCGGAGCAACAAGGCGTCACGATCTGCTAGGCTTGAGCATTCTATTCAACCTAAGACCGTAATAATGTCCATAGGCTATAGGCTCTGCCGCTTTGTGTATTGTATGCATGTCACTGTATATCTGCCTAAATCCACACGTTAGCGGCGAGTAACAGTCCACAACGTGTTCTTATAGAACTCCAGGTCATAAGTAAATGATATTGTTATTAGACAGTGGACATTGAAGACGATGAAATGGTCATTTGCAGCAAAATGAGCATTCACAGTAGTGAAATGTCAGCTAGCAGGCTACGAGTTAAAACATGGAAAGCAGAATACAGCAGGTTTACACGCACAGCCTAAAACAATCACATAAATTTTAATTTCGTGCAATTTACAACGTGGCAAGTAACAATTTATCATGGTGCTCGAAAACCCGTTAATTGGTGTAAAAAAAACTTGAAAATGTCGTTGACAGTTTTTAACAGAAAGAAACCGCATGTCGGCCACGCCCGAATAGCCACTCCGTGCAGCTTTGAAGTTCTTTGCCAACTTTTACGGTAAAGCTAGTTGTTCAACTCATTCCAAAACAATTTCAATCTCAGTGATAAACATTTTTGGGGTGTTTGTACATTTTTTGTTAATTTTACAAGTTTTATCTACTATTTTGCGCGTAACAAATGATTTTCAATTGACTGATTGATTGATTGATGACAATGTATAGTAGAGAGATCGCAGACACCTCGTTCGCTGTAGAAAGTTTATACGCTATTTTTGTAGAATGCGGAACGGCTGGGCGGGCTAAAGTGACGTAGGCTATGGTTTTCAGGACGTGCATGTGCTGCGTGTATGTGTCAGTTTTGCAAGCAATATTGTAAGCCAAAATATATAGTTTTTGTAGACTATTTTGTAAGCAAGGGCCAAGTTTAGCGCGTTTTATCTCAGCAAACGAGGCGCTAACTGAATGTTGTGGGAAAAAATTTTTAAAGCAAATTCTAAGTCAAAGTGACAAATTTATTATTGTTGTACATTAATTTATTAAACATGTCACTAAAAAACACCGCAATATATTTATACGAATATGACAGCAAATAATATAGCTGTTGTGTAGCCGTTTAGACACATCTTTTTTTATTTTCTTTTTCCCTTTTTTTAGCTTAGCGTTTCTGTGTTTTGTTTTTGTGTATGTGTTCTTGTGTTCTATGGGCCATGCTGTCTGAGTCAAATAAAATGAATGAATGAATGACATGTACAATATATGCTGTGTGTGGTTCTCGCTGTCAGGCGTGCTGGTGCTGAATGTCATCGCGTACAGTACATCGACTGTTAAGTATCGACGTTTCACTCCGAATGACTGCGTCATCAGCATTACGACATCGACTAGGCGTAGTAATACAGGCAGCAGCAGTTAGCTGCATCAGCCGGCTCACCAAATAACGTAATTCTAAAGTATATTTTAAAACTTTTTAGCGTATTAGTTTTATGTTCTTAATGCAGTCAGTGGCTACAACGCATAATGGAAATGTTTGAGTCATTTATTCACCAATGTCGGGCGGTCATCATTAGAGGCTTTAACTGAGACTCGATACCATCAAAAGTCAGTCCGTCAGTTAATTGAGACTCATTCATATAACGCCAATTTCGCGAACGGATCGAAAGCGGATAATGGCTAAGACCTAAGACACGTATGCTGTAGTGCGGGCGATGTCGGTTAATTGTTAATCATCAGAGGCGAGCTCACGACACAAACTAGGCGTAGCAGCGCAGTCGTCAGCAATCGACGGAGTCCGGTGCGTTGAGTTGTAGACGCGGCGTCATTAGCGGCTGCGACGCGGAGCTACCCCTGCCATACGCAACGCAAACCGACGACAAACGTCAGCATCGAGAGACGTCGACCGCTGAAACATACCCGCTGCATTGGCGACGTCCAACAAACCGGAACTACACGCATAGCCCCCGAGCAATGAGCTGGCCGACATGACGTCACGCGTGACGCGCCGCGAGCACGTCATGTCGTCATCAGTGTCGTCATCCGTACACTCGACGGCCAGCGTGGTTGATAGCGTAGTCTCGCTTCGATCCAGTTCAATCCACGATGTCGACCGTCTCAACGTTTTCTCGCGTCGCATTGAAGCGCTTCCGGTTTTGTTGTTTCTGTGTGCGGTCTGTGAGGTACAGAACAGCGCCGACAAGTCGGGTGTGGTGGGCGTCGCATTGGTGAGGTTCAGGTCGCCGCGTTGATGCGGCGGACGAAGAGTGACTCTCGTCTGTGCTACGACTGTTGGCAACGTCGCAGATTCGCAGTCGGTACTCAACTCGTCGTCGGGTTCGTCGTCATCGTCAGCGGCGGCGGCGGCGATGGCGTAGTCTCTCTGCTCGCATTTCTGCAACACGAAGACGGTGTTGCGCTTGCGACAGAAGACACCGAGCACCAGAGTCGAGAGCACGGTCAGCGCGAAGAACACGCAAGAGATGGCGACCACCGCCGACCTGGTCTTGTGCGTGTGCTGCTTTCTGCGCTGACTGTCGGCCGTGTGCTGGAGTCGAGACGCGTGGTGCCATCTCTCTCCTGGGTCTGGAACCTGCAACCAAAAAAACTTGCGTATTTGGACCACCCTCATTTCGCCTAATCCTCAAAACTAAGTCTAATTTTTATCCTAACCATAACCCTAACCGTAGCCGTAAGCGAAATAGAATTAGGCCTATAGGCTTACGGGCGTAGCCAATGCGGAATTAGACTAGGCGAAATGGAAAAATACCTGTGTATTTAGCTATTAACTGGATATTCACTAAATAAAATACTCAACGTTTACGGCCAACATAAAATGACACACTAACAGTTTGTCTGACTAGTAGTACCGGTAATTAATAATGTAGTAGATTGTTTTCCCAACATTTCACATGACTGGCGTGAATGAAGCTAGTAGTCACGTATGTGGTTGTAAGGCAAAGAGATTTGTTGAGTAGTAATATCGCGACTCTTATTAAGCCTCGACATTTCTACAGTAGTGAATAATTAATACGCAAGTTCTTTGCCTGGAGCAGCCGATGAGATCCTTCATCACCGACGACGTCTTGCGGCTGCTGAGCAGGTGCGTCTGACGTCATCGACGCTGTCGTTATGTTCGGTGACGTAATCGAAGTGACTGTGACGTCATTCCGGCGCAGATTGTAGTGATGCGTTGTTGTCGAGGATTTTTTGCGACCTTCCGTTCTCGATGTTGAGTTGACTATCTTGACTGTCAGACTCTTGACAACAAATAACGTAAAATATACATTATAAAAAGTGCGGCAAAAAAACTACCAGCAAAGTTATTTGTTATTTTCTGAGCAACCGCTTCGAATTATTACGCAAACTTTTACGTATTTATTACCCGTTTTCAGCTACATAAAAAGCCAAGTGGCATTCAGTATTTGTCAAGCTGCGTTGTGTCTTAGTGAGATGTGGCCGAGATGTGTGTATGACGCTTGTAGAAAATCGTGCTGTCGATTTATTTTTCGCATCTGATTAAGCTTACTGTAGTATTTCTCGTCATGTGCGTTACATTTTCTTGTTGATTTAGTCGTCAGTCGTGTTTGTAGCACCTCTGCCCTGGCATCGTAGATGTGTGTCTAATGCTATGTGTAGAT
>Ga0209671_1004829_pt1 | contig 13477 bp, 9 predicted proteins | sample WorMetHERISLAND2_2_FD_187401 | JGI IMG/M metagenome (GOLD analysis project Ga0209671, IMG submission 187401) | Marine gutless worms symbiont microbial communities from Max Planck institute for Marine Microbiology, Germany - Olavius geniculatus... | ecosystem: Host-associated > Annelida >... | reverse complement strand
CCCTTGGTATCTGTTTTGTTGGGAGTGTCAAGATTTTAATGGGGGGGTTTACACCCCTCCACAGGGGGGCTGGATAATTTCCTGGTTACACTAGCATATATACTTTTTGTGTAATATACTTTTATTGCGTAAATAGTTTTCCTATAATCAGAAAATGGCGTTTCTAATGCATGTGTGTGTTTATTACATATTTAACTAATGGCAGTTGTGAATATTTTAATGGAAACTGTCTACGTCCACGTCCAGATGTTTTTGACTTTCCGTTCGCTTTTGCCAGTCATTGTGTTTCTTAGCTTGAATGCAATCACGTTAATTTGCGCTTCAGATTCGGCAGCAGTCTTGCTAACATTGCGTGCTCCAGTGGTGTCGTAAAGGGGGGAGAAGGGGCTGAGTTGGGGGCATTTTAGCCCCTCCCATCACCAATTTTGGTCTGTTGGCAAACTGTCGGACAATTTTTTTCCGGTTGGAAAATTTTGTCCAGAAATGTGAAATTTGAGGCTAACCCCCCCCCATTTTCGTGAAATTTAGGGGCAGAAGTAAAATTTCGAGCGCCCATCATCTTCTCCGTCGGAAATTTGTGGTATCTGTAGAAAATGTCCCTCTGCTTTTTTACCCACGACGCTGCATATGTGCTCTATTAGTTCACTTATTTATACTCGTATAATTGTATTATGTAAACTAATATCGGATCACAAGTATTTTTAATACGCGTGTTTTTGATTCATTTGTTTATTTGACTCTGTAAAGAGACGAAGTAGGTCTGCTTAACGTTACGTCATTAACAAGCTTGGTTCAAAACTGTTAACATTAAGAAATTAGTCCTAAGTAGGCCTGGGTCAACAAAAATAGACACTTTCTTTGGAGAACGCGAACATTAATCTAGTCTGTCTACAGTACAAGTGTTTTGAAGCAAAAGCCAGTGGCGAGGCCTAGACAAGGGGGCCCACGCAGCAATAATTAAAATTGTTGCCACCAGATCTCATCTTTTAAAGCAAAAATGCACCAAATTTGATTTCGTCAGGGGCTCTGCCTTAAACCCCGCTTGGGGAGCTCACAGCGCTCTCTCAGACCCACTAGCTGGATTTTAGGGAGTTTTGTTTTTAAAGGAAGGGAGGGAAGAGAAAAAGGGAAGGACTAGAAAACAGGGTGGCGTGAAGAGGTGAGACAAAAGGAAATGGAGAGACGAAAGGGGAAAGAAAAGGGGAGGGAAAGGGTAATGAGCCCCCCCATTGACATTTCTGGCTACGCCACTGGCGAAAGCACACGATAATCACAGTTTAGTTTTCAGTCGAAAGTAATGACTAATTAATCGTTAATTTTTGAAAAATCAGCTGATTTTTAATCGTTTCCAGCTTTAATTATTACTATGCTTGTCTTTACTGAAATACAAAAAAAAACAATGGAACAAAAAAGAACTATTGAAACGACAAAAACTGTAAGAATATATACAGGGTGGTCCAAAAAACGGCACAAAGTTAATGACACCATAATTTTGCAACCGTACGTCATAGTCATGTGGCTTTCAGCAAAATGTTCCGAAAGAAATTCTTTACGTGACTAAAATCAGTATTTGAATACAACAGTTAAATATTCTTTGTTATTGTCGCTGGCAATTGAACTATGCAAAACAGTATTATCCTCGACACCGGGGTCCATAAAACGAGTCACTTTTATTTTTCCAATAGCAATAGCTTTGTGAAACATTGGCCGATTTTAATAATTTTTGGCATGCGACATTGAAATAAACTTGACGCAAATGTCTGTTTAACGTGAAAATGGTTGCATATAGGCACAGACATGCCGTCTATCATAATAAGCACTGGCAACGAGCTTTTCTAGGAATGTTAACATCGATGACCTTGAACTTGAACTCTCAAAATAGGAGGTTCTGGTGATTTTTTTGCGATTTCGGGCTGCGACATGCATTTCGACAGTGAATTGCACCGAAATGGCCGGAGACAGACCAAGACAACCTGCGTATGAAATTTTCAGCATTGAATGTAGATTTTAGCAATCCAAGTCCGGATTTTTAGGTTCAAGGAAGCCTGCGCACGCGGGTGTCAAAGAGGGGTAGCCCTCTAAAAAGTGGTTATTTATCCGCTTTTGGCTTGTCTAGCGTGAAAATGGTTGCAGATAGGCACAGACTTTAACAAACACGGTGACGAGTTTCTTAGGATTGTCAACGTTGATGACCTTAATTGATCTTGAACCCCCAAAATAGCGGTTTTTAGTGATTTTTTGGCAATTTATGGCTGCAAAAGAGTGAATTGCGACGAAATGGATGGAGATAGACCAAAATTACCTGCGAACAGGAACTGCTATAGGCTCTCACGCGTTTCCTGAGCATTAGCTCAAATATCTTGTTAGACTAGGCCTACAATTATTTCTGGTAAGAAGAGGCCGATAAGCACGACAGGCGTTCGGTAACGTGTAACTGACCTGTATCTGACGTTCCTCGATGCTGATGATGTCAAGAAGACTCAGGTATACGTTGTCGGCTTCGTCGTCGGCGCTGTAGGTAAACTGCACTCGCATGTATTCATTGCCTGCACCATCACGATCAGCAACATCAGCAGCCAGTTCGGCAGTATTCACATAGAATGGTCCCTCGGCATCGCCGTAACACTGTTTGGACGCTGGCAGATCCTTTCCTGCAGCTAACTCCACCCGATTTCCACGATCATCGTTGACTCTAGGTCCCCCGAGACACGGATCGTAGCTGCTCCACTGGTCCGACCCCACAGACATCGGAAGCTGGTAGTCGCTCTGCGCCTCGCTTGGCACACTGTCTGGAGTGTTATTGTTACGAACGACGCCTGTATATGACATCGTGTTCACGGCGTTCTGGTGTCGTTCGGTTTCCAGTAATTCCACTGCTGCTGCTGATGCTGCCCTAAATGACGATGATGATGCCAATCTGTTAGCTGTGACCGCGTCCAATAATTTGGCATCAGTCGACGTTTCTTGGATGCTCTGCGGCCTGCAGTTATACCGCACGTTTGTGTCGTCACATAGGTGACTTGTGCTCGTCTTCGTTGACTTGCCAGTGTTGAAGTTCATGCTCTTTGCTCTCTGCAGCAAGTCCTTCGACACATTCATAGCGTTGTCGTCGCCGTTGTCTCTGTTTTGCAACCATGGCGACTGTTCCTGGTGTATAATGGCGGTGGTAATGCTGCGTTGAGCTGGCACGGAATTCGCTTTCCTCACAGCTGCTGTCAGTTGTGGTGTGTCTTCCACTTCACACCTAAGACGAAACTGATCTTTTGCTGGCTTTGAACCTATCGCCAGGTTTTGAACTGGCTCATCTTTATCGCTGTCCGTCGACTCCGAGCGCGTCGTCTGTATCCTGTTAGCATTCAGTCTGCGCGCAATAAACTCTGGATCAGTAGTCACCGCCGGCAAACTCCCTTCAGTCGCCTGTGTAAGTCTACCGGTAGGCCTACGCGTATGAACAGGTGGCGGTCCTGTATCGCTCGGTGTGACGATCGACTCCTGGCCGACAGAGTTGTCGATGTTCAGCGTGCGCGAGTGAAACTTTTGCTTCAGAAACACGCAGAAGGCTGCCGTCCTCTGTCGCAGTAGGTCGAACACGTGAGTCCGCTCGCGTCCAAACACGATCCGCGCCGATCCCGTGTCGTCATCGTTGTCACGCCCTGATCGAGTAACCAGGTCAACTTCGCTAACCACAACGGGTGCAGGCTTTGACCCAGGTAGCTGTGACCGTAGGTTTCTCCTGTTAATAACTCGTGGTGGGGTTTCATGAACAGTCAGTTGGGGAGGTGTTGAACTAGCAGCGACTGAAACTCGACAGGACACGCTGAATATTTCGGCACCGGCGGCGGCGGCCGGTTGGGTCGCCAGCGCTTCGCTGTTGTTAGGCCGAATTGACTCTTCCAGTTGCATTGACTCTCGACGTCTCCAGCAGGACTGTTTCAGCGCGTTCCATTTGTTTGCAATCCTCTCTCTGATCGTGTAGTCGGTAAACTCAAGCCGATGGTCTATCGAATTCGAGTCTTGCTGCCGCTGTCGTGGTTGTGTGTCATCGGTAACCCGTGATGGCTGCTGATGAAGCGTTGTTTGAGCTCGGTTTGAATGCCGTTCACCGCTCGCTCTGCGTGTTGATATGTTCAGCATGCCTTCAGGCATCTTCCCCATCCAGTCGTCTTCTTCGTAGTAATTTATGCCTATAAAATGCAAACGAATACAATACTATAGTTAGAGAAGTAAAGAAATTAATTAGTTAAACGCAATAATTTTAGTTTTTTTACATTTGTGCAGCTTTTGGGTGCTTACCTCTTGTTGTGGTTTGCATTTACCTTTGTTTTATTCAATAAAATACTTACTTACGATACGATCATACGACGCGTGATTTGCTCTGAAACTGACAGAAAGCTGACAGTTAGTTCACCACTTAAACAAAAAAAAACCAAAAATGCTTTCAAATGGAAAAAATTGAATGAAAAAAAAACTAAAATGGAAGTACTGTCGCATCATATTACTTACTAGCTCACTTAGACTATTAGTTATTCATTCCACGTTGATTTAACGCTTATTAAATTTTTATCCTGACGTTTCATCTTCGTTGCAAAGCATAAGCTACCGGTACCTATCTTTGCGAGGTTGTCGATCTCATCTTCAGTAGGGATGTACGCAGCAGCAGCAGCAGAAGGAGCAGTAGGCCTACTAGTGGTGGCAAGTCTAGTAGTGGCAGTAGATGTCGGTCTGGTCTGGCTAGGTCTAACTCTAAACTGTTCTGTCGTCGGCGGCGACGGTCGTCTGCGTGATTCAGTTAAACTGCTGGTGGACTGAGGAAGTTCTTCACTTCGTTGAATATGGCGCACCTGATACGTCGCAGGCCTGTTAGCAATAACAACAACAACAAATTTCTGACTGTTGGAGAAAAGTCAGAACATCTTGTCGTCGGAAAAATTGTCGTCCAAAATGCAAAATAGGGTCTATGGAGTTAACCCCCCATTTTGTATGAGTCACGCGCAGAACTGATATTTTTTTCTTATTGACCACTCAAAAATCACCTCATTCAGAAATTTGCAGTGTCTGTCAAAAACTGCAACTTAACCTACGACGCCGCTGAGCAATACGACTAAACTGGTTGAGCGCATTAGAGACTTTTGGAGTAGGTGCATGCTATATCAAATGACCCTTCAGTTACTTACTTATTGGGCTAATCTATAACAACGTAGATTACTATTATGTCCACATAACTTTAGGCCTGAAAAATAATTTCTCTGCTAGCGCTTCTGTAGTTGCAGCATGGCGAAAAAAGAAGGACGGGAGAATATCTGTAAAACGTTTATTTCATGCCACTCCGTCACGTAGACCTAATATTACACAACAGCTCATGAAGCAAAGTTAATATAGTACCCAAAAACACTAAAAATAAAAATACTGCAATAACAGACTAGATGCAAACAGTTAATTTTTTATCCGACCAGAAACTTTGAAAGCAACCAAAAAACTGCAACAATATTTTTTCGTATCGTCAATAAAATGATGGTTTTTCTTTGGACGGCAACCGGAAGCACTAGAATTTTTTCGCCTTATCACGTTAACAAACAAGGTAATTTTTGGGCCACAAAAATAATTCACGCTCACGAAGTGTCTAGACCTACATGTAACTAAAACTCGCGTGCGATTTTTGGGCAGTCCGAAAACTGCCTGAAACAGCCTAAAGCATAATCGCATTACCGATATCAAGCGGAACTCGCGGATTAGTCTTTAATGATTGTTCAACTTTGGCTAAGTGCGGCGGATTAAGCCAACTCAGTACAATTGGTTTTTAAGCTTGAGATATTTTTTTCTTATTTGCTTATTCGTTTAACTAATCCGTTTGTTTATTAGTCTGGTATTCACTAATCGCACACTGACTGGTCGGATGTGGCTGGCTGCCAGTCCTGAGTGGCGCGAAGTGACCGACGTTTGAACATCTTCATCAGTTGACAACGACAACATTTTGACCCACACCAGCGTACCACGTGACCAGAGGTGCTGGCACAGGTGTGACAATCACGACAGCTTTTGCATCTGGACTTGACGTCACTGCAGTGACACCGGCATCTTTTGTACAGGTGACACGTCACGAGGAAGAAAATCAAGACAAGCAGGATGACGGCAATAGCGATCAGCAAATATTTCCACCAGTTTCCGGGTGCCGGCGGCCGCTCTAGCAGATACAACAATCAACAATCTTCGTCGCTGTTTTATTCGTCAAAGCAGGTACAGAGAACTAACAGGATACTAAAGCAGTAAAACGACACAACGACTAGGTCTATGCAGAAACACAGCTGCGTCGTTGGTAAAAAAGTAAGCGCGGCAAGAAGTTACAACTTTAGCTGCGTTTGTGCCGTAGACGAAAAATTCGAAAGAGTTTTGTTTTGTTGTATTGAGACAATAATTTTTATACTAGTAAATTTGTTTTTTCGTGCTTTAGCATGCAGTACCTAATTATAGTATTGATAATATACTTATCTATGATCAACGCCTAACATGTTAGGCATCAAAAACGCAGCTTTTGCAACAGACACTGAGAATTTCCGAAAAATGAGATTAGGCCTATAAAGGTAAAAGGTAAAGGGAGCCATGCCCCAGCTGGGGCGTAGGGTGGGGTGCTCATCTCCCACTCGCGGCCGTTGAGCCCGTAGGTGGATAGACCACTTGAGTCCGTGACGCATGGCCAGTGCGACGCCAGACCTACGGTTACCTTCCCAGCCTCGGGGCATCACCGCCGATTAGGCCTATGGGTGCTTAAAATTGCAATTTGTTCTTAAATGTTTCTAAAATGGGGGTTTTAGGCCAAATTTTGCACTTTGTGATGAAAAGTATTAGACAAGAAGATTTTCCGACGATTTTCTGACAACCATAAATTTCGGGGGGAACGACTGTTCCTGTCCCACACCTTTTGCATCGACGCCAAAGCATGCACAAAGAACTAACAATGTAATGAAGCCGAAAGCCGATTAAAACGACCATGCAGAACCGAGATCACGAACGACGTTGCTGCAACGCGCCCTAAGAGCAGTTTCTGGCGAGCGGAAAAAAATTGGAACATTGCAGAATTGTCGCATTTTGTGTTATGCATATTTCGGTATTTTAAACAATTTGCCATCGAAAAAAAATCTTCCCCCAGTTTACAGTTTTTTACTTTCCCCCCAACTTTTTCCAGGAAACATTTGCCTCCATATGTCAATGGAGTGGACGCCCCTGTCTGACTGCACTGACACTGATTGTCAATAATGAGTGTAGAGAATGGAGCGATTCTGCTTGCATCCGTCAGCTGGCTCTGTCGCTGTATCCAGTGGTTCAGTGTCAGCTAAAGCTACATCACTCAGTGACCTCACTGGCTCAGACACTCGACTACATCAAAGTTGCTCAGAGAAAATATCCACACCGGAAGGCCACGCTGGATTCGTTGATACTCAAGTTGACTACGAGCAAAGCACTCGGTGCGACATTTCATGCATAGTATTTAGTACTGTCTGCAAAACTGTACGAATTTGCGTTCGGGACGTTTGCTGATGTCTACGAAGTGATTTTTTGTGCTATTTAGACCTGCTTTTACAATTATAAACAACATTTTCACATGATCACAAATTGTAGGCCTAATAGCCCATAGGCTTAAACCAGGGCCTATCAAACGTTTCCATTCATTATGAAACGGCAAAACGTTTGAGATTGTAGGTTTATTCTGCCAGTTCTGCATATTCTGTGATTTGACAATGCTTCTGGTAATACCGACATGTTTGTTTTATAAGCCAATAATGTGGGATTTTAACGTAAAATAAAAGCACTGTTTAATTGGTTGGTTGTGTGATGACGTCACGAGACAAGCTCGGTTTTCCTTGGTTACATCACAGTTCACCATGTGTCAACTCTGAACAGCGGCGTTCTGGGTTAAAAATAGCCAGGACAGGAAGTTGCAATTTTCCGAAAGGCACTCCAAATTTCCGCCAGAATTCCGACATAATCCGAGAGACAGCTGCCAATTTTGGACAGAGGAAATTATCTGTGCTCAAGCCTCGAAATTTTAATTCTGGCTTAAAATTGTTTCCAAAACAAGAGTTTTTCTGCCCCAAATTTTGCATTTTAGTCGAAACTTTTCGGACATTTTTTATAGCCCATAATTCAGGAGGCGGGGGGGGGCAATTGCCGCTGGCCCCTTGCGCTCTCTTCCCGGTCACTACGCCACCGACTCTCAACTACGCCAGAATGTATGATCGATAGCTCACTGGCTGGTTCGAGGCCCTCGCACACGTGCGCAATAAGATGAAGTGAAAAAATAACCTTAGATTGGTAACGCACTACATGCGAATTCCTGCTATGAGACACAACTTCCCTGCAGGTTTACAGCGCCACCTAGTACAGACGACTGTTAGCTTATGCACTTGTTTAACCGTTAGCTCAATGTGCGACACATACACGGCACGAATGACGTAACCTCGTAGGCTCAAAACTCGAGCGTACGTAGGCCATAATAAGTATATTATTTATTTTTAAAAACATTTCGCACGAACGGAAACCGGAAGCACGGCATTTAATGACCAAGTCTTACCTTCTGTAGCTGCAGCCGTAAACACTTCAATGTAGTGAGTGGATCCGATTATTTTCAGTGTCGTACTTATGTTGTTCGTCATTTCCCACGTTCTCACGCAAACGCCGTACCAGCGATTCGGCGTTAGTACGAAGTTGGTCACCGTCATCTGGTAACATAACAGATTAAAGCTCATCTCAGATTCCACTCGCAACGATTTATTGCAGATTAGTTGTACAACCTGCCGGACAAAACGCTGTTTACAGCAATGATATCAGTTTTTAGCCGACCGTACTCAAGTAACGGTCGATCTATTGGCATAATTGTCGTCCGTCATCTGTCTGTCCGTCTGTAACGAATGTACTCTGGCTAACGGATAGGTCATAGGAAAAAACGTTTTGCAAAAGTAATTAGCCATATGTGTTAAACTCGGGCGTGCAAAATTTTAGCCATCTAGAGCAGAGGGAACATTTCCAAATTTGGGGTTGAATGGAAGGGGAGTACACAAAGCAGATGCTGAGACATTTTAAATTTTGCTTTTATTTCTAGGGCATATATGAACTGTACGTTTATCTACTGCTTAGCCTTTAAAACTTCTTACTCTTTCATCCCACCTTTTGCGCATCAGATTCAGCTGAGTTTCGACCGACATTGTGCACTTTACAAATTTACATGATTATTACTAACTTACTTACTCGGTTAATCGAGAAGCAGTTTTAGCAACATATTTGTCCAGTTAAATGCCAGTTAACTCGATGTTCAACTGACGTAATTATTGCAATAACGGTAACTAAGTAAGTTTGTAATTACATGTAGGGAACCGAATAATTGTTGATCTTAAGATGGTTTTCCGAAAACTTTCTTCAGCCGTTGCTTGCCAGCTAAGTTAGCCACAATACTATATTCCTGCAGCTACTAGCACAACTAGTAGTTGTTGTTGTTCTTGTTATCGTTTTGACTCACATAAGTGACGTTGCTGCTGTAGTTTTTCCCATCGCCTACAGTGACGTAATCCGGCATGACGTCATCCAATACGGCGGCTACGTACTGACCAATCACTTCCACCAGCGACTCGTTGACCTCTGACCTGAAAATAATAACTTTTGACCTAATTTGTTGACACTTATTTACACAATGACAAAGACTTCTTGCGACACATCACAATCTTTTGCTTTTCGCGGTAAAAGGCATATGGTAAAAGCACAAAACTATTATATTAAACTGGTTAAAACGGTAAAGCAAAAAACAAATATAACTTTGCGTGTCTTAGAACATTTGGCAGTTCTGAGCAATTTGAACCTTCTTTACACACGTCAATGGCTTATACCAATGACAGACTGCACGCCGTCGGCGTCGTTCGTTAAAAGTTTGGTGGGAAGAAGTTGCAATATTCCGACAGATATCCGCAAATTTGCAACAAAGCAGATAAAATGTTGGAGGTTTCAAATTTGCCTTTGAATAATCCAAAACAATACGGAGATTTTTGGCCGGCTGTAAACTTTAATTTTAGTATTTTAAAATTAAATTTTACGACAAGCTCAAATTTACGTAAATGGACAGTTGCCACCCCTCCCTTACTGCCCCGCTTGCCACAACGCCACTGAATTGTTTTGAAAAACACTGCAAAACAACCTGTTATAGAAAGAGACGTTTTGCTGTAGATTTAGCGGATCGATGAAAAGATCAGGACGCGAAGAACTGACTCCAGTTCCAGTTAAGACCCACACTTCAAACGACAACCTCGACACCCGGGACGAGTTGGATGACGATAAAGGAGCCGAATCTGAAGTCCACAGCTTCAAAAACGTTGCAGCTGTTTGGTGAATTGCTGGCACTGGATACTCACCTGAACCACAGACGCCATTACGCATCACGCAACGCAAATATTTTGTCGCACAGACTTTGACTTGTCGTTGGGCGGCGCTAGGAATCTGAAGCTGGGAGGAACAAGGGCCAGGCGCAGGGGCAGTAATATTTTGTGTAGGCAAAATGTCGACATTTTATTCAGTTGTTGTGTGCATCGAGAAGATGTAGCGGGGTACAAAGTCAAAGCCAGTGGTTGAGGGGAAGAGGGGGAGCTGAAGCTAAAACATTTTTAGCTTTAAGACGTCAATGGAAGCCGCAAATTTGCCCCCTTTATTAGATTTGGAAACGTAAAAAAATCACATAAATATGTGTTGTTTTGCAAAAATGACGTTTAATAAGTCGCTTTTTAACATGCGCATCGTTACCAGAAGGCGCTTTATCACAATCAAAATCCCTGGGAGCGGCAATCGGGGGCAAGGGCAAGGGCACGGGAGCAGCTGTCCCCTCTGCCCCTTCTGGCGCCGCCCATGGACTTGCCATGTCCTTTTACACAGCTGTTTTTAGTCTACTGATGATACGATGATACACTTTAAACAACTTGCGCCTGCACCTTTCGCTCTGTGTAACGGTTTCGCCGTAAGTTGCAATGGAAAAGTGACCAAAGATTCCGACTCCCAAGTGTGTTTTTTCCGATGAGGAAAACCAACTGAGGTCAAGCAACGTCTTTATCATGAGTTGACAGACGTACGGACTACGCTACGGTAGCAACTGTTGCGATACGCAGAACTGCTAACGCCTTCAGCGATGTAGCCTTGGAGTTAAACTCGACTGTAAAATTAATTGGCTTGCTGTCTGTGTTATTATTTCTGTATTACACTGTTATTTTTAAAATCATTTTTTATAAATTTATTTGTTTACTACTGTTGTTATTGTTATTTGTATTATGTCAATATTTTTCGTGTGCGATTTAGTAGACCTTTAATGTCAATGCAAAAAAAAACAAACATTAATACTAAATTAATACTAAATAACACAGATCGAAAACTGCATCGAAGCATACTGACAGACGACGTGCACGAAGGCTGTGGCAGTTTCGAAGCCGTAATCGTTGATCGCTATCACGGTATAGTTGCCTGTGTCTTGCGGACATCTCGGCGTAAAGAACAGACCCGATATATTGGCACGCACCGCTGCGTGTACAGTCAATCAATCAATCAGTGAACTTTTCTGTAAAAAATACTGAAGTAATATCCCGTACATACAAAATGCAAAATCACACATAAACCCAAAAAGTGCAACCGGCAGCAGCGAAAAAGCGTCAGGTCTGTAAATTACTACCCCCTTTCCAAAAAAAACAATTTTACTGCTGATATCATAAATCGTCAAACATCATGCGCATGAAGTAACCGTGCAAATACAAAGATGTGTTAAACCAGTAGTGTGTAACTATAAAATAAACAGCACCAACTAAAAATAGACACAGCCGATATTCAGTCAATTGCAAAAACATTTAAATAAAATAGCCAGTACTGCGTCTTTCTAACTGCAGCCTGCGATTAGGCCTACAATCCAGTTACAGTGACCTAGCCCATGATTCTCTGCCGGTCTCAGAATGGGACAGGACACATGGGCAGTATCGTGTCCCATCTTATCGGCTGCAATTTAAACACACGAATGTCATTTCACTAGGCCCAATGTTAGTGACTGATGGCCTCACTAACGGTCAAACCTTGGGTACGATGTGTCGTCTGTCGGTAACGCATATATTGTGGCTAAACCGTACGTCGTAGAAGGTCAGCGATGGTGCCGATGAATAGGACGATAAGGAGTTTTTATGGGATCTCAATAGTAAGTTAAACGTGTCTTTATCTGCAGCGGTTTGGCTGCAGTTTTGAATGCAAAGTTGCTGCCTGCAGCCATCACTCAGGTGCGCCGAATTATCGTATCTGACGACGACTTACTGGCGGAGACTCTGATGTGCCGTCCGTCGCGGTACCAGGCGACTTCTGTGTCAGACAGATTGGAGACCGTCCATTCGATCACAGAAGGCCAGTTTGCCATTAACTGCATCTCCGTCGGCTTACGATTGAACTTCGGACGACCTGCGCACATGTAGTGATACACTTCATGTCCATTTTATACGCGCATGATAATGTATTAAAATAATCCTATTATGAGCTAAAAAAAGAAATAATATACATGCAGAATTGACTTCAATGCATGACTACAAGTTGACGACAAGATATTGTCGTTCACAAGCCAGGTTAACATTTTCTCCTTCCGTGTGTAACCAAGGAAAACAGTCTATCATGTGAGGTGGTGTGAACCATCTACCAAACTTTTGCGGTTACTAAGCTCACACAGGCCTATACAGTGTACGTGTCAAGCTATAATATGCCTAATAGTAGTAGGCAGAAGCTACACTGCCCTCTTTACTCGAGCCCGGACCGGGAGTGCATTACAAATGTTACTCAAAAATCATTAAAACATACGCCTATAAAAAGCTAGTTCTTAGTTTGCGCTTCAACGAGCTGACAGCGTCTGCTTCACGAACTGCTGTAGAAATACTGTTCCATACGACTGGCCCGGCCACAGAGAATTAAGGCTCTGTCGCCAAATTTCGTTCTCGTGCGTGGAACAGACTGTAGTTGGTGTTGATCCCTGAGCGGAGACGAATCCAAGCTGGATCGCTGCTAGACGCCTATACAGAAAATATCGGTATACCGCCCGCGAGAAGCCTCGATCAGAATTGCAGAGATGCGAGTTTCGGATCGTACCGATGACTTGCAGCTTGGCAACGGCTGAAGCTTGTCCTGCGATGCTTTCTACGGTGCACGTGACGTTACCGTGGTCCTCGTCTTGTACTGGCGATATCGTCAGCGAACTATCACTCATCTGTAGACACAGACATCCACACGCCAGTGATGTAGAGGCAGGTTAGAGGCAAGACGGAAAATGCCCCTATCACCAAATTTTAGCTTGTCGGAACATATTCTCTTTGCCGAAGAAAAATTTCTACGAAAAATACAAAAACTAGTGCTGAAAAATTTTCAATTTTCAATTTTTAGCGAAATTTAAGAGCCGAGTTAAATTATTTTGAGCATCTGTACATATTTCTGTTGGGAA
>Ga0209671_1004828_pt1 | contig 13478 bp, 7 predicted proteins | sample WorMetHERISLAND2_2_FD_187401 | JGI IMG/M metagenome (GOLD analysis project Ga0209671, IMG submission 187401) | Marine gutless worms symbiont microbial communities from Max Planck institute for Marine Microbiology, Germany - Olavius geniculatus... | ecosystem: Host-associated > Annelida >... | reverse complement strand
GAATATTAAGAGTACAGACAGTGAAGTTAGTAGGTCCAGGATTAGATTCAATGTCGCCAGAGAGAAGAATAAAGGCAAAGATAAGAGGATTACGACAGTACTGGATACGTGAGCGAGAGAAGATTATATCAGAAATAACTGTTTCGGGCAGATTGTTCCAGATTGTGGGTGAAGCATGGCAGAAAGCACTTCTAGAAAAGTTGAGAACTGTTGAACTGTACTGCAGGATGTTGGCACCGCGAGGTCGTAGCTGTCTTGGAGTCTCGTAGAGACGAATGAGTTCTGACAAATACTGCTGTTGCTGAATTGTCAGGGCTTTGTAAGTGAGCAATGCAATTTTGTATTCAATCCTGTAACGGACAGGAAGCCAGTGCAGGTGGGCGAGAACCGAAGTGATGTGATCACGCTGGTGCGTTTTTGAGACCACCCTGGCTAGTGTATTTTGGACACGCTGGAGTTTGTCGATGTTTATGGACGAAGAACCGTATAGAACTGCATTGCAGTAGTCGAGTTTTACAGCAACCATGGCACAAGCGACGGTCCTAGCAGCGTCATCAGATAACAGTTTACGTATGTGACGAAGAGCTTTGATATGATAATATGACGACTTGCAAATGTTGTTTACGTGCTGGTTGAAGGAGATCGTACTGTCAATGAGAACCCCAAGACTCTTGACACAGTCAGATGTCTTGATGTGGACCGTTTTAGTATCGAGTGTGTCGATCTGCTGCCCAGCCCGCTGACGTGAGGTCGTGCCTTTTCACACAAGAGCGCCATATTGTCGTAGCAACACCGCGCGATGTGTTTATTCTTATGACCTTTACCACCAATTTTTCCGATGACGTCACATGTTAAGCGAGTGCGACAAATAAGTAGCTGAATTACGCCGCGGGCGATTGTGTTCTACCCGAAATTTAGAATGCTTCGTTTTTAAGATTAATTGTTCGTATAATTACTTTCGAAGTAGGCGACCTACGTGGCCACGATACATCAAAGTTACAAATATACGGACGAACAGAAAGACTGACGGACGGACGGACATACGGACAACTTAAGTAGCAATATTGCGCTTTTTGCATTAGGCCAATGTGCACTGCGCAGTAATTACGATGTGCTTATAATTCGTAGCTAGCGTGCTGCTATGCGTCTAGAGCATGACAGTTGAACTGAATTTGCAATGTAGGGCTATAATGAAGCCTTAATTATTGTCGCTGCTGCTACTAAAATTTGGCCTTAGACCATGCACTTGTCTGCAAGTAGGCCTGTCTGCTTTAGTGTCCGATCGTGTCGTCAGTGTCGGCGGATTAATTTGACTTCCGGCGTAGCGCAGTTAACAACGCCGACAGCGGATGCAGAAAGTAGTTACTCGTCCTCCGACATGTCCTGTTTGTTATTCGATAAATGCCACATATACCGATCGTTTTTCGTTATTTACCGCTAGTGTATGACCACACACCGTCCGTTGATTATTCGCTAGCGCAGTGTACTAGATTGCAGACACACACAACAGGAGTAGGTGTAAATTGGTTTAACAGTGGCCAGGGGAAAGCAAAACCTCATATAAATTGCAGACACGATCTAAATGTTAGGCCAATCAGGGCCCCATGGCTACAGAGGGTTCAGGCGTTGCCGATATGTCGATGTTGAATGGCGCAAATTGATGCCGTTTAAATTTCAAACCTCGGAGAAATTGTAGCAGTTTGGGAGCAGCAACTTTGAGGGAGGGACTAAAACTTCGTGCCTGTCATGTTGACCCCCAGAGTGGTGTTTCAGTTCTCTGGTGGTCCTGGTCCTCGTTGCCATGGTTACGGGAGTCCAGTGATAGGCACAATAAATTTCGCAGTTCTCAGAGCGCTCAGCAGCGGCTTTCAGCACAGCCGCTCGGATGAACTGTTAAAAATTGCATGAGAATCGCCATTATCCAATTTATCGTGTCCGTTATAATTCGCTATGCTGCGACCACCACTACCACTACTTGGGCATGCTCGCTCCTTTATGATGTATCGGCTAGAGGTGGGCCGTGATTGGAAATTTGCAGCCGGCTGCAGGACTTTGCTTGTCTATTCGATACGTTAACGAATCTAACCTTGACGTTTGCCAGACCTTCACGCTATACGAATATTATGTGTGGGTGATCCAAAACAAAAAAAAACTATGATTCTAAATATTTCGTATACGAAGTTCAGTTTTTTTCAGATTATTACATGCCACATAATTATATTAATATTTAAGCTATAATTACTGCGCTACGTATTCCATGCTCGTGCCAGTGTTGATGATATATGAGGTCAAAAAAATAATAAAGATGGTTCCATCGAAACCATGACATATAGGCTGTAGGCTCTTATGGTTCTCTCCCGGTCGTCCATTACAGCAGCCGGAAATTTGTGGGCAAAATAGTGAAATGGCCGGACAAATTGTTGTCCTGCATTTTACACTTTGCGTCGGCAATAAGTCACGTTATACCTGCCATCCTGCACATCACTAGTGATGGGCCAGTGTCGGAATATTCGTTTGTATACCACAGCCACTGTGTCGGGCGACAATTTGTCGTGTCGCTTGGCGCGCATTGTCGGTGAGTTTCCGGCCAGAGGTAATGCCAGCCAATTAATGGATCACCGCCCGCGCCAGTGAATGTAGCACATATACCACCACACAACCATAATGGACATATTTATATACAGTCAGGCCTGCAGTTTCCGCGCGTTTTTGACAGCAAATCATTTGGGTTTTTGGGCGCCGACACGGTAAAAGCGCCGTGGAGGCATAAACGAATATAAGTTATAAAACTATTGTAGTTCTATTTTTGACACATGTTCTCATTTCTTGGATTGCATCCTCTGTGTTCGCGGTTCAAATAATCCTAACTTATTAGCCAAACAATGTGTTCCAACTTTCACCACTGCGTTGGTGAACAGATGTCTTGCGATTTAGTGAGACCAATTGAAATCAATATCTGAGGGATGCTTCAGCGCATGTGATAAGCCATTGTGCGTCAAGGCTACTGCTTACTGGCCATCTATAACTGAATAGCGCAAAACATAATAAATCACAATTTTAGAAAAAATGCTTTTAAAGTCTTGCAGGCCGCAGTTACAGCGAAGGAAAAAGTAGGCCTTCTGAGAGGTCTATTATACTAATGCGTTTCACTAATGTATAAATTGTAGAAAATATTGTTATCCAGTATGTCGATGCCGGAAACTTTTGGAATGGCACTCGTAGAACCAAGCAGAAAATTAGCGAATGAAGAAAACGATGGCTAAACACTGCACACTTTGCGTGCAAATGATTATTTTGCGTGTTCTGTTGACTTCTCAGCTCATCGCCAAGAGAGCACTGTGCGAAATACAATTGATGGCCTCTTGCACACTTAACGATTAGACTATTTAATTGTAATAATAATTGAGTCTGGCTGATAACACAGCCAAGACCACCTGTGCAGTGGCGTTAGCACTGTTGAGACAGTGAACGAAAGTACATGAACATAATTCGGAGATAACAATGTATTATTTCGAAAGACGTAATACAAACTGCCCCACAATACGTAATACTAGGATAGGCAACCACGTAATAAACTGAAACAATTAAATTGTTGGGCTGTAAGGGGACACGTGCCCTGTGTTGTCCCATAGCCAAAGAGCCACATGAATGACCAGCTCGAACAGTATTAAGGAAGTAGAAAAATGGAATGAAATCGAGTTCGTAAGTGCTCGTTTTTGAGGGAGTTTGGCGTCTTGCACGAATGCATGACCTAATACACGTTTAATGAGTGTCTTTAATAATATGCAGTGCGTGTGTGTGTGTGTCAAAAGAAAGGTTTTGCGTGCATTGTAAATACTGCTAATATTCTTGTGCTGTTTAATTAATAAAGTTTTTATAATATACTTATAAACCAAGCTGTCGTTTTTGTTAGTTTATGATTTACACATTTTTATATCGTTAACTATAACCCTTCGTGTCCCAACGATGTTTCACCCTTTCTGACTTCTAAATGGGTCATTGCAGAATCTGATAGGAGTGTAAAACGCGGTGCGTCAAGGTCTTTCCATGGAACCCGGAGACATGGCGTAACGAGGCCGACATGAAGCTTGTAACAGGTCGACGTAATGTCAGCGGTGCGTGTTGTTGAACGTATCTCGTTATCTGTTTGACAGAGTCACTGCTATACAGTGAGCACGTCCAGTGCGTAACTGCTAATCAGTATATACGTGGTATATACTGTGAAAACTAAATACATGGCATTAAACTATTTGCTTCTGCTCGTCATTGTTGCCTATACCCAATTATGTCATCTTCCAGACTATCTACACTGTGTTCAGAAAAAAACACTCACCGACATTTTCTTTTATATCTCTGCGAAAAATGCTTAGATTTTCACAAAATTTTCAAGGAATGATTAGGAGAAAACAAGTATTCAAAAAGCAAAATTCAAATATTCTTTGCTAGCGGTGACGTCATGCTGATATCATATTTCTGTGTTTGTAAATTATGGGTTTTACCGCCGAAGACAGATATTTGACAATATGTAAAACATATCAATGGATAATTGTGTTGACTGAACCCCAAAATATGCTAATTCGTCGTGCAATTTTCCATTGTGAACTGTTTCCGTGGTTTATCTTCTTAGCTGAGTGGAAGATTTTCAACTTTATTGATGTTGGCAGGCGTACGCGCACTACATCACTGCGTGGATGACCATTTGCCCGCGATTAGTCAAACGGCTTGATACTGCCGATTATGTCACTTTTTTTTATTTAAAAGTGTCATTTCATCAGTGTTCAATGTATATCCATTATTTAAAAACATCTTGCACAAACTTGCGGCTACATGACCTTGCTGACTCGCAAGCATTTTTCAGATGTCTGTCTTCAATGGTAAACCCCATAATTTACAAACACGGAAATATGACGTCAGCATGACGTCACCAGTAGTAAAAATATTTAACTTTTCCACAAGTGGAATTTTAGTTTTTTCCTAAACACTTCCTGAAAATTTTGTAAAAATCTAAGCATTTTCCACGGAGATATAAAAGAAAACGTGAGTGAGTGTTTTTTTCTGAACACAGTGTATATTCGGCTGGCGTCTTGCAGCAAGTGGCCATTACGTCACCACTCCAATTTATGTAGATTTTCTTGCAAAACATTTAAGTCAACGTCTCTTCGTTATGCTGTTGCCATATCAGACATTACTGATTTTGTGATTGGTACCATAACTTTCGTTTTGTTTTTGGTGCTAATCGACGGTAAATAAGTGGACACAGCATACTAAACGAAAAGTCACGATGTTCTACCGTCTCAACCAAATCGCGGCGACGCTAATCACTTCTGTCACCTGACGGCAAGTGTGTCCCAAGGACCGCGCCATGTGCAGACGTTCGCTGAGAGAAGGCGACATCGTCCCACGTCCGTTACGTGTTGGCAGTCGTCGGTTTGACTGGGGCCGTGTAGAGAAAAAATACTCCGTGGTCGACAATCTTTCGTTATATGAGAATAAAACATTTCTGTGCCATAAAACAACCAAAACCGATGTGAACGTTTTCCAGTACATGAGTAACCGATACGTTAATTTTCAATGCAAAAGGTCAAAGGTCAAAGGACAAAGGTCAAGGTCACCGTACGCCAAAAAAAATTCAAGAAAATGACACAATTCTCGCTCTAGCGTGACGACCGACAGCGTCTTACGTTTGTATATCACACGTGCGTCTAGACAGAACACATCGTCGATCACGACCATGATATAAAGTGTATTATACTCCGTTTACACGATGAAGCAACCACGAAGCAAAGATGAAGCAAACGTGAAGCAAACTTAGAGCACACGTAGTGCACGTGTATTTTGAATACGTTTGCTTCATGTATGCTTCCTCGTGTAAACGGGGTAATATGCTTCGTTACACTCGCACATAACACTGCAGACCGCGTTGAAACATATACGCGGTAATGTGTTGGTTGCAGTGTCTGGCGAAGAGTACTGCCAGTGGGAGAGCTTCAACGCTTCATGTGCTCACAACGAGGTGATCCTCATCACCTCGGCGGTCTACGGTCGCATGCGGGTCGGTCGCTGCGTGCCCTATGACTACTACGTCGGCTGTTCCACGGACGTCTTCGACCACCTTGCCTCGCGCTGCTCCGCCAGGCGGCACTGTCTCGTGCCCATCCCCGCGCCCGAGCTGTTCAAAGTCCATCCGTGCCGCAAGGACCTCGTCGCCTACATGGACGCCAGCTACCAGTGTGTCCCAGGTCTATTATAGCCCATAGGCCGCATTACGCGTCTTGCCCGTCCGTCCGTCCGTCTGTCTGTCTTCTCAATTGGGCGTATTCAGTACTGATAATAATTAGGTGTGTTTGTTGTAAAAAAAGGATGAGTTTTGCTTTGCAGGCCATGCGACCATGACTATAAGGTTTTCAGAGTTGCTTAAACACAGAGAAGGCATTCTGGTCAATGAGAGCGTAACGCATGCAGTTATGCCATGCGCAGAGGCCGTCAGCTTTGGCGCAAAGGCAAAATTTGCTCATGCTTTGTTAACATTATGGTAGAATTGTAGCTCAGTTGGTAAGTTAGTAAGTTCAAAGTGCCAACGCGCAGCAGTGTACGATTTGGTGAGGCTCGTTGTTGAGCCGCGAGCGCCATTGGTTGTCGCTTGTGTTGTGTCGCTGTTTTTGTCGATACAGCAACGTGTACGCTATACGCTGACCACGGCTGCTTGGTCGCACTGAGAGGCTGTCTCAAGGCATGCCTCTGCTCTGCTCCGTGTCGCCGTAATCAGGTTAGAATCGAATGAAAGCGAACAAGACAAGCGGGCACGCCGGCGCGCTTGAAGGCCCACACATACGTGCGTCGTTCTCCCATCTGCGCGTTATTGCATTAATATGTCTGTCTGTCTGTCTGCTGCAACTGGCTGGCTGGATGCTGGCTTCTCAATTGCAACATAAAACGCTGCTCGCAGTGTCGTAGGACAGACGGACGGACGGACAGACAGCAGCTGGTAGCATTACCTGCAGCTTAATTCGACGTGTCTTCGTCGTCGGCTTCGGCGTCAATTTGCGCTTGTTTGCTATCGACTTAATGGCACTCGACCTGACGTCTTGCTGGCGTGCCGTCTGGATAGCTCGCGCACGAGCATTAGATTCCTGTGTACATACATGTACAGTATAGACAGTATAAACCACAGGCGCCGACTTTAAAAAAAAACTAGGCCTACTGTGGGGCGAGTTTCCTGTCCCTTGTTTTTTACTCCCTTTTCTGTCATACACATTTTTCTTTTTTTCCATTTTGCTCTGTGTTTCCCGTAGCTTTTCCGTTTTGGCGACCTTACCTGTTTTAAATCAATATAGAAAAAAAGGTAAAAAATTAAAACAAATATTGAGCAATTTTGCCTAACACCAACGGTTCAGTTCTACCTAGCGGAAACGGTTATTCTGTGCACGGTTAAGATACAATGGCAGATATGACAATGACAGCGTTCATATCTTTAATTTGAGTTTATAAAAAAATCGTGGACGTATCTTCAGATTTTGTCCAAGGTTTTCGGCATATCTTGTAAACCACTGGTCATTTTTGCAAGTGGCTTATTTTTTGATTCATTGATTGACTGATTGAATGTCGGTCGGTACAGTGGCTGGAATACCTGACACATCGTGGTCATCGTCGTCAGAAGAAGGCGGTGACAGGTGTGACCGAGGTGTGATACGTTTGACCGGCTCCAGTGGCTACCTGTCGACTAGAGTCGCTCACAGGACAGGCTACGGCACCGAACACTGTCCGTGGCTGGTTCGAGCACCGCGCGGTCAACACATACAACTCACCCTGTACGACTTCACCGAGATCTCGACCTCACCAGCCAATCACCATCGATCGGTGCGTCGTCACGTGATCACATCAGCATCACTATGCAAAATTACTGTCTGGAGTGTTAAACGAACTTGTACGCTCCCGATGGTGCTTTAAGCCGTTTAGCTGACACTTATGCCATGCTCGCCGACGGTCATTAGTGTAGGCTAAAGCTATACTGTTCGTTTGGCCATGCTTGACTGCACACATAATCCCACTGCAGACAGTATGGTAGACGTAGACTGTTCCACATTCCAATGCAAACGTGGAATAAAAACGGCCAGATGTTACGTACTTATTTATTGTACTTACGTTTTTTTTGGGGGGCGGGAGTTGGAGTAAAAATACGAATAATTATAATAATATCAGTGACTAGTAAGCCTAGCATAATAAAGCATTCGGAAAGACTTTGTAATTCTGAATCCCAGGATTAAAATCGCGATCTTGATCGCAACAAAAATTTAATCGATTGGTTCTCTCTCATTCAAAACATTTTATCAAAATTTGTTCACGTTTTTTATTAAACCGGCCGGCAGACAGATAGGCAAACAGAAAACATAGATGAAAACATAACAGTCGTGTGATAGTAATTATTATTTTCGTGTCAATTCTATGTTTCGTTTATTGGCTTTGTATTATGCATTGTGCAAACTGCAGAATACGTGCATAAACAAAACTGGAGATTACGGTTTATTTTTTAAAGGTGGGTGTATAGCTCTTTATAGGAAACTCACCTCAGAGCTACGGATCGTCACCTGCCGTATGGGATCCCATCTACCAGCCGACACAGGTGAACGCGCCCCGCCTTAACCCCAGCCAGATAGACCGGTACTCGATTTATTTACCCCGGAGGAATGGAAGGCTGAGTTGACCTTGGCGGCTGGTTATATACCGAGATGGTTTACCTGCCCGCAGGCAGTAGCCCATCCAAGTATAGGTCTACTAACCCGGCCCGGCGTAGAGCAACTTCGTTGATCGGACACAATGCGTTACCGCTACGCCAATGTGTTCGTAATGCGTTTATGTACGGCCGACAGAATGCGGCGGCTGGTGAAAGTCAGGACAACTCAGCCTCCTCCCCCTTGTCAGTGCGACGTTGTCCAGTGCTGGCGGCTTTCTACGAGAACGCTTCGACCCCGCGCTCAGCGGTGGACCGATACATACGACTGTGCTCGATCGTGGCGACAAGTCGTGCAGTTGACGCCGTTGCGATGAATCGTGCAAGTGGAGGAGGCGCACAGCGCAAGAGACTTGTCTACACGTCGACTTCAAACCAGCTGTACATCCATGTCGTCAACACGACCGCCGATCACGCCGCTAACGACCACATCCTTCTGCGATACGACGGTCCGTGTCTCGTTCATGCGCGTATTCCATTACAGTCTGTACTTCGATTAATTATCCACTTGTTATACCGCACGACTCGCCGCTTCTTGCACAACTTGTTGCTGATTTTTGTTGCCAATTTGTTTTACATTCGTTGTGGTTTCGTGTTTTAGCGTCTAGCACTCTAGCTGGTTTATGTGTTTTGTGTATAGGCTTTTTTTAACAAGGAGACGGTCTCAATATAAGTCAGAGCGAACTATAGGCCATCGTGTACATAATTACATATCTGTTGCACACCCAAAAGTTACTGGTAGCAGTAGCGGCAGCGAAGGCAGAGTTTTGCCAGATCGAAAAGGGAGAAAAACCTACATAAACACACAATACACACACACTGACAGACAACCTGTTGACAGTAAGCTAAAAGTTACAGGTTTTCTGTCTTGGGTGAGTGGGACACCAATAGTTTAATTGATCGACTGATACTGATTGATTGTGATGCGTGTGCAGTAACGGGCTGTGCGGACCCAGAGCTTCCTCGCCTGACTTGGATGTCTCGTCGTCAGGACACTCTGACAGTCTTCTGTAACCAGACGTCGGAGCGCTGGCATCTCGTCTGTAAGGGCAACACCTGGGTCGGAACGTACGGCAACTGCACGCGGGGTTCGTCTGTATCTCGCAAATCTAAATAGCATCAGTGTGACGAGTCTGCAGAAAATTTTACAAGTGGAGAGGCAAAAGACTCTCTTTTTTTTCTTTCCGTTTATTTATTTGTTATTTTTACATTTGCACTTTTGTTGTTTATCTTATCTTCCATCTCTTTACCAGTGGCGTGGCAAAAATTTCTAATCGAAGGGGCGAATAGAACCCGATCGAGCAAGCGTAATGAGCAAAAATTTTGTCCCCCTCTTGATTTGCTTTCGTATTTGATGCGATGATTTTTAGTTTCAGATAATTGGTGATCCTTTGGCTACGCCAATGATGAAATTTTTAATTCAAGCTACAGCTCAATCAAGAGAACAAAATTTTTTGTCCCAACTTTTTTGATGTGTTTTTCTCTGCATTGGATTATGGAGCCATAGCCCCTGCTGTTTTTGACTTAGCCACCGTTCTTTAGGCCTACGTCGCCTTTCGTATAAAGCGAAATACAGTATGCTTAGGCCTACAACGTTTTGTGTTTTTCCATGGGCACGTGGTTTTTTTCTGCAGGTGCCCATTGTAACAATGCAAGGCATTAATTGTGAAATAGCGCTGTCACCTAGCGAACCCTTACGCAAGAAAAACAAACAGTAGTCTTTAGATACAATTTTACACGTACGTGAATAAACATCTAATCATGAAAGTAGTTAGTATTCATTAAAGAAACTTCTATTACAAATAAATAGCAAATTAGCATGTCGCTTTCGACTTAGTTCTATACTGTGATTAATAGGGTGTTTACACGATCCAGCAAACGTCCAGCATTAGCACGTGTATTTTGAATACATTTGCTTGAAGTTTGCTGGACGTTTGCTGGATCGTGTAAACACCCTATAACTGACAACTTGGATTGTGCAAAAATTCGGCTGTCGTTTAATCCCATATGTCTATTGCGAAAGTCTTAAATGTCGAAGAATTGGATCATTTTGTTTAATTTCAGCATGATAACGCGTAGAGCCTACTGTGTGCTGTTGACGTGTTGCAGTTCAGATGTTGACAACTCATCCGGAACAGGCGGTCAAACGCAAAAGAAACGTCCCACTAGGTTAGCAACATCAAATTAATAAGTTGGTTTTGCTTTATCGGTGAAATGTGCTACGCTCACAATTAGGCGTAGACCTACTGCACCGCTTTCAAAGTTTATTTATATATGCATATTTATAAAAATGTTCAAAGCAAAATTTTAAGGGTTTTAGTAATTAATATAGGCTTAAATTTTAAAAAAAGTTGTTTATTTTACAACATTTACGTTCAAATAAGTTCATTTTGCATATACTGTGCTGTCAGTGCTAGCAGTTTGTTGTAGGCCTATGCACTGTTAAAATGTAAATCTTTGTCATAAGCTGATTTTCAAAGTTCTTTTATTACCGTTGTCAGCAATAAAATATTTTTAAAATCGGTCGATATACGACGAAGCTATGACAAAAGTTAGCGGACTACATTTTTGGTTTTCTGCGTGTTTGGTGATAATAATATTATGTAGGCATACAGAAGCAAGCACACACATAATAGCATCATGGCAGGGGACGGGGCTAAATTTTAACCCGTCAAAACACTTTTTACCTCTACAGCAACAAACGAGAATTTGTTCTTCAAAGAAGGATAGAATGTATCATTTTTGTCTTACATTAATGGGCAGCAAGTATCATTACGTCGTATACTAACTCGTATCTCGTTGCATCTGGAAATACATTTTTTTCGTACACATGTAGGCCTAATAACGTACGAGTACATTTCCGATCATCCTTGAATTCCAAGTGAAAATATTTTACAATTTCAAACACCGATTTTGCTGTCCGAAATACGTAGCTGTCCGTTGAAAACTTTTTCAATTTTTTATTTCACACAACTTTTTTACCCACGGCGCCGCTGGACAAACATGCAAACAGTGGTGTCGTTGTCGTCGTCATTATCGTGATGATTTATTTTGCTCAGTCGATAGAAGTTTGCAGAAAGAAAAATTGCGTGAGCAAAACATGCCATGTTCGTTAGAGCACTTACGACAGCCTTTAAAACTGTTAGCTAACATGAACACAATTTACACGGACACACACAGACAGTCCAAATACTTGCGTAAAGGAAAAACATCTAAAAAATTTACTAAAATTAGCGATCTCAATTCAGTTTGTTGTTGTAGGCTTGCTGCTGGCGATTGCTATCGGAGTCATCAGTGGCGTCATCATCGGATTTATGTTACTCATCGTCATCTTCGCCTGTCGCCGAAGGTCAGCAAGTACTCCCATGTTACAAAGTGATGTTAGTGCATACACTGTTGTCTATGCGTATCAACAATCATCTTTATTCACTAGAGTATATACGGCGGATTGCAGTCCCGACAGCAAAATAAACAGAAATGCGTCACAAAATTAATCACACTCGCAAATGCAAATAAGTTCTCGGTTTATATATGCCATGCACACCGCGTGATGCACTAGTCTCGTATTCTTGGTCTATATAGCAGTGAAACTGGTGTCTGGCTGAGAGCTAAGGAAACGTAGATCAGCGCCGCCGTATGAACCTCATGGCTCCGGAAGGATTTTACGTTTGCATAGGCCTATCATGCCATGCTTACTGTCGTTGACGTTGAGAACTATCCAGCGGGATCCGGATAGCGGAGCCCAGGCCAAAAAACGATTTTTGGTGGATTTTGTGCTTGAAAGAGCACATTCGGTGATAAAATTATGTTAAATTTTTAATTAACCGTAAAACATTTTAAATATAAAGATAGATTTAGACGTCGTCAGCGGTGTTGTGGGTTAAAAAAGTGTAGCGGGGCAAAAAATTGCAATTTCCGACAGACACTGCAAATTTCAGACAGCGGGTTCTCAAAGTTTCAATTCTGCCCTAAAATTTCTCGAATTAAGGGGTTTTCAGTTTTAAATTTTGCATGTTTTTAACGAAATTTTTTCCGACAAATAGAATATTTTCTGACATTTTTTCGTCAGCCCAAAATTTAAAGGGCAATCCTGTGGCCACGCCCACGACGGCGCTGCATTTCGTAAACTAACGCTGCGTAATGTACGTTAGAATATAGCTTTATGCTGGGGCGCTAAATTTGCAGGACATGAAAATGATGGACCTCTAATATTGCAATAGCTGATCAGTATAATTATGCAGTACAAACGTTGAGTTTAGTTTAGGTGCAATTTGGTCTGCCGTTTTCCAGGTCTTGCATTTTCAGTCGCCTTTTTATGCTACGTAGGTTGCGGCACAGTTACATGTCAGCGCCGGCAGCAGAGCGAAGCGTCCTGCTGGTGAACTACGAGAATCAGCGGAACGCGTTCAAACTCGTCGACATCAAGACGCCTCCGTCACCGCAGGCGACCATCAATGACGTCATCTACGGCTCCCCTCGGCACTGGATCAACGACGCTTCCACCTCGCCGAACCACCGGCAATTCATAGCACCGTCGCCGGCAGCTGCAGTTCTCTACCCGGGGGTCGAGCACTGCCTGGCGGACTGTGTCTACTCGTCCAGCGACCTGCAGCCGTGCGGTTGTCCGCGCTTCCTTCAGACGATGTCGCCATCCTTGCCGGACGTCACGTCTGAGCTGTACGCCGAAGAACACGACGAAGACGACGACGATGGAGCTGCGCCTGCGCCGTCGGAGGTCTATCTGTCGTCG
>Ga0209671_1004827_pt1 | contig 13480 bp, 8 predicted proteins | sample WorMetHERISLAND2_2_FD_187401 | JGI IMG/M metagenome (GOLD analysis project Ga0209671, IMG submission 187401) | Marine gutless worms symbiont microbial communities from Max Planck institute for Marine Microbiology, Germany - Olavius geniculatus... | ecosystem: Host-associated > Annelida >... | reverse complement strand
TTGCCATAACCATATGACAGTTAGATGCATGTTGGTAACACGTTGGGAAAAGGTTAGGAGATTGGGCCAACCTGACCGCACGTTGGGCCAACATGTATTGTTGCGAGGGATGTTTAAGCCTTTCAATCTCAAATCTGAGCCGTGTATGACAAGGCTACGCTTCGCCCCGCCTCTCAAATTCTACATGGTGAACCGAGAACTACCGCTATTTTCAGTGCGTATATGCATGAACAAGTGCAGTACGCACTGAAAACTGCCGTATTGACTGTGAGCGACGGTACGAGCAATATTTTCCACCCTTTAGACACGGCGTTACTGAAATGTCATTGTCGTCATAATGCGCTGTTAGTTCATACATTGTACGAACTGTAGAACTGAAGTATATATAACTAGGAATTTTGGGCAGAGTGAGTCCACTCGGTGCCATGAGTTTGATTGGGAGAAAATTCAGGGGGTTAACCATCGCAATTCTGTCCATTCGTCTGTCTGTCTCTCAGTCTGTCCGATCGAGCGTCACACGGGTGGAACGAGATAGGGCCTAGGTTAGACCTTGGCGCCATGCTACTATCGTTTGTGATCCAGATAGAGAATTTGGTGTTTGTATATTAACTTAGCGTGAACACCCCAATTTTCAGCTGTAACTACTGAACCGGAACTGCTATAGGCTTTCGCGCATCTCATGAGCTTTGCTCAAATTTCTTGTTTGATGTACAGTCAGCTCCACGTGTATGCACGTCGGTTATAAGCACACTCCGCCTATTTGCACGACGTGCATCTAGTCTCATTTGAGTTTAGCCTATGTCGATGGCAGTCAACTTCGCTTATAAGCACCAGTCCTATATGCACGATTCGGCTATAAGCACGCACTCTTTTGCTCCCAGTGCCATGACTTACTTCGGTTATAAGCAACTTGGCTGACACAGTACACGTAAGACCACCTGTAGTCAGCCACTTAATGCTCACTGGGGTGCTGGTGACGACATCTGAACTCCAGAATTATGCCGGTAAGCAGAGCTAGTGATCACCACGCATCATGTGGGCTATAGTGCATCCCACCCCAGCAGCATCCAGCATCATAATGAACTTCAAACGGCAGTCTGCCGGTCAACAATGCTAGGTCACTTGGTGGTGTGGCGTAGTTGGTAGCGCGTTTCGGCTGAAACGAAGTTACTCTATGCCGGGCCCGGTTAGTACTGCGATGGGTGACTACCTGCGGGCAGGTAAACCATCTCGGTGTGAAGCCTGCCAGCTAGGTCGACTCAGCCTTCTACCCTCCGTGGGACGGTAAAATGAGTAGTAACTCATTCACATGAGTTACAGAAGGTGGGGACCTTGGTACAGCTGACTGGGGTTGCCTAGCCGGCCGCTGCGCCAGCCTGTGTCTGCAGGCTGCACACGGAGGCCGTGCGGCAGGCGGCTCTGGTTAGTGACGAAAGCGCATTAGAGCCGTGCGCATGCTCGCGATGATGCGCTATACAAATTGTCAACCTTTAGCTTTACCCTTTACCCTTTACCTGCTGTCTGTGAGAGTGCTTGAGTGATTGTGATTGAGACGACGGATGGATGGGCGGGTGGGCGGCGTGTAAACTGACACAACTGAAGTGACCATTATCAGCTGCTACATGCTGCGCCTGATGCTTGCCAAGGAGATGAGTGAGGCGACTGTTTTCTGTGGCGTGGCCTATTGTAACTGCATGTCGTCAATGACTGCAATGGTCCTATAAGCTTACTAGGATTAAATGCATGCTCTGCTTACATGCATGTCATATAAGCGGAGTCAACTGTAGTGATACTGCTGGAACTCAGTGTTGAGTCATGTTGACAGTCATTATCATCATTAATGAATATTTGGAAGCAGACCCATAGCCTCTGTTTCGCTCCAGCATTTACAGTTCACACAACAGAAACTATAGTAATGCTATTATTACATTGCGACTTTCAGTGGTGCATATCAGATTTGTAATTGCATTATACTCATAGAGATCCAGGTCATGCCAAAACCCCGTATAAATGTCTCTTGAAACTAGTTGCTAACATTACTAACCAACACCACTTCATCGGGCAACATATTCAAGGCCTTGATTAATTTATCTGTCTGCAGAAAACTGTTTTTTAAGTTCATAGGGTATAAGTTTATATCTGTGTGTGTTGATACTGCAGTGCATTGCTGGTGCTGCACTTCTATGCATCATGGGCACCTCAGTGCGAACAGGTCGATGATGTACTCGTTGAACTTCACAAAGAATCCACCACTCTGTCAGCTGCTGCTTCCTCTGTTAAATTTCTCAAGGTATCTTGGCAAATGTGCACCTTGTTTTCAGGTTTTTTGTAGCTTTCTTATTATTTTTCATGATACTTCTATAATCTATATGATATTATAGTTTTGTATTTTGTCCATATATTGCTGTATTATTGTTACATTTTATTTTGTGGATTATACTTTTCTCTAAGTTTTGTGCATGGAACTGTGATCTTCATTATGAAATAAGACTGCATGAAAACCAGGACTTCTTGGTGAAAACTCTATACTCTGCTGATGTCATTTGCAGTTGGAGGCAGAGTCTCTGCCTGAAATATCAAGTAGACACAACATTGTTGCTGTTCCTACCTGTGTCTTGTTAAAGGTTGGTTTTTTGTTTGTGTATGCGTGTTTTGTGTTAGTTGTACTGTACTGCTACACCAGTGTTGAATGACTAATTTCAGTTGCAGTAGATGGCCAGATTTGGTCAACTTGTGGCTAGTAGTGTGCTATGGTTATTATGGCACCTGAAATGATAGTTCCTGGCATTTTTGCATTCTATTTGTGATGTTTTTTTTACTTTTTTTATTTTACCACAAGATCTTCAAGCTCTGTCAGCAGATGCCACAAACTTTTGCACCTTGATCGGAAGTGTGCTGAATTTTATGTCATAGGTCCAAAAACATGCAAAACTAGGGACTAGTTTTGGGACATCTTCTCAGTTTAACTGCGAATATCTTCGCTGGTTTGGAACAGATAGAGATATCCAAAATCAGCAATTCTTCTCATGTTTGGTGAAAGAAGTTCTGAGAAATTTGGTCTATTAATACCAAAGTTTGGGATGTGAGTTTGGACCCACCCAAGTCGACTTTTTGGAAGACAACATTTTAGCCCTTAGGAGGTGCCGTGCTCTAGAAATTGTACTCATGCTAGAGAATGGCAAAGGCTTGCTATTGCAAACTACAGCGTGGAGGGAGTCCCACAACAATTTTTGTACAATGAACATACAAAAAATGTGGCTTAAATTTTGCCATATTAGTTGTATTTTAATTACTTTGGGGCAGAAAAAGAGTAACCTTGCAACCTTTAACCTTAGAGGTTATATGCACGTGCATATAACCTTTAACCTTCCACCTTAGGTGCAAGACATGCCATAAGGTGGACATGGTAATTTGGGTACAGTTTTGGAGCCACCCTTACCCTAAAAATTTGGGAGGGCAAAAATTTGCAAAATTTGGCGTGTTTTTTGACATATTTTGACTTTGATAGCGAATATCTATGGGACAGATTAGGATACTGGGTATCAAAAATTAGAATAGCAAATGATTTACTACAGCCCCTCTTATGTTGGACAAAGAAAATTCGGTAAACTTTGGTCTACTAACAAAAAGTTCTTTTGCCTCATTTCGACCCTTTGACACCCAAAATCAACATGGCTTTGCATTGCTAGTAGCTAATGATGCGATTGCATTCGGTCCACATGATGTTGCTAAGAGCGGAATTTTAACCTCTTAAAATTCCCCCCCCCCTTAATTGCACTTTTTGGACATTTTGTCAGTTTCTGCACCAGACAGCCTCTAGAAATTTGGGAAGCTTTTTCCCAAATTTCTAGTTTCCTTTTTCCTTTATTTATACTTGAGATTTAATAATGTGCATCCAAACTCAGACTACAATCTTAGTTATTTGTTTTCATTTTTGCTGCATTTCGATTATTCTGTAGTTTGAAAGCAAGCTGAACAATGCACGTCATATATGAATAGTTACAGTGTGCTTCTTTACTTATTGCCAAGAAGAATGTGTTGTTCTAAAGGCGTTTATAGTTCAGTTAAATGGTTATATTATTGATTGTTTAAGCAGCATGGGATAACAGCCCGATAAGTGAGATTGTGCATAATTATGCTGTATGGTCTGTAATTTGTATGCATTTTATGTTTTCGCTACCTTGCACTGCAGAGTTAATTCCTTTCTATGCTTTTTAGCTTCAGGTTGCTACTTGCTCTGAAACTTTTACCTTGCAGTTGCTTAACTTAGTTGTGGAATAGTGTTGCGCATCAGAATGAAGCCCAGCTGTGTATTTATTGTGATTTTTTTTAAATTTGTAAACTGATATAATCAAGTTTTTGTTGTCTTTGATGTCAACCATTTTCAGTCATCATTTGCACCAAGTTTCACACGATTATCTTTGTAATGATTAATTATTGCTTTTTGCCTTGGGAGATAAAAGTTGGTGAACATGCGTATAGAAATATTTTAAAAGGCTGTTGTTGTACGTGATCTTTTCGGTGTGTTAGGATGGCGTGGAAGTGGACCGTGTTAATGGGGTTAGCGTGGCCGAACTTGTCAAAAAAGTCCGACATCATGCTGGAATGCCGACGTCTGATACGTCTAACACAAATAAACCTGCTTCTACAGATAAAGTAAGTATTCATTGATAAGATACTAAGGTAGCGTAAAATATTTTAGATACTTATATGATAGTCATGGAAATAGTCATGGTAATTTTTTTATTTATCTTGTCAGTTACTATTGATGCCATCGTGGTACTAAGTGGCCTTTCATTTGCTGCTTGATCAGTCACTTCCAGGTTGGCATTGAAACATGCTCTAAGTCTACGCTCTGTACATTAAATTACACACTACATTAGTTATGTTCAGTTATGTTGACATTATAGCTACCATTGTTGCTTGCGATTTTTCACTGTTACCATAAATAACATAACGTGTCCATTAAACTATCTGAAAAACCTAAATTTCTTTTTTCGAATGATTTCTATTCACTGCTGGATGTCATTATATCAGCAAATTGTCATAGACATTGGAAAGTTGATACGGCCTGTTTCTAATGCCTGTTGAGAATTCGTTTGCTTTAGTGACATCTGGTGGCATGGATATCATTTTAATGAAGATAGCAGTGATACTGTAGCTGAAGCCGTGAAAATGGCAACGAATTGCAAGTTGAAGGCTGTAACTTGGTGAATTTATATATAGCTTGTTAGTTACCATTTTAGCCGATGAGTTTATTGACAGTGTGCCGATTTGCTTGTTCAGTGCCAGAGTCTAACAGAACGTCTCAAGTCACTCATTAACTCGGCGCCGGTGATGGTTTTCATGAAAGGATCACCAGATGAACCTCGCTGTGGTCTGTTTATTTGCTGCTTTGTAAGCCAGTGCATATGCATATAAATTAGTGCAGCTGCTAGATGATCAAATGTTAATTGTAGTTTTGTTCACTAATTCATGAAATACAAAGCAGCACAAAAACAAGTTAATTTTTTTATATCCACATATACGATTGCATGCTAATTTGTTACAAATACAGTAACTGATGATATGATGTATGTCTCCATGTAGCTCAGGTTGGTCATCTTATGTCTTGTGCCTCCAAAATATTTATGCGGTTAATTGTACACCAGTTAATGAAAAACAAAGCAACACTTTTCACAGCAAATACAAGGTAAAAAAATTTTTCAGTACCCACATATATTTTTAAATCATTGATAGTTTGCTAGCAGTGCAATAAATGATGATAAAATGTACGTTTCTGTGTTTCTCAGGTCAACCTATGTCTGGTTTTTGTGTGGCATTTAGATGATTTCTGTATTTTGTTTTTCAGACAATGCTTTGACATGATTGCATAGCAGGAACATTCTCAACTATTCTAATAAGTTTACTTTTTTGTACCTGCATAAAAGTAGTATAGTTAAATAGAAAATGAAACTGTGTATCATTTGTTGTGTGTGTTTTTGTCACTTCAGGTTTTAGCAGGTCACTGGTTCAGATTCTCAAGGATGCTAATGCAAAGTTCTCGTCTTTTGACATTTTGTCTGATGAATCTGTGAGACAAGGTTTGCTGTAGCTTCTGAGTTTTTGTGCTGGGTTGTGGCTTATTGCTGTTTATTTGTATGGAATGGTGTAGCTTGGCATTGGAGTGCATCAGGAACGCGGACCAGTTAAGTGAAAACTGAATACTATGTGTAGTGTGAGCTATACACATCAGTGAATGAATAGATGAATGGACAAATAGTGAATGAGCAAAAGTTGGTTTTTGATAAGTTAGTGAGTGAGTGAGAGTGAACACAGTGCGAGAGTTCGATCTAAAAAATGGGTCGCAAGTTAATGAATGAGAAAATGAATCATTGAATGAATCGGCTAATGAATATCGAATGAAAGTACTGGGGATAGTTCACAAGTGTTTCAATTGCGATGCAGGTTTAAAAGAATATTCCAACTGGCCGACATATCCACAGCTGTACATCAACGGAGAACTGGTGGGAGGTCTGGACATTATTAAGGAGTTGGTAGCCAACGGTGAGTTTCAGAGCATGTTGCCATCATCGGTGGCAGACAACGGATGCGGTCAGCCAAGTCTTGAGGATCGGCTTAAGCAGCTGATCAGCCGTGATTCGGTCATGCTGTTCATGAAGGGAACTCCCAACAACCCAAGATGTGGCTTCAGCAAGACCATCGTTGGCCTGCTTAACGAGAAGGGGTGAGTAGGGAAATGAATAATTTCATTTACATTTAATTTACAGAAAACTGCAGACAGTGTTACAAAGACAGATGAGTTACTTTGACTTATTGCCTTGGCGATGCTCGAGAGACATGCAACTTCAGGTTTCTTGGTCTTATGCAGTCTTCGTTGCCGCTCTCCCTAGTTTTTTTGCCGGCTGCAACCTGAAGCACAGGTTATTTTGGGTTAACCCTCTACTTGGCACAGGGCTAATCATTCATGTAAAAAGTTTCACCCTAACACCTAATGCTTAGCCACAATACACTGTGTCTAAAAAAACATCCCCGACATTTCTGACTGTAACTTTAAAACCCAAAATTATTAAAATCTGACCATTGGTTTTCAAGTCACAGTCGAAAATGTTGGGGATGTTTTTTTTGAGACACAGTGTAGCGCGAGCTTGAAGAATCTTTGTTGCTGCATTTGAATGACATGTCCAAAGTATTGGAGACGTTTTTGCTGTATTCTGCCTATTAAGTCTTGAGTCCAACCTAACCTTTCTTGAATAAATGTAATGAAATATGTTTCTTTTCCTGCGACAATCCGTTTCAAATGACTTTAGTTTTTGCACTGTTGTTGCCCTCAGCCTACGTGTGTCTTGTTAATATAAGATCACACTAAACACCACTGACTCATAAAAGGAGTTACTTGATTAACGATATCAATATAAATACCATTTATTGCAATGCGTTATCTGTTCAGAATGTGTGTGCACATATCGGTCCACGGAAAGCCATGTAATCATATCGGCATATAGGCTGAAACTTCTGCCATGCTGTAATGATCTCTGCGGGTTGGTTGGATTCTACTGTTGGGTAGATGAATGCCTGATGAAACAGATGCAAAACAGATCTTAACAGCTTCCCCCGCAGGAAACTGGAGGAGACCACTGGGACGTTTTCGTATTACATGGATGAAAATCATTCAGCAGGATCTGAAATCCAGCGACCTCACTATGGACGACGCAGTTGACTTGGCTCAGAACCGTCTACTCTGGAGATTGATGTCTACGTTCGGCGCTACGCACTCTTAGTGGTGCTTGCCAGAAATGATGATGATGATGTAGATGAATGCACCATTTTGCCCTTGGGTCACATCCGGTGTTACTGAGAGCTCTAAGTTTGATTCCGACTTATTGGAATGGACACAATACTCAATGTGGCGTCGTTGTGTTTGCTTTCATTTCCAATGACAAGCTTAGTGGCTGCCTTGTATATCGCACTTCTTCTTGGCTTTATTATAATTATTATTACACGATTAACTCATGTTGAGTCATTCACAGTAACGAAGAATCCCTATTTTGGCTTGAAGTACCATTTACCGTGGAACACAAATGTATTTTGCACGTGGATTGGCGCTGCTGATGTGACTGTGTTTCTGTTTGCAGAGTGAAGTACGGTCATTTCGACATACTTGAGGATGAAGAAGTGAGACAGGGTCTCAAGAAGTTCTCCAACTGGCCGACCTATCCACAGCTGTACATATCCGGCGAATTGATTGGTGGACTGGACATTGTCAAGGCAAGCACGTTCTATTACTTTTCGATTTTTTTGTTATTTTTGCACCAAACTGTGTGATTCTCACATTTAGTTACTTTTGTTAACTGCATTGTTTAAGGGTTTTTTTGCAAGTGTCAACAATCACAACATTGTTGTTTTTATTCACTAGACTGTCTTACGTATTGTACCATGGCATTTGCTGTCCGCATTTTGTTATGGCCAAATTGTCTTGATTTTTATTTTTATTCGGTGATGGCCATCGTTCAGTTATCGATGACATTTTTGTGGCACAGGTCAGAATTGATCTCATCAGACTTTTTATATGTTATTTGGTTGACTAAATGCAGCAGCTGATTTCTTTGTTTTAGTTAATTTACTTTTTCCAGATTCATAGTTTCCACCGTTTGTTTTATTGTAGTCTTGATTTAACTCATTTATGCAGGTTGTTACTGTTTACATTGTTCTGGCAGTAAATGGACTTTTGTGTGCTGATGTGTCATTAAGAGAGTCCCACTCCAACTCCCATGTTTGTTTCGAGCTATTATCACAAATACTTAGTGCCTACAAATTTTCTGTGCTTTCAGTTGCAGTCTGGTGAAAAATTAACGTAATGTAATGTTCCTTGCCCCATAGTCAGCATCGCTCTCTCACAGCTCTGCGACCTTCGGGTCGGTGCTCATCTCTGTTTATGTGCAAACACAACTCAGCAGCTATATGGGCGGTAGGCCATGTCTCTCCCATATACTGCGTTATATTCCCAGCGATGAAACCGGTACCAAATTATACTGCTTGGTGACAGAGGCACATGTGTGTGAACAACTTGCCCAAGTTCGTTACCTGGCAGTGCATTGGGCGGGAGTCAAACCTGCAACCTCCCGGTTACAGGTTCGGCATGCTGAAAAAATAGTGATGGGAAAATATTGTACCTTAAAAGTGTATTTAAATTCTAATTTCACGACATTCCGGGTAATGTTATACAACATTTCATAAAAACACAGTGACACATCGAACAGTACTATGCATGAGAGCCAAAGTAAAAATAGTGTACCACAACTGACTAGGTACAAGCAGTTTTGCTCTGGTGAAATTTTGAAAGCAAGTGAAAAAGCTGCACCAATATTACTGAGGGGTCCAATAAAAATGGTGGAGGTTCTTTTAGCGATGAATGACAACTTTTTATGTCTTGTGATTTGAATGTGCAGTGTGCTGTCTTGTGTGTGGTGTTTAGGAAATGAATGCATCCGGTGAACTGGATCCTTTGCTGTCATCTGCAGCTGCTAAATGAACTCAGCTCACTCTGTGATGCTTAAATCATTTGCCACTCACTGTTAACAAACCAACGTGCAGACTACTGCTGTCAGAATACAGTTATAATATGCAGTGCAAGATAAATTGTGTACCATAAAAAACAAAAAGTTTCTCGTGCACTGTAGTGTTGGAGCTTTTTGAGCTAGCATGGAGCAAACAAGGAGTTCTTTTAGATAGGCTAAAAAGTGTCAAATGAGGTAATTTTGCAGTGTATTCCAGACATTGGGCCGGCAGCATCAAAATGGTGCACCTCCAGCAACATAGTTTGAGTACATTGCTGTCAAAACCATTTGGTCCAAAAACAGTACTTGCTAAAACATGCAACTGAACAGTGTGAGTTACCTCTTGCTGGAAAACATTGGGGGAATTATGACAGCTGATAGCGAAAAGTCGGACAGTGATATGTTGGGAAAAATTTTGTTGTGAAAAAATATGTATTGGTTACTTCATGTTTAGGTGAACACCATTGGTGTTTCGTGATAGCGTAATTCTTATATGGTGCATTGCACTGTATTGTCAAGCTGTTCAGTATTATTATTTGATTATCATAGGCTACTACTGTTAGTAGGTGTGATTCTGTATGAACATCGGTTTATTCGTGGTAGTTGCTGATTTGTAACTCACTCTGCATCAGTGATCTAATTTTGTTGGTGGAGCTATTAATAATATTAGTAGGCTATTACTAATTCTGTGAGTACTGGTAGTTATTAGTATCAGTTTGGATAATATTTGTCAGTATTTTTAGACCGTAGAGTAATATAAAAATTTTTCCCGACATGCTGATAGGACAGTTGTGTCATTACTATGAGGATTCGATAAATGAGTTACAAGAGAGCGTCATGCTGTTAGTTTTCCGAATCAAAAAAATTCGAAATAAACGTTTTGTAGGCAATTTCATTCTGAATACGTGTGGAAATTTTTTTGGATGACATCTGTTCACAGAACACAGTCTGCACATGTATTATTTTCCCCACCAGTAATTTATCATAACTCGCAAGTGACAAACAGCATAAGAACGAAAAAATAAATAAACTTAACAAGTTAACGCCATCTCTTTACATACTAAAGACTAATGTTTCATTTTTCAACATATCGTCCGAGTTTGCTCAAACATTTGTCCCAGATTCTGTCAGCAAACTTCTGAATGCCTGATGCAAAAAAACGTTGCTGGCTGCTGTCCTTGCCACTGAAGAATGACTAATTGCACCTTGGTATATGATACAAATATCTGCCAACCTAGCATTCTCTTACACCAAACGTGAACTGATTGGTTCGTAAAGCACTTGTTGTCATATACTGGATGCATCTCAGAGTGAATCTGATTTGCATTTATTTTTTTGCCCACAACAAAAAATACAAAAAAGTCATGCTGTTCGTTACGGGAGGATTTCGGTGGCAACATCACCGTCTTTAATGTTTATGAATGACGTCATCGTCATAAAACTCACAGCTGCTATTCGGAATTAAATTCCCTACAAAACATATATTTCGGATTTCTAATATTTGGAAAACTTACAGAATGACACACTTTTGTAACTTGTTCATCAAACGACCCTCGTAATTGCTTGGTCAATAGAGAAGTACGCATTGGAGTTTGACGGTTTGACTCAGACTTTGTTGTCAGTATTCAACAAGCATTGCAGAAATCTAGGCTTTTTAACTCAGATGTTGTGTGAATGATATGTCGCAACTTTTATAACTAGAAGGGTCACCACTTGTCTGCAAGACCTAGAATGTTGGGGCATTTTACTGTTGTCAGGAAAATGCGAGGAGAATTTCGGTAAAAATCAGAGAATGTTAGGGGAAACTTGTCAGGGAAAGTTGCCCAAAAACTTTTGTAAAAATTGCATCAACAGGCTTTTTTGCATCACTCTCTTAGTTATTTTATGCTACTTATTACTGAATGTTGTTTATTTACGTTTTAGTTTCTGCTATTTATACCGGGTATCTGTTATATTTCAGTTAGTACTGTGGTCAGGTTACCATAGTTGTATGCCAGTTAAAGTGGCCAGGAGTGTCGCGAATCGTCAGGGCATTTCATAGTGTCTGGAGATTTGTCATTCTCTTATAAGCATAGTCGTTCGCCATTGATGTCTGGTTTATCTGGCGAATAATACTATCTCATTTAAGATTAATTTATGGTGGTCATAATACATGTAATTGGTGCGAAGTATTGGATTTTGGCCCCTTAACTAACTCTGATTTTTCTGTGCCTGTACAGTGTTATAGGGATTGCGTTCAGGCTCTTCGAGAGGGGGGGTTACCCCGTGCCCCGCGACGTTTGGGGGACCCGCCGTCGCTCAAAAATAAAGTACACCAGAATGCGTTATTTTAGAAAGATAAATTCAAAAATGTTCTCCCCGGAGGAGCCCCACGAATGTGTTTCCCCAGGCCCCGCTGTGGCTCTCGACATCCCTGAGTCCGTTAATTCGTTGTGTAGCCTAATGTTGCTGACAGAGTTTAGACGAACAAACCTCTTTACTTCGACGTAGGAAATACAATAAACGGCTTGTTAGGCGGCCGTCCTAATAGGCTCAGTGGCATAACGTCGTCGTCGGCGCCTGGAAGCAAGATAACGCATGGCGTCTCCCCCGCCCTTTTCCCGTCCCGCCATTTGTACAGAATTTTTAAACAGCCTATGTATTCTACACACGGTGCTTTATAAAAAGCATTCTTCTTCTTTCTTTCATAATAAGTTGAATGATGATTTGGCTCCCCTAGCGGGGTCTGCAGCGGAGCCCCATTTTTGCTTTAAAAGACAACATCTAAGACTTTTCTGAGTTTTTCACTCAGTATTTATCATTACTTTGCACCAAAGATGCAATAATTTTAAATTAACTAGGTTACTGCTTTTCCATTTAAAATCGGTCATATTTGACTACTTCTTTGCTAAAAATGCTACATGAGCATGAGAAAAATTTCTACTACACACTCGCTATTTTCTACTGCACATTTTGTGCCAGAAAATACACGATTTTTAACCCTGTTCGATGATGTAGTTTAACTGGTTCATAGATAAAAAATGTTTAGCATGGTTCATCCAAAATAATAAATATAATAAATAAAATAAACTGTGACCCTGGCCACGCTCCCTTCTCTTTTTAAAGGATTATGTCCACATTGTTTATGTAAGTGTGCATGTCAAATTTGAAGTCCATGTCTTTTACCATTTTAGAGATATTGACGTTTAACGCTTAAAAATTCACGGGTCATGTGACTTTGGCCACGTTCTCTTGTCGAAAAAAACTTAAGGGACCATTTTCGGACTGTCCCTGGGAACAAGAATTTGAGGTTCGTAGCTGTAACTGTTTTGAAGCTTTTGACGTCATTATCATTGTGACGCTACGTATGCACATGCACACACAGAACGACAAATAGAACGATAGAATAGAGTGAAAATATAATATCCACCAAGTTCACTACATTATACTTATCCGCGGGTTTGTCAAAAATTGAGAACAGTATGATACTGTTTCAAAAAAGAGCCTTGGAATATGGCGCCTCTTTTGAGTTGGAGCCCGGAAGCAGTGCATCGGTTTGCCTGCCTTAGTTACGCCACTGAATAGGCTGCACTACGCTTCTTAACCGTCTGTCTGTCTGTCTGTCCGTTTGCTGTCTCGTACCGGTTCGTTGCTAGAAAACAAAAAAGACGTAGAAAAACAGAATGATTTCAATGTTTCCCACGTAGCCGATCATTCCACCGTGTGTCATTTTTCAGCTAATAAGCTCATTATGTCATTGTTGGTGTGGCAGACCGCAGACAGTCGCATAATAACAGGCTATTATTTATATGTCGGCCAGTGTTCGATTTGTCCAAAAAACAGTGGGGGGGTCGCCGGCTGGGAGCGCCGAAGGCGCGAGAGTGGAGGCGCCGCAGGCGCCGAGAGGGGTGAGGCCGACTAGGGGGTCTGGGGGAGCGTCGTGA
>Ga0209671_1004826_pt1 | contig 13481 bp, 10 predicted proteins | sample WorMetHERISLAND2_2_FD_187401 | JGI IMG/M metagenome (GOLD analysis project Ga0209671, IMG submission 187401) | Marine gutless worms symbiont microbial communities from Max Planck institute for Marine Microbiology, Germany - Olavius geniculatus... | ecosystem: Host-associated > Annelida >... | reverse complement strand
GGGCTCAGCTGATCCTGAACACATTGACTTCAGTGATCGATCAGCTGCCTCAAAAGACTGATGACGATTATGAATGCAAAAGCTGGGCAACTGTCTACGTCGAATTTTATCTAAACTCAACGTGTGTGTTAATGATTGTTGATATTTCACTGTATGCTGAATGAAAAGCAACTTAAATACATGCGTTACTGCCAATTTAGCATGATTTTAAGGGGGTGGGGTGGGGCAGATTTGTGTAAATCAGGCAAAGAATATTTAAATGCTGAGACATGCAAGTTGTACGGTTTTGCTGTACACAATTTTGAAACTTTTGGCATATTACGCGCCTTTCTATCAATAAACATTGCTAAGTTATAAAAGCTCAAATATCCATGTTAAATCCATATGCTACAGTCAAATTTGGCAGAATTTTGGGGGTGACGAATATGTATACAAATTAGGCCAAGAATATTTAAATGCTTTACTGCGCAAATTTGTCGTTTATTCTTTACAGCATTCTGAAACTTTTGACGTATAACACGTCTTTCTACCACTATCCATTGCTGAGTTATCAACGCTCAAACGGCTCCGGTTTTTTTTGGCCCACCCTGTATGTACGCACAATGAAATCCCCATCGGTTACGTGATGTGAAGCTTTGCTAATTAATGACTTTTGTTACGAGTTGTGCTTCTACGATTGTACTTGAGTTGTGTATGCGATCAGTCAAGTAGGTTTGAAAAATATGTTTTGCGGGTATAATGTTCTCCTAGAAAATATACTGTCATCTTCAGAGAATAGTTCCGTGCATGACAGACGAAAGTTGTTCCTCGCAAGGGCAGAGTCGCTTGCAATGTTTCTTGAACGAGATCGGTTTGCATGGTCGGCCGCCATACACAAGAGGGGGGAGGGCAGATAAGGCATAAGCAAGCACACGTTTAAACTGCACTAAAATGGTCAGTTTTGATTCTCGGAAAATGATTAAAACTGTTACTACCAGAGCTCACATTTTAAAACTTTAGGTTTACATAATGTATCAAATTCGGTTTCGGCTGAGGGTTTACCTAATGCCCGCTGGAGAGCTTACAGCGCTCCCCATACACTCTAGCTGGATTTTAGGGGTCCTACTTCTAAGAAAAAATGAAAGGGGGGAAAGGGGCAAAAGGGGGAAAAGGAGGAAAAGAGAGAATTTAAGAAAAAAAACAAGGGAAAAGAGGGGGAAGTAAAAGGAGAGAAGGCCCCAATTCAAATTTCTGGTTATGCCCCTGCAGCGCACGTACCCCCTTCGAGGTCCGTCTCGTCGTCGCCGGCATCCTCATCCAGAGCCTCAGCTTCAGCGGCAGCGATGGCGGCGCTGACCCTGTCCTTGTCGATGGTTTCCCGGGTCTCTTCGCTGATGTAGATGGGCGGCTGCTGCGGCACCGGCTCCGGTTCCTTGGGGAAGTAGTGGTTGATCCAGGCGTCGAGGTGGCTCTTGACCGTGTCGTACATGTACTGCCGGTGATACAGCAACTGCGCTGCAGACAACGTTCAGCATCATCAGCATCAGCGTCATTGAGTGGCGTCATTTCAGTAGAACATTGGGGGGTCTCAGTAATCTTGGGGGTCTCAGTCTATACGTAACGATTGTTTTTGCAGCAGCAACACTGTTTCAAAGATACGATTTACGACAGAAAGATAAAAATCGTATTTTGTTTGGGGGGGTCCGCAGACCCCTTTAACCTCTTCCCTAAATGACGGCCCTGACATCATTCTCACGTAGCAGGACTTGTTGCGTTTCTCTCATAACAGCTTCATTCAAAACAGGGACGTCGTGAATTGAAGAAAGTAGGCGGAACAAGAAGCTTTACACTTTTTCTGACAGACGTTGCAAATTTCCAACAAAAGAGATAAAATGTGCACGGAATTGCAATTTTCTTCAAAAATGGGGTTCGGCCCGAAACTTTGCACTTTTTGACGAAAAATGTTTTACAAAAAAGAAGATACTGTATAGATGTGAGAATGGGCTTTATAGCCTATAGAAACGATGAAGTGTTTACTCTGACCTATGCCAAGAGCGACGGATCCAAGCGATAGGAAGAGTGCGAATAATATGGACCATCCTGCAGACAAACAACAATTTAACAGATCTACTGACATTTATACCCCGTTTACACGATCGAGCAAACATCGAGCAGACATCAAGCAGCCCTGCTGGAACCCCGCTCCCGGCTCAAATCTGTAGGCCTAGGCTTAGGCTCTTAGACCACAGCTAATCACGTGTTATATAGGCCTTCCAATTACAATCCACCCGCCCTCCTAATTATCATGCTAATTACCATAGCTCGTCGAGCTAGCTGGATGAATGCTAGCAAACAGCGAGCAGACGTCGAACAGACGTCGAGCAAACGTCGAGCAATTAGCACGTGTATTTTGAATACCTTTGCTCGACGTGTGCTCGATGTTTGCTCGATCGTGTAAACGGGGTAGGCTATTAAGCCCATTTACGCCACACCGACGATAAACCTATAGATTTGTAACTACAGCAGCAAAATTTCTAAACAATTTTTGCCGTCTCGAATGTTATCTGCTCAAAACGTTTACGGAAAATCTACCTACGACTATATAGCCTACATGCAGCTGAATTATTCTGACCGAAGGAAAGACGAAATAGGCGTAGCTATCATCTATTGCTATAGAACTGGAGGAAATATTTATTTTTACTGCGCGTACTTGACGCACTACAAAGCGCTGTATTGCCATCGTACATTTTTGGCTCGCGACTGCTATAAGCGACCCTTATTGTCAGACAGCGTGTCTGTATCCGACACGGTCTGCATGCGACGGTGTCTGTTGGTCCGTAGCTCGGCTACTGTACTGTATGCCTATAGAGCAGCCACGAGCCACTTCGCCTACCGGTTGCACAAGACTTGTAAGCTGTCATCTCTCTATCCACTCGTCTATTCCTGTAACGTTATGTATTATATTATGGCCATGCCAGCAAGCGGCCGGACAGGCAGCCCCAGTCAACTGGCCAATGTGTCATCAACTTTCGTAACCCATATAAATGAGTTACTACTCATTTAACCGACCCCGGAGGGACGGCAGGCTGAGTTGGCCTTGTTGGTTGACTGATAGCAAACGCTTTACCCACAAAGTGGTCAAACAGCCATCCATCATTCTAGCACAGGATAGGGAAAGTTCGCCAGCCAAGACCGACGTTCAAACCACTATACTACGCCACCACCCGTACTTGCTATAGCGCTTCTTATATGAGACAGATTCATGGCTAGAAGTGCTTTACAATGTTGGAAGTGGCAGCTGATTGGTACGAGCTAATGATACCGCATCGCACTATGCGGCCATCTATACTGCCTGCGTCAGCGAACAACTGGACCCGTGCAGCAAGCAGACATACCACCGTCCCATCAGCCACGCTAGCCTCAATATATAGACCTTCACCCCATAAGCTAATACTCATTTCCCATCCCACGGAAAGAAGGGGGTTGATTGCTGACACAACAAAACACTGCACTGAATGCATAGGCCCAACCTAGCTTACCTTTAGGTCCTCTGAGAGCGTCTCTGAGACCGATGTAGTTCTCGACAACGTATTTGGTCGTGCCCTTGACGACTCGGGTCAGCAGTCGACGCGCTCGCAGCTTGCAGCGCTGGACGAAGCAGCCAAAGCGTCGGATCGACCTGGTCGAGTTGAGAGCGTTCTGCTGACAGGCGAGGATCTTGCTCGACATCAGGACGATGTCGTCCCGATTCTCGAACCACCAGATCTCACCGCGCTGGTAGCGCGTAGAATCGGTGATCGGCGCAGCCCTGCATCGTACGTACGAGCCAACGTCAGAAAGTAATAGTTAACAGTCTTATAGTGATGACACACTGGCCAGTTTCAGGCGCCAGTCAACTAGTACCAGAAACTGGTCAGTCTATCACACTTTTCTGGTGCCAGATTTTTCTGGTGCAAGAAACCGGCGCCGGTTAGAGCATGTTCAATTTTGTGCCGGAAACCGGTTGGAAAGCTGAACTGTGATTGATCAGTCTGAGCAGACGATAGCACTGTTTGTTTGTTTGTGGGGCTTGAACAAAAATACGCCTAAAAGATGAAGTGGAGTGACGAAGGTATTTTTCAACTCGTAGAACAGTATAGGAAGAAAACGAATTTCTACAAAATCGGAATCCATCTTTGTGTTTTTTCTGTCGGTATCATTTACCGGCTATGTGTATCATGGTTTCTGGCACCAGACAACGCATGGCGCCTGTTTTTGGCCAATGTGTCATCAACTTTATATAGAGCGACGTAATGGGGTGTTTACACGATCCAGCAAACGTCCTGCAAATGTATTCAAAATATACGTGCTAATGCTGGACGTTTGCTGGATCGTGTAAACTGAACTGAACTGAAGTGACATGATGTAGAGCACTAGGCCTACTCCTTAGCCTATCATCAATGCCGTCCACTCCAGAGGAGTGCAATCCAGTGGATAATGACAGCCGTATCTAGTCTGGCTACAGCCTCCCTATCTTTAACGCACAACGCACAATATAGACCAGCTTACTTTGGTTGGCTGTCGACGGAGTACGGCATGCGATGCCGCAGTTGAACGAGACCCAACATTATAACAGCACCGACTCGAAGTCCCATGGACACGTGGGTCCACATCTCGGCAAATTTACAAGCCTTTCCCGATTTCACGAAATTGCACCGGTTACTTCATGAGCTTTTGCGTCATGGCAACAAGCAGCCGTGACGTATTAATGACGTCGTTAAATAAGTAAGCAAAAATAAGTAGGCCTAGGTATACGGACATGTCAGCAAGAAAACGACGAAATTGAAAGTAATAGAGAGTGAGAGTGATTATAACTCAAAACAACGCTAGCGGCAATGTTGAGCTGTAATCAGACATACCGCAGGAATTTGATATTTTGGTTGCATTTTTAGAGCGCAAAAAGCCTTCGCCCAGATAGCGAATAGATATTGTTTGCGTTTTCCCTATCGCCATCTAGCGGTAGTTATCTTACCTGTAGTTGTTTACATTTTGCAAGAAGTGGTAGTTGTTTGTTTAAATATACGTTTTGTACGTAAATTGTGCAAAAAAAATTACCGGCAGTATCAAGTGCATTCAATATGCCAATAAAGAAAGAAGGTGTGTACGTATTTCGTTTACTGTGTGATGTCGTTTTTGATGGATATGTACCATGCGCAATTCGTCCGGCCATAGTCGTGCAGGTTTTCAAGGTAGAAATTACAGAAATGTAACGTCTAGCCGGAGTATAAATGAGTGTCGTGGCATATTAAGATGAACTGTTGTATTATCACATAATTTACATTGTACTCAAAGCCAGACATTGCATGTGTCACATTTGGCAATTCCTCCATATACTGCATCGTTTATGAAAGTTCTGTTGGCCTTGTTGGCCACGCCCACTAGCGTCATCGCCGTCGCCATTGATATAAACAAGACTAAAATGAACGCAAGATGAAGCGCCGAGCTTGAGAACGCATTAAGGGTAAGACCAAAAGGGACGAGTGAAGATGACGGTAACTATTCATTACTATGGGTAGTTTGCGATCAGTTTTTTCAGTGATTGCGAACGTTAAATAACTGACAGAATACGGCACTGTGATGAACAAACCTGCAAGAAACGTATTCCGCTCGTTTTTCAATCGAATTTGTCATACAACGATTAAACGAGTGAAGTTGTAGATCGAAAATTGTTAAAATACGCCATCATTTACTGTAGCGAAGCGCAGTGATATCTCGTGTGCACTAAAGTAGTTCACCACATTAGGGCTGTGCTGTTTTGAATAATTTATTACTGAAGTGCACGTTCCGAATCAAGTTATTATGTTCTAGTGAAACAATTCATCACATTTTTATTTTCCTGCGAAGGGGGCGCTGCCCCCTCCCCAGACCTCACCCTCATTTTGTGGTGAAGGTCGTAATTTTGATAGCAGTTGTGCATAACTGTGCATAGGTCACTGATCCCGTGAAATTCTTTGAGCAAATGATTGCGTCGTCGCGGAAACAAGCATTAAATGTATACTAAATAGCATATTAGTAATTAAACTAACAGCGAAATATAATGACAAAGTGAACTGTGTTAACAATACATAAAAATGTGCACTGAATGGCATGCAAACATGCAAGTTAAGTGGAACTATTTTTTGCACAACTACACATAATGGTGGATCGGTTTGTTTTGTTCTTGTCTTCTTCACTCTAGACGATCAAAATTTCCAGAGCTTAAGAAACATACCGCAATCAAATCAACTTTTCTTCTTCGGAATACGTTCCAACTTTAGTATGTTGAAGGCTTCGGCACGGTATGATAGACACATGATGGTAGAGAGGTGCAAACGTATAATAATAAACTGTGCATCGGCATGTTAAAAGGAGCTATGACAACTCCAGGCTACTTAAGGATGGGTCGCAACGCCCAGTCCACTGCTGTGTTGCTCAGGCAGTAGTGGTACAGTCTTTTCATTTTTTACCAGTTTGTGATTATGCATTTTATTTTTTTAGATCACTGTCTACGATTTTTTTAGCATTACAATATAGTGACCGTACTAAGTTCTTTGCATTTGCCAGGTGGCAGCACCATTCTTGGTCAAGGTTTGAGATCTTTGATTGTTTCTAGTCACAATTGAACTTGTTTTTTTCGTGCCAGATGCATATCGAGCTTTGGAGCTGCTGGAGGATTATCACAGTCGACTGACAAGACCTCAGGACAAACAGCTTCGCGGAGCTATTGAGAAAATCATCCTGACTTTCAAGAGTCGATTGTTCCAGGCCCTGATTGGTAAGTTTGTCTCTTGTATATTCCGTACTTAAATAGGCAGTAAAGTAATTGAAAAAGATTCACAGTTTCACATCTTTCGTTTTTTTTTTGTTTTGCTTTATGTTAATGTTATTAAATTTTAGTTTTTGTGTTAGGTTCCAATTTGTTACTGATGATGTGTATTATTTGTTGCTGGTGTGTGGATTTGTCAAAATAATTTGTGTTGAAATGATAATGTACATGTTTTGCATGTCATAGTAGATATTGATGGCGTTACAGTTTCTAACGTTATGTGTAGTTGAACAAGCCAATGTGATGACTCAATTATTCTCATTATTGTATTTACTCTATTGATGATGAGTGTAGCATCATAACCCTTCTATATCTAAGGCGGGGGTCAAAATGACCCCATTCTGTGGTTTTTAAGAATTATTTTTTGTTTTGCGCTGATACCACCGATATATTTTGTGTATCTGTTCCTCAGCATCAAAGATAGCTTTTGACGTATTACACACTATCTTACCCTTGACAGGTCAGGTTTTTCAGGTTCTGGAATACATTGGATAATAACGATAAATAAGCTCCCAGGTACTGCTGTTGATGCTGAAAATTATAATTAATCACATTTTTCTTAGTTTTCATGTTTATTTGTTGTTTATCTGAATAGTTAATGCGTTTTTGCAATAAAAAATACTTAAAATATATTTTAACTTTAGTCAAAAGACAAAAGTGGTTAATTTTAACCTTATGTGCTATATAAATTAATGTTTTACTTCCAATTTCCAACGCGGGGCAGGGCAGCAATACCACCACATAGGTTTAAGCCGCCATATGGACTCATCAGCCATCCCTAACAAGACACTAGTTACAATTAAGTACTTCTGGGAATCTGTGAGACTGTCTAATAAATCTCACTATATTCCTAATAAATGTTTTACTTACTTACTTTATTACAAGAAATTTATAGCAGACATTTCTGACGTCCTCTTCTAAAATCCATTTAAGTGATGTGCAAAATGCCGCCAAAAAATCTAGCAAATTACGATTATTGGTGGCTTTGAAGGCTGCCGAAGCTTAGGCATAGAAGGGTTAATACTTTCCAAGTTTTTTATGCTGTCAAACTGTGGTGGCAGTCCGTTTGGTTTAGAGCATGTCACGCTGTGTAAGAGGATTGTTGCCAAATGCTGCTGGAGTGATTAAAAACAAGAAATATGAGCTAATGCTCACGAGATGCGTGAAAGCCTATAGCAGTTCCGGTTCAGTAGTTTAGCTGAAAAATTGGGGTGTTCATGCTAAGTTAATATACAAATACCAAATTCTCTATCTGGATCGTATAGATAACAATAGTTCTGTGGCACCACCTTGTGAATGATATAGACTTGTGTCACAGCCCGAAATTGCCAAAAAATGTATAAAACCCCCTATTTTGGTGTTCAGGGTCATTCAAGGTCATTGAATTCGGTGCCAATCGAGAGCCAGTGTACGACTTCCTATTAGTGATTAATAGTAACCTAGGTCCTATCTCGCACTGTTACTGAGATACAGCGACTTATTGGCCAAAAATCACAAATTTTGCCCACCCCCCTCTCATTTAGCACTCTGGTTTGGGGAGACCCCCTTTGAATTTGTGGAAAAGTTTATCGTTCCTGAAACTGGAGTCTTCCAGGCAGCCGACGGTGAAGATTTGGTGATTCCAGCTCGCACCATTTTTGACTGATCCACCTGTGTGACAGACAGATGGACAGACAGAATTGCGATGGCTAAGACACGCTGGAAGCAGTAGGTGCTTTCATGCGTAAAAATGCCTGCAGTCATGCAAAGACTGAAAGTAGTAGTGCCAGCAGAATAGACTTAATGTTCTGCAGTTGCCTGTTAGTTGTCTTACTTCCGTATGTTTTAGTGTATCTGAGCAGGTATATGTGGGATATGATTCAGATATTCAGGAGTATTACGAGGTTACGCTGCTCGATGACCAGAAGAGTTTGCAGCAGAAAACAACGGAAACAAATCAAGTTGCATCCAGATGGGATCGACCTTCAACCACAACGAACAGTGTCATTCATCCTCCAAAGGTTTTTAGTGTTCTTGTTTAAATTTTTAATTATTTGGTGTTTGTTGTTTTGATATAATCAGCATCCATTGCTACGTTTATGCCTTTGAATGCTGCTTGTCATAATTTTCATTTTAATATGCATTTTGTTATCATTAATGGACTTAGCAAAAACACATATGCTACATTTGATATATGCATCGGCATCTTTTTAATGATGCATCTCATCTTATTACTTTTTCAGTATTTTTACAATATTAAATCATGATGGCAGTCAGCATGGTCTAGGTCGTGTTTATTTAGTACCTCAGAGTATTAAAAGGATGACTTTATTAGTTACAATGAACATTTTGTATCGATTTAGTGTCCTTTGACAATGTTCTGTGTATTTATTGCATCTGTACACTTGATGCATTATGCATGTGTCTGATGCAGACATATTCCCAGCCTGAAGAGCCGTTGCCTCCACCACCCTCGGAGACCAACGTCACCAACGATGTGTATTCTGTGCCTAAGAAAGCTCCCGTAAGTGCCATTTGTAGAACTATTTGTAGAACTATTGCATCACTGTAGTGTTGCATTGCGAGAAAGAGATATGGTCAGTTATTTTTTGGGCTGAGCACAAGCTCGGTGGTGACTGACGACTGAAGGCATAAGAAACATAATTCACACAGCTGTGAGAAACTGATGCTGATTGGGGTGTTTTTACTTTACCTGAAGTTCAGCTGTTCTGTTAGTTAATCCAGAATGTTTTAAGTGGCTTAGGTAATACAAGCTATGGCTAAGTCCACTGGAGAGAGATTAGTTGGAGCGCAGTCCGGTAAATAGTTGGCAAAATGATTCGGTGAATAGGTGAGTTTTGAGTTTTTGACGGAAGGTGAATAACAGTTCAACTGAAGTCATGTCATTTGGCAAATTCTGTTGCAAAGTCTGTTGTTCAGTATTTACAAGTGCATTGTTTGGTTCCGGTTCGCCATCGCAATGGATACCATTGCAAAGGGCTGCTAACTGTGTGTACTGTTACTCTGGTACTGGTAACGACAAATAGCAGTGAACCCTAACCCTGTTCTTGACCCTAACCCTTTGCGATGACGGACCTTTGCGATAGTGAGCTGTTCAATATCGTTCTGTTGCTAATGTTTATGATTATTTTGTTTTCATATGGTTCTGTTGACAGAAGCCAACTCCACCTCCGGCATCGCAGCCGCCACCGATTGCTGCTAAACCACAGATGGCACCCAAGCCTCAGGTGGCACCCAAGCCACAGAAAGGTGAACAAGTCGAGGCCGGGGAACCAGCTGCCGCTGCTGCACTGCAGCTGGTTTGCAATATTTTATTTTCGTCAACTTAATATAATCATCTGTTTCAGCAGAGCTGGCAAATTTAGTGCATCAATTAGTGCTTAATGCATTGGTGAATTGTTTGCAGTTTCAGAAATTAATGCCGTTAAAAATTGTGTCAGGAAATTACTTAGGGTGGTTGTCGTGCTGTGCCTTAACATTGCCAGGAGTGTCAACAGAGGGTGCTGGAAACTAGCAGGATTACACTTCAACATTAAATGGCAAAAATGTGAACTTTTATGGCATCACTTATGCTATGATTGGATCCAGGTTTCTCTGTAAAGTGACTGTTAGTGCAGTGTTTATAATGTAGTTTGTGCGGTTGTTTTAGATGAATGTTGATGAGGCTGACTGGGAGTATGAAGAAATTACACTTGAAAAGGTGAGTGTTCTGTTCAGTGTGTTGGCGAGTTTTCCTTGTCAAATATTATCTTTGGCAAGAAGGGCGTAGGTCTGATGTTGAAATTTTGCGTGTATATTGGGTAGGGTAGGAGATTGAAGTTTGTAGTTTTCAGGGGCAGTTTCTGGTTCTTAGCAGTTGGTCAACCCAGCTCATTAATATTCATGATGTCTGTGCCTGCACTGGGTGATGGACAGTGTAGTCAGCACGTTGTTCAATAGTGGCTGTCATCATCATTACTAATGGCAGCGGTTAAATGTTATGTATGTAGAAAGGTGCTTAGTTCCCTAAAAGGAAGAGAAACTAGCCCTTTATTTTAATCAGGCCACTCATATGTAGTAATGGGAAGCCTTATGTTATAGCTTTGTTTCTTTTCGTTTTTATTACGCAACAGCAGCTACTGCTTTCAGCGTGTCTTAGCCATCACAATTCTGTCCGTCTATCTGTCACATGGGTGGATCAGTCAAAAACAGTGCTAGCTAGGATCACCAAATCTTCACCGTTGGCTGCCTGGAAGACTCTAGTTTCAGGAACCGTAAAACTTTTATATAAATTTGAAAGAGGTCACCCTGAATGCGGGCGCTAAATGAGAGGCGGTAGGGAAAATCTGCAATTTCCATTCGATACGGTGTTGGCAGAGTGAGACAGGTCATGGCCTCTGGCGAGTACAAGTGAAACACTACAGATAATTAGACGTCGGTCGTCTGGCGCTCTCTGGTGACTGTAAAAGAAGCATCGTTGGTAGGATGGGTGAACTTAGATTTTGGTTTTACTGGGCTTTCAAACATGCACCGCTGTTGCGCATTTCCCTTTGCGTTAGCTGGGCTTTTCTTGTTGTTTAATGTATTTATTGTTTGAAACTGGAAAGCAGACCAAGACCGAAATTGGGGGAAGGACGACTCTTACCGGCAAGGAATTGAGGCCAGATTTCAGCAAGATCTGTTGAGGGGTTTAGGAGGGAGAGGAAGTCGGACTTACGGTGTTGGATGGAACAGCCACACATTGAGCCTTGCGCCAAATTACTACTTGTCATTTATTGTTGCTGGCGGTAATTGTTCAGTGTTTTGATGCTGCTGTTATGTAATACATAATGGATAGATAGATATGAATGCATCGTACTGGTCCTATATCATTATGATGGTGTGCAGGGTTCAACTGGGCTTGGCTTCAGCATTGCAGGCGGCACAGACAGCCCGCACGTCGGCAATGATCCCAGTGTCTACGTCACTAAGATCATTGAGGGAGGGACGGCGGCTGTCGACGGACGAATGAGGTTTGCGGTGTATTGTGTCTATGCCGATGTTAATTGATTTCGTCGTTTAATTGTTGTTTAGTAGACGTCACTGCTAATTAGCGTTAGTTTTTGGTGTTTAGGGTTATCAAAATCTACCGAAATTCAGTAGTTTTTGGCATTCATTGCCAGTTGTCTGTGTGTTTGTCTGTCTGTCACACTCATGTTCTCTGCTAAAGTTGTTAGATGGAATGAGATACAATTTAACAGAGACACTTTTGTGGCACCAAGTACCATCGGGTTATAGAAGGCCCCCTGCTCTGTGTGTGGCTCGGTAGTCTAACGTGCCGGACTTATTATCTTGAGGTCACTCAGGGGCGCAGGTTCAACTCCGCACCGGGACACTGCAAGGTAGCGACCTTAGGCAAGTTGTTCACACACGTGTGCCTCTGTCACCAAGCAGTATAATTTGGTACCGGTCAAAGGGCGGTGATGCCTCGCGGCTGGGAAGGTAACCGTAGGTCTGGCGTCGCACTGGCCATGCGTCACGGACTTAAGTGGTTTATCCACCTACAGGCTTAAAGGCCTAAGGAAGGCAGATGAGCACCCCGCCTACGCCCCATTTGGGGTATGGCACCTTTACCTTTATCTTGCCCTGTTCCTGTTTGCTAAGAGGAGATTTGTGTTGTAACTTTTTGTACATGGCAAACTACAGATATTGTTAACAGCTTGCAACAAGTTAGGAATTCCCTGTTGTTTGGTACTACAAGTGAGTGACCATATGTAGCATACCTACCATTGCAGGAAATAACATTTGGTGCAATTGACATTTAGTGTGCACTTTGGATGACCTGGTTTCTGCTAAATGTAGTGATTTTTTTATAGTGTTCTGACTGGCTGTGATGAAGGCTTGTCAACTGAGAAGGTCTACAGGACAGAAACATGCTTTACTGTGAGTTTATCGTTGTCGTGCTTTCAGAATGAACGACATCATCGTGTCAGTGAATGGCGTATCGACTGTCAACGTGTCACACGAGGCGTCCGTCAGTGCATTGAAAAAAGCTGGCAAAGTTGTCACTTTGGTACATTACGTTGCTGTTCAGTTCTGTATTTCATTTTAGCTACTAGAAGAAAGTACATTTGTTGTGCTTAGTATTAGAGCTGTCCAATGCATTAATGAATTAACGTGCATTAAAAAAAATTAACGCACGTATGTAAATTTATTTTAATTTACTAAATTCTGTGAAGCAAAAATTTCAATTTTTTTGTTAAACTGCAATTATTTGACCATCGAATGAATTCAAGTAACTAAACTGTATTTGCCATTTTATCACTACTGTAAATAAATAATTATTCCGATGACCAGCTAATGGATTTCTAGTTTCTGTGCTAGCTATAACGTCAGCTGTTGTTGATTATATGTTTAAAAGGTGTTTCTAATTGTCTAACTTTTTAAGTTCTAAAGGCAGGGCCCCTCAATCGTCACGGACCCCGAGGTGACATACCTTGCCCCCACGTTCTTTCTCCACGGGCCTGGATGCGTTAATTAATGCGTTAAAAAATTAACGCTTTGACAGTTCTACTTAATATTTTGGTGTATATTTGCGTGTGGTATTTTAATTTTGTAGGCTTGCTCTGATGTTAGCAGTTTTCGCGTCGTCTCCATTTGTCTTAGGAGTTGTGGTTAATAATTTCCATGAATTATACTG
>Ga0209671_1004825_pt1 | contig 13482 bp, 11 predicted proteins | sample WorMetHERISLAND2_2_FD_187401 | JGI IMG/M metagenome (GOLD analysis project Ga0209671, IMG submission 187401) | Marine gutless worms symbiont microbial communities from Max Planck institute for Marine Microbiology, Germany - Olavius geniculatus... | ecosystem: Host-associated > Annelida >... | reverse complement strand
GGGCGGCTTGGTGGCTCAGTCGTTAGGGTGTTGGATTCATGATCAGAAGGTTGCGAGTTAAACTCCAAGCATTCCCTATCTAGTGATAATTCTGGGCAAGTTGTTTACGCAGCCCATATGTCTCGTTGTCACCAAGCAGTATAATTTGGCACGGTCGGTCACACAGTTGGGAACGTAGGTCTGGCAGTGCGTGTAGAAATGATTCCTCTACTTCCGGTTGCCATTTGTCTCTAATAAAGATCTCTGTCTCTAAAATTTTTACTGGACCCTCAAAAATATTGCCACAGTTTTTTGTTTGCTTTCAATGTTTTAATGAAAAAAAAGTTTGCTCATTCTGTTATGTTGCAGTATTTTTGCTTTAGTTTTTATGGCTACTGTTTAGTGTGTCACTGCAATTATTAGTAAGTAAGTAAGTAAATTTAATTTATAAAGCGCACAATGTTTGCAAGAAACTCGCCGAATCTGAGTAACTGTCTAATATCACATGGCAAGATAATGGCATATGTTACAGAATAAAATTTTTTTAAAAATATATCTTTTTCGTCCCCCATCTCTACTTTTCACCGTAATGGGCTCAGTGGCTTATGTTAGTGACATAAGCACCCCACCCAAGCCCCAAGCCCCATTAGGTTATGATGCCTTTGCCTGTTGTTGCTGTTCAATGGGACATTACTATTACCACCTACTACCACCACAGCCGCTGCTACATAGCAGACAGCATATTCAGGGGCTTCTATCGCTGTACCTGGTGGGTGCAGTTTGCACCCAGTGAAAAATTGGGGGAGTGGGGTTGTTAAGGGTATATACAGTATAAACTACCGTCGTCAGAAGCACTGTTCTTAACCCAAAATGGACTCACAAACCGTTTGGCACCCGTGCCCACTCCCCACACTCTGTAGCTGAGCTAATAGTATGTGGCTCTTGGAAGGGTTGAGGGAAAGCGAAGGGGGGGGAGAAAATGGAACAGGAAAGGGAAGAGAGAAAGGGGAGAAATAGAGGGGAAAAGAGGGAAGCCTGGGGAAGTGGGATAAAGGATAGTAAAGGGACATGGGGAGAAAAAAAGAGGAAGGGAAAAGGAATGGAGGAAAGGGTTGAGGTGAAAATGAAAGGGGTAGAAAATGGAACAGGAAAGGGAAGAGAAAAAGGGGAGAATGATGGAAGATAGTGAATGAAAGGGACATAAAGTATAGGGAAGGGAAAAAGGACAAAGAGAAAAGAAACTAATAGAGCAGAAATGTTCAACCGGGCTTCTGCAGAACCCAAGGGTTTCGAGAGCATCTGCCAAGGGTTCCGCAGTCGGCCAGTAAAAATGACCTAGCTTGCGAAATCATGCCAGACAATGTCGTAGAAATACTCGGGATTTTTTTTTTGTTTTAATCTGTTTATACGCATCTTTTTTGCATAGACTTACTGTGCTGAATCATTTTTGTTGTTAGTAAAATTTTGGCATATATATTTGCATTTTAGGCCTATATTATAACGTAAGCTTCTTATGCACGACATTATTTAACTCCAAGGCATTATCGAAAATCAAGAAGAAGAAAAGAAGAATGTATTGATTAGGGTTATGGTTATGAAATCGTTTGGCCATTTTCTTTGTTAATTCAGTTCTTTGAAAACTCAGCTAAGGAAAATTAAAAAGGCGTGTAGGCCTGTCTTTACCAAAAGCGTCCATGTGATAAATTTTCTAGGTTGGTGGCGGGGCTAAGCGGGCGTCAACGACCACCTCGCCCATTGTGTTGGAATACAATAACATAGTGCTGCCTACTAATGCGGTCAAATTTCATATTGGTCATCTTTGTCTGCACTTTGTCGTCCTCATGACGCCTCTGCCTTCAGTGCCTTGCTAGGAAAATGAGTCCGTAGACACTCTATGGCTTCATCTTTCCGTACGTCGCTGGACTCACGGATCAATGCGCATGGGGTTCCGTGAGTGACCTTCACGCTTGCGTAGGGTTCCGCGGCAACAAAAAAGTTGAAAAACATTGTAATGGAGGGTAGAGCTTGAGCCCAATTTTTACTGTAGATTTGGTAGATAGAAACCCCTGAGTACATATATTACATTAGTGGATTTTTAGTAGATTTTATGTGTTGTTGTGTTTCAGTACAAAATCTGATCAACATTAACGAGCTGGACCCAATCCGTAGATATCTTCCTGCAGCGGAAAGACCACGACCTTCATCGAGATACTCTTCATTTCAGGTCGCCAACTCACAGGACTCTGCTGTCCACTGCGGAATAGTAGTGTATCGATGGCAGAATAGTTAAAGGGAAACCCATCTCAACACAGGCTGCCACCCAACACAGGCTGGTAGTCAATTTACCTACCCCGGAGGGATGGAAGGCTGAGTTGACCTTGGAGATTAGTTTCGGTTGTATACCGAGATGGTTTAGCTGTCTGCGTCCACATAGTAGCCACTTGAGAGTAGTGACCTGTAACCCACAACCTTGTGTTGGGAAATGTGATATGCTAACAGTTACATTGCCAAGCCCTATCAAGGTTGTTTATAGGTCTTTGTGGGAAACTTATCCCAGGGCTGTTGAGCGTCACCTGCCATATTTGATTGCACAGTGTACCTGCCACTTAACATGGGTGAACACAGCTTACATTAACCACAGCTAGGTAGGTTTGTACTTGACTGATCTACAGGGTGGGCCAAGAAAACCGGACCTGTTTGAGCATTGATAACTCAACGATGGTTAGTGGTAGAAAGGCTTGTGATTCATCAAGAGTTTCAGAATGCTGTAGGGAATAAACGACGAATTTGCATAGTGGAGCGTTTAAATGTTTTTGCCTAATTTGCATAAATATTCATCACCCCCAAAATTTTGCCACATTTGACTGTAACGCATGAATTTATTTATATTTGAGCTTTTATAACTTGGCGATATTTATTCATGGAAAGGCGCGTAATATGCCAACAGTTTTGGATATGTGTACAGAAGAAGCGTACAACTTGCAAATCTCTGCATTTAAATACTTTTTGCCTGATTTACACACATCTGCCCCACTCCTGAAATCATGCTAAATTGGCAGTAACACATGAATTTATGTTGATTTTCATTCGGCATAGAGTGAAATATTAATAATCGTAAACACATACGTTGAGTTTAGATGAAATTCGACATAGCTTTTGCATTCATAACCATCATCAGTTTTTTAGGCAGCTGATCGATCGCTGGAGTCAATGTGTTCAGGATCAGCTGAGCCCAGCATTCGATTAGCACACGTTTTAGCTGGTCAGTTACTGAGATTTTGTGACCATGCTATCTGTTGCAATGCCCCCACACCGAATAATTAACAGAATTTAAATCTGGACTTCTTGGCAGTGAGTTTTTGAGTTCAATGAACTTGGGCACATGGGAGTGCAGGCAAATGCCTAATTTCAGGGGTAATGAAGATTTATGCAGATTAGACAAAGAATATTTAAATGACTTGCTACTCAAGTTTGGCCCTTTTTCTCTTTAACATTGTGAAACTTTTGACATATCACATGCCTTCCTACGGGTAACCATCGCAAAGTTATCAAGGCTCAAACATGTACCGGGTTTTTTCGGACCACCCTGTATGCTAGAGGGATGGAATCTGAGTTGACTTTGATGTTGTTTATACCTCTAGATAGTTCACCTGTCCACAGATAGTAACCCGTCCAAGTTGTAACCACGTTAACAAGTTCTGTCAGTTATGAAAATGTTGCCGTTGCAGTCATTGTTGCATTGATTTGACAAATGTGGAACATGACCTGGTTTTTTCCTGTTCGTCTGTTTGTTATCAATTACCGTATTTTGCACACACCAATTTCTGTCCATTTTTTGCTCCTTGCATGTTATGTTTCCAATGTATCGAAAAAGAGTGTATGACATCAGCACCAGAAAATTTCAAATGGCCCCAACTCAGCAACAAGTTATCTTATCTGCTTATTGCTAGGTTTTGTAGTAGGGTTTTTGCATTTGGTAAATCTGGTGATCAGAACAAATTCCGGACGGCAGCTGGCCGTTATCTTGGAAATTTTCAACTGCAGCAACGGTTGTCCGATTCAATCCATTTTTTGTTCCAGGGAGCTAGGAAAATTTGCTGCAGTGAGACGCAAAATTTGGCAAACTTGCCTGCAGAATTTCATAAAAAAATTTGCCAAGGTAAACTCTGGTCCATAGTCTCAAATGGCAACGTGTTAGATAGGGGCTCTATTTCCCCATGGAAAGAGGGAATCAAGGGGCATTATTCCCGATAAATATTTGCTTTGTAAATTACTATCGAACCAGTATGGATAATGGAATGGTTACTGTCGGCTAATCACTTTATCCCTTGTATCTCCGTGGGTGGGCAACATGTTTACCAGTTGGCAATAGTCATTTTCATTACTCGGGAAGAAACAGCAAGTTCTGCATAATCGTATAAGCCCTGTGGCCAGGACTGCTAGTATACTGACCCAGTCGGTTAAAGGCGCTGGCTGTTAATAGAGCTGGCTATCTGGCTGACTTGGACTGTATGCTAGCTTAATTACCTCCACCAAGGAGGTTATGTTTTTGCCAGAGTTTGTTTGTCTGTCTGTGTGTTAGCAAGATAACTGAAAAAGTTATGGAAGGATCTTTCTGAAATTTTCAGGGAATGTTGGGAATGGCAAAAACTACAAGTGATTCAATTTTGGGGGTAATCCGGAAGGAATCCTGGATTCTGGATCACTTTGAAATTTTCGTTAACATCAAATCAATGTGCTTGGCGGAGGTCTGCACTCTCCGATTGCTTTTGCTAGTTACGTTTTGCTTTCGCTGGCTCACATTGCCAAAAAATCTTCTTTTCTTCTTCTTCTTTTTCTCGTTCTAGTAATAGGTCACCTGACTGACAATGCAATACAATACAATATTCGTTTACTGCATACTGGTGTGGGTGTCTGATGCTTACAGAGGGGCTCGGCTGATCAGGTAGTGTAGATGAGTTTATCTTTCGTTCACTCCGAGTCCGTGTGACGTTCTAGTAGTGCTAGTAGTCACATTGCATGTTGCGTTGTTCACTGTTTGTTGTCAAACACTATTAATATTATAGTCAGGACACATTTATGAAAATGTTGCTTCTAGCACAATTTGAGGATTCTGAATTATCTTAGTTTCCAAGCCGAATAATGCCCTGCAAGTTGAATAATGCCCCTGCAAGCCCCTCTTATGGAAGACTTTTTTCCGAAAATGCATCCTGACTATCATCGTTACTTGTTTTAGATTTTGCTAATTTTTTTCTTATTTTTTTAGTTTCGTCGTCACTGTCATCATCAAATTTTGTAGATTTAGTTTATTTTAGTCGTTTACCAAATTTGCATTGTAGCTGCTGCCAATAGTTGTAGTTTTGTTGTTGTACTCTGCGAGTTAAGAAAACAAGGCACCAGACTTTTCTTTACACTGTTTCCGAATGCAGTTGTCCTAGTTGGTCAGATTATGGGTCTTGCTCGTTCGCCTGTCTCTGTCTGTCTGTCTGTCTGTCTGTTCATCAAATGTCCAGCTCACTAGACACTCATATTCATAAGATCTGGAGGTAAGTTTGATGTATTGTTTTTTTTGACTCGCATTTTACAGGGTGTGCCAAAAAATGACCCAACTTGTTTTTGTCGGAACTTCGTCAAACCTCCACCAAATTCGATAATTTCTGGAACTAAGACGATAGAAATATGTAAGGTATACTCACTGTCCACCTTACCTAGTTTATGTCGACACACTACCGTGTAAAACCGAGATGCTCCAAATTATTGCATAATGCTTAGTTGTTGTCTCTGTAAAAGTTCTAACAACTTATCAAGCACACAATAAACTAAAATGTGATTTATTCAACAGAATTATAAGTTTTTGTAATAACTTGTCTAACTCTAAGTTATCAGAATTTATGTCTGAAGTGTACACAGTGGCTTAGACGTGATGCAGGGGTGTCATTTATGGCAGGGCAGAGGGGCTGGAAGGGTGTATGGACCCCCAAGGATTTACGATTTTAGTTTTTTTTGTAAATCGTACTTTTGAAACAGTGTTACTGCTGCAAAAACAATATGTTACGCAGACTTAAACCCCAAGGATCACTGAGACCCCAACGATTTGCTGAAATGACGCCCCTGACGTGACGCCACGGCTGACAACGGCATTAACGATCAACTGATCAAAATGCACTGCACTCATTCATGGATAAAATGAGTTTTAAGCTCATCAATCAGTTATTTTGTTGTCCACTGTTTTCAGTGTAAAATGTTTGATACCACAAAATTATTAAATCCCATGGTGTCCTTTGTGGAATTGATAACACACAAGTGAGCAATCTGATACTGATAATCACCACGTAATGTAACAATTTGGAGCATCTGCGTTTTACACGGTAGTGTGTTAACATAAATTACGTTAGGTGGACATTGAGTGTGCTTTACATAATTCTATCGTCTTGGCTATCTGTGTGCCAAAAATTATCAAATTTGGTGGAGATTTGATGAAGTTCTGACAAAAACAAGTTGGGTCATTTTTTGGCACACTCTGTATATTGTTTGCTGTTATTTGACGGTGTTGTGTTTCACTGTAGAGTAGTGTACTACATGGTGTTCGGAAAAAAGCGTGGATATGCTGAACTGTTGCTAGTGTCTTTGACAAATTATTTTGCTTGTCAGTGTACATCGGCAGAAAAAAACAGTTTTCTGATTATGAAACTGATTAGTAAATATCTAATATGTAATAAAATTGTCAGTTATAAAAATAATTTGTCAGATTTTTGGCTATCGAGTGGCGTCCGTGCTGTATTAGTGGTTGTTAGATTGGATATGACTTCGTTTTGCATGGTGTTTGGTGCTGATCGGCAACTCCTCAGATTTGGTTCGTTTAGTCGTAGATGTAGATGTAGACATAGAGGGATTATTCGATGGCGTGCCATTTTCAATTATTAGTAAAGTGTTAGATGTGTGATATAAGGGATTACGATGTTGCAGTATGCTTATCGCTGGTGTAGCTTGGTGGCTCAGTGGTTCGGATATTCGATTTGTGATCAAGAGGTCACAGGTTCGACTTTCGGCTGGCTTTGGACAAGCTGTTAACATACACGTGCCTTTGTTGCAGGAGTATAATTTGATCCCAGCCTGAGAGCTGGGAAGGTAAATGCAGAATACGGGAGAGGTTTGGGCTACTGCCCCTCATATAACTGAGGAGTTGTGTTTGCAGCACACTGACGACTCAAAGGCCAACAAAATGGAGATGAGTGTTAAGGTCTCAGGGCTCTGAGAAGGTGATGTTAAAACAGACTGGGAACTTTACGTTATGATTCGTTTATTATGGGGCCGTCCTTCCTAGAAGGAGGCCCCATCATGTATCGATCCTGTGTATCCGTCTGTCTGTCTGTCTGTCCCGTGCCTACTTTTTTTACGTATCATTTTAGGTACGTGAGCCTTAACTCGTATGGAAAGCGAAATTCCCATAGTAAAGATAAGAAATTGCCGTAGGCCTACTCAACTGCAAGGACGGCCCCATAGCGGGCGGCCCCTCAACGGCCGCACCCTCTTGTTGCTAGTTGTATTATCCACAGTTACCTCAGCTCATCGTTCGGTTTGTTTTGTGTCTCTGCTGTTTGTGTATTATTCGCACAGTTATTGTGCAGCCGTTCTAATACATCGCGTTACAGGTCTTACAGGACTTGTTTTATGCTTTGCTAGGATACTAAGATACATAACGTGGTGTAATATGTGTCAGCCTGCTTCCAGCATGTTGTGAATGGTTAGTAACTTTGTTGTATTCATTCACTAACAGCTTGTCAGAGTATCTTGAATCGTGGACAAAAGGCTACTGAGCCCGATTTGGATGACTTTTGTGCAAGACAATGCATTTTTCTTGTGCTGTGACCGGAAGATGAGGCCTTTTACCTGCAGTGATAAAGCAGTATTTTTCGAGTGAGACTTGCTCCACTCAGTACAGACAAGAAATTTGAGCTAATGCTCATAAGACGCGTGAAAGCCTATAGCAGTTTCTGTTTGCAAACTGTCGGTCTGTCTCCAGCCATTTCATCGCAGTTCATTCTTGGAGTGTGCGTTGCAGCCGAAGATCGCAAAAATAAAAAACCCTTATTTTAGAAGTTCAGGGTCTTTCAAAGTCAACGATGTTGATATGACTGAAAAGCTGGAGTCACTGGTGCTTGTTGTGATAGGCAGCGTGCTCATGCCTATCTGCAATCATTTTCATGAAAGTCTGGCCAACAACGGCAAAATAACGACTTTTACGGGGGTACTGCTCTTTGATGCATGTTTTCTTAAACCTAGAAAATCGAGACTTCTGCTGTTGAAATCTACGTTAGCGCTGTGCTGAAAATTTTATACACAGCTTGTCCATGTCTATCTCAATTGGTTTTTTCGCAATTCGCTCTTGAAATGTGTTTTGCAGTCCAAAATCGCCAAAGTATCTATAAAAACCCCTATTTTAGCGTTCAAGGTCATCTAACGTCATTGAATTCGGTGGCAATCGACAGCCAGTGTACGACTTGCTATTAGTGATTAATAGTAACCTAGGCCCTACCTCGCACCGTTATTGAGATACAGTGACTTACCAGTATTGGCCAAAAATCACAAATTTTTCCCATCTCCTCTCATTTAGCACTTTCGTTTGGGGTAACCCCCTTTGAATTTATAGAAAAGTTTTACGGTTCCTGAAACTAGAGTCTTTCAGGTAGCCGACGGTGAAGATTTGGTGATTCTAGCTTGCTTTGTTACAGATGGAAAGACAGACAGACAGACAGAATTGCGATGGCTAAAGACGCGCTGAAAGCAGTAGCTGCTTTCCCGTGTAAAAATAAAGCAAAAGTGGCATCATAAATCACAGCAATGAAAATTGTCATTTTGTTATCTGTCCCATTGCTATAGCATAGCATGGGACCGATTATAAAATCACTTATGTCGTTCCATCTGTAAACACTCCTATGGCCGCAATTTTGATTCAATTTTGATGAAATTTTGCACAGTGATTCAGGGCTCAAAAAGTAAGATCGAGTTTGTTTGGGATAAAAATCTGATAACTCCTTCCCCTATTTTACCCCAAATTTTAAAAAATTTGCATTATGGTTAATATGGGGACTTAAGCGGTGTAACTCGGTCCCCGTAAAAGATAATTGCACGTTTACCTACCCCCCTATTATCGGGGCTGGACAGTCTTACAGTGTTATTTAAATTTACCTCCTATCAACTCCTGTTGCCATAGCAGCCATTCAAAAGTTGCAACATTTTGCATTACATCCAATGGAGATTTCACATCGGTATAACTCGGTCCCCGTAAAAGATAATTACGTGCTGTTTGCATCTACCTCCCCTATTTTTGGGCCCGGGCTATTCGATGGTGTCATTTAAATTTCTCCGCTGCCGACCGCTGTTGCCACGGCAACAAATTTTGGGACAAAATTGACTACAACTCGGCCCCCGTGAAAGATAATTGCGCCCTGTTTGCACCTACCCTATTATATGCAGCTGCTAGGCTATATAGCGTGGAAATGAGACAGATAGCTCGTTCCACAGAACGTATTTCTAGTTTCATAATACAGTCTACTGACGAGTTACAATTCTGAAAGCCTGTGCACTTCGTTTGGAAGAAAAAACCAACTTGGTGGCTTTTGTCTGTACATCTAGTGAATTAATGATGATTATTATTATTATTATTGACGTTTCTGGACTGTTGTTTATTTTTAACTTTTAACAGGTCTATGGCTGTTTTACTGCTCTATTTCTTTTTATGCACGAAAGCCTGTGAGAGTCTATATCATTCACAAGGAGGCGCCACCGTCGCCAACGCCACACGCGCCTATGGCCGATGTGTATTATGGTCCCGATGGGCCGAGTCCAAGTGATACGCGATTTTGGAAACTATATCTACTGAACTGGAAATGCTATAGGCTTTCGTGCATCTCGTGAGCTTTGCTCAGATTTCTTGTCTGTATCGCTAGTATGCATGATGTGAATGAAACGGTGGTGCAGTGTGTGGAGATAGGTCAAAGAATTTCTAATTGGTGGAGAATGGTGCTTGCTCTATTCGTTATAGTGCTGCTTAGATGACAGAAGTGCTTCGCAGTCTCCGAAGTGGCAGCCGATTGGCATGATCTAACGATACCGCTGCACATTGTGCAGCAAACATTTGGACCCATGGTGCAGCCAGCAGACATACCATTCCAAGCGGTGTTCGTCACAGAGAGCTAATACTCCTTTTCCCGACACCCCGCTGAGGATAGAAGGCTGAGTTGACCTCTGTGTTTTGTCGTGACAGGGCCCCTCCATCAGACCCGCTGACCTATGTGGTGCTGATCGCGGAGAACATGCAGACATGCCACTGCCCCTGTTAGCCTCACAACCCATAAGCTACCAATTTTCCATCTTCCTGCTGAGGGTAGGAAGCTGAGTTGATTTCTGTGTTTTGCATTGACAGAGCTCCCCGTCGGACCTCGTGGTCTTAATGGTGCTGATCAGAGAAGCCATCTGGCTACTATCCATATAAGCTTTATATCACTAGAAACCACAGTCCCTGGGTACATTTTTGTCGCAGATAGTCCCTCGGGGTAGGAGGCTGAGTTTGCCTGTGTGTTTTCTATTGACAGAGCTCCCCGTCGGATCTGGTAATCCAAGTGGTGCTGATCGCGGAGTCGGTGCGGCTGCAGCAGACGCTGGCGACGTACGGCATTCAGTGCCAGACGCCGCACCAGGTGGAACCGATTCAGATCTGGCCACCGATGGTGCTAGCCAAGGCCTACTCCAACTTGGGCGTAAATGCCAAGCTCAATCTCACCGGCCGACCGCCTCGACCGATTGGAGGACTTGGAACCGCTAAGGTTTACTTACTGATTATAAAATTGTATTTGTTATAAAATTGTATTCATGGCACAAATAAAAAAAATACAGACATGATAAAAGCTACTCATTTCCCATCTCGCTGAGGGTAGAAGGCTGAGTCGATGTGCTGCCTTCCTGGAAGAGCTTTCCTGGAAAAACTTCGAATGACCATGTCTCAACAAAATTTCATCGGATCCACTTCTGGTTTGGTTCTATGGTGGGGTTGTCTGCGTCGGCCAATTTAACAGTGCCATTTGTATTTACGCCCAACTGACACCCGTTGCCATGGCAACGAAATTTGAGTCAAAATGGGACAACTCGGCTTCTGTAAGAGATAACTGCAAGATTTTTGCGTCTATATGGGGTTTTCGGGGTTGGGCTGTCGAACTGTGCCAACCAAATTTTACCCCAACCGACTCGATATTTGGGACAAAATGGGCGTCTATGTAAGAAATATGTCTAGGATCTTTAGTTGCAGTTGTAGCAGTAGTAATACTGTAGTACTACTAGTAGTAGTAGTAGTAGTAGTAGTAGTAGTTGTTGTTGTTGTTGCCTGGTATGTGTATCGTAGTTATGTCAAGTGTGTAGTCACACGTTTCTCATTTGCAATTTTTTTTTGTGGTTTTAGTGGTTGTAGTGGTTGCTCTAATTGTAGTAATTGCTGTTGTAGTTGTCCGGTGTGCGTTGTAGTTGTATCGTGCATGTGGCTACACATTTCTCTGCTATCCACTGCTGTTGGAAGTCTCTGACTTCTATCTGTCACAGGACATGGAGTTCGTCATCGATGAAGTCCGAGTGAGTAAGCTCTTTAGTAGTAAAGGTTAAAAGGTAAAGGAGGTGTATAGCTCTTAGTAGGAAACCCGTTACACAGATAGGGAGCATCACCTGCCATATGGGATCACACTATGTTAGCTGTCACACGACACAGATGAACGTGCCCCACCTTAGCCTCAGCCAGGCGATTTGTCTGCCCCAAAGGGATGCAAAGAATGCCGAGTTGTTTTCGGTGTTTATTATGGGGCCATCCTTCCTAGAAGGAGGCCCCATTATGTATCGATGCTGTCCGTCTGTCTGTCTGTCTGTCCTGTGCCTCCACCTAGAGGGAAAACAAAAAGGCCTACGAATACCAAACTTGGTAGGAAGGGTCCCTGGGTCACGAGCACCCCGTGGACCAATTTCGAGGTCAAGGGGTCAAAGGTCAAGGTCACGGCGGCTAATTTGCGTTGTTGGCGAAAAATCCACCACCACCAGAGCACGCTCACCATGTAGCGTCGTCAAGTCTAAATGATTCACGAGATGGCAGCACTTTATGTCGCCATGTGGTAGCACACACGTAGTCAACTGCAAGGACGGCCCCATAGAGGGCGGCCCCTCAACGGCCGCTCCAACTTGTTATATATCGAGATGGTTTACCCGTCTGCAGTCACCCATCTGAGTGGTAACCATTTGATAATGGCCCAACATTGAGTGGAACCCACAACCTTTTGATTGTTAGTCTGACACCCCACCGTTACACCATTAAGCCACCTGGTAGTAACAGAGCCACAGATTAATCGGAATTTGCAGTTACAGTACTACATTTACCATCACCATTTACCATCCCACGAAGGGTAGAAGGCTGAGTCGACCTAACTGGCTGGTTTCATACCACATGTTTTACCTGCTCACAGACAAGTCACCCATCCCTGTGCTAACCAGGTCCAGTGTAAAACAACTTTGGTGGAATTCTAGCAAGCAACCGAGCAAGTTGGTGCTGCCATAGTTGTGAAGTGTGTGTTAAACCACTGTCTGGAGTGGTTACAAACTTACACAACATTTTACAGAAAAAAACTGTGCCAGTGTTATTTTTTAATAGCTCCGTTGAACAGTGGCCATATCTGGGACCAGATCTGTCATTGCAGAGGTTTTGTTTCAAAGTCTACTACTTGTAACCGAGGATTTGTCCAAGGCTCTGGTCTAGGACCTACTTTGTTTGTAGTCTAAACACTAGACTTAAACACTGTATCTAACTATAACGTAATAGTTAAGTTTGCAGATGATTCAACTCTTTTAGTCCCGGAAAATTCTGATGTAGGAGTAGAAATCGAGTTTAATAATGTACAAGAATGGGCTGGTGATAATACCATGATTCTTAACTTAATCAAAACCAAAGAACTTATATTTCACAATCCTAAAGCCAGGACTTGCCACCCTAACCTTCCTGTCTTACTAAACATTGAGCGAGTCACATCAGCAAAATTACTTGGTATATATACACAAAGTAACTTTAGTTGTGATATACACTTTAATCATATAATGACAGTCTCTAGTCAAAGGTTACATATCTTGAAGGTCCTTAAACGTCAAGGTCTAAGCTTAGAGATGTTACACAACGTTTTTTATGCTATAATAGTTAGCAGAATTACTTATGCTATATCATCTTGGTACAGTTTTCTTGCAAAAGCACAAATTGCTCAGATAAATAGTTTGTTTAAGCATGCCTTTAAGTATGGATATGTCAAGTTCATCATAACTGTAGAAGAGCTATTGGCAAGCTATGTTGACCAGCTTTTTTATAAAGCAACTTATGATAATCATTGTCTACGTCACCTATTACCGGTTGCCAAGTCTAACAAATATGGATTAAGAGATATAGGTCATGGTTTATTAATAGATCAAGTAACGTCTGAACTGCAC
>Ga0209671_1004824_pt1 | contig 13482 bp, 9 predicted proteins | sample WorMetHERISLAND2_2_FD_187401 | JGI IMG/M metagenome (GOLD analysis project Ga0209671, IMG submission 187401) | Marine gutless worms symbiont microbial communities from Max Planck institute for Marine Microbiology, Germany - Olavius geniculatus... | ecosystem: Host-associated > Annelida >... | reverse complement strand
GACGGGTGACGTCCGGCTGCGCTGATCGACGTTGAGGTCCGCCGGCGGAATGGCAGCAGAGGCAGTGGCTGACGCTGTCTTGTAGAGTGCTTCCCAGGCGAGTAGTCGCTCTGCGGCGTGCGCGCTGGCGTGTGCCGCGGCGTGAGTCGTGTCTAGTAGAGGCGCGGAACACTCGGCACAGATGACCGGGGTCGTCGATGCGGCTGGCGGCGCAGCGTACTCTGCCTTTTCGTAGGCTTTCCGCGATCGTCGGCGCTTGTACGGCTCGTTTTTCTGTCGCAAGAGCTCCGTCTCGACGCCAGGCCGCGGAGTCGTGCCGCTAGCTGTGGACTGACGCCGTGTAGGTATGGCCGGTGGTTCTTCGTACTCGATGACGCAGTCGTCGGTGAATGTCGGCAGCTGGACGGCGGAGTTACTACCACCAGCACGTCCAGCTGCTGCAGCCGCGGCCTCGTCATTGTGCATCTTGCCGTGCATCCTCATTCCGCGCACCGTGTTGCCGCGGTAACCACACAGAGCGCAACGGAACGCGCGGGACGGGGCATGAGCGCGCACGTGCTCCACCAGTCGGCTGTCAGACTGCGCGGCGTAGTCGCAGTGAGGACACTGGTACAGGGAAGTGGTAGGGGTGACGGCGGCGGCCGCGCAACGGTGACCAGACCGCGGTGATGTGAGTCTGGTGCCGCATGCTGTGCAGCTACCAGCAGCACCCTGGACCTCTGTCGTCTGACGCTCGCCGTCCTCACTCCCCGCGCCGCTGCTGTAGACCCGTGACACGTGACGATGTCTCGCCGGTGTCGTCAGCTCCCCACCACTGCTAGGTGTGGCGTCGAAGCGCGCCGGACAGTAGAACTGTTTGTGCGCGCGCAGAGTGTCGAGGCTGCTGAACTTGATCTTACACGGGATGCAGTAGAATTGCAGCGTCGTGCCCGAGTCGTCCAGCGTCGCGACCAGCTCGTGGGGGTCGGGCGATCGACGGCGACCGTCGCAGTCTACGACGATCCCGCCACCACCGCGACCGACGTCATCCGACTTGGACTGCAGCGCGGCGGACTTGCCGAGTGGAGGACACGGAACTCCCCCTGCGACCTGCTCCTGTGCGCCCGCAGACGCCACGGCGTGCCGGCCAGCGCAGTAGTGCGCCTTGTGTGCCAGATAGTTGGCGTGCTTGTAGAACACGATGTTGCACTCGGCACAATGACTGATCGACGGCGGTGACGTCATGGGCGGGCGGGCAACCGGCAGTGGTAGCGGGGCGTTGAGCGGAAGTCGCGCTGATGGCGGCAGGAACAGCGAGCCCGGGTCGAGTGGGTCGGGAGGCGCAGGGACAAACTGACGAGCGAATGACGCCGGCGACACGCTGCTGCTATCGTGCTTGTTTATCTTCACATCGACACTTCTACACGTGCTCAGGTCCAACGGCTCGTCATCCGACGCAGAGGTCGATGAGCGACGGTCTACTGACCGTGCCGGCTGGAGCGTTCGAGCACCGCCCGGGGGTGACGTCGCGGTGCTCAAACCGTTGGTCGTCACGCCTGCAGCCGCCGCCGCCGCTGCCGCCGCTAGAAACGGTGCCAGGAAGAACGCGCCTGGAGGCGGAGGCGGCAGAGGAGCTACACCGGCGCTTAGCATCTCCATCAGCCCAGCCGACGGCGCCAAGGACGACGAAAACAGTGCCGTTGGCTGTCTCAAGCCCTCAGTGCCCCGAGCGTCCAGGGAGGAGGACTGCAACTCAGTTCTGCTGTCTGACGTGCGTCTTCGTCGTCGAACTGCTGCTAGGTCATCACCCGAGGCCCGCGCGTCATCGGCCACCACGCTGCGTTTGGTCGGTGCTGCTCTTGCCTTGCAGTAGAAGTCGTGGTGCGCTCGGTACGTGCTGGGAGACGTGAACTGTATGCGGCAGTCGGCACAGAACAAGTCGTCGCCACTATGGCGATGTTCTTTGTCGTCACCAGACGGCGTTGCTGCTGCTGGTTCGATGTCTTCCGTCTCTACGTCAACTTCGTCGACCTCGTCGTCGTCGTCTGCGTGTACATCCGGGGACGACGTCGGCGACTGGTGGCGGGAATGAGCGCGTCGAACATGGCGGCACAGAGCAGAGCGCTGATCCGCCGTGTAGTCACATTCTCGACATCGCAATGGCGACTGCTTCCGGTTCCGCCCGGCGGCACTGTCGCCGTTACCGTTTTTGTGCAGTGGAGACGAGCTTACGTCGTCAATGACGTCATCGTCTTGGCGGGAAACTTTGACTGCTGCCGTCGGTTCATCAACCGCGCGTCGTTTGCGATGATTCTCCGCGTCATCTACAATATATCCACACGCTACTCGCTGATAATAATGGATATATAATACAATACGACACACGGATTAAGAATCTTGCTAAAACATACTGCTATGTCATGGTTGTAAGCCAGCAACTGTGTGAACGTACTCATAACGGATGGCGATTTTTTCATCCCAAGACATAGGTAAACCTAAGGGATGCGGCGGGGCGCTAAAATGGCTCAAAAGCTACGTTATAAAAGTTACGAGTTTGAAACGAGAAACTACTTGCCTTCCGCGGATGGGTGTTTGATGAGGTCACGCGATGACGTCACTGGTCGTGGCTGATGTGTCGTGAACAGTACAGAGGGTGGTGGAGGTGGAGGTAATGCCAGAGCACCTGCCAGGGCACTGGCGGCAGCGGCGGCAGCGGCAGCACCAGGGTTGAACGCCGCCGCAGCGCCAGCTGGCAACGGGAACGGCTTGCGTGAGCAATAGTTGGCGATGTGAGCCTGCAGCGTGCGAGGACTGCTGAATCGTACCCCGCAGAATATACACACATGGATCAGCGCTGCAACAGAATACATTAAAACATCTCGCAACAGTTCAATAACAGCTTGTCCAAGTGTTGTAGATCAGTCAGTCGTTCATTACATCAAAGGCAGCCTTGTCTTGCCTTGCCTTACCTTTAGCCATCCTCGCTCCAGGCTTGGCCACACCATGAACGAGTTCTCTCCATCTTGCGTCCGAAGTGCTGTGGGCACCGGGCACTTACTTCGGACCTGATACATATTGAACCCGAAATTTCCGGTCCGAAATGTCTCAACTCTGTCTTGGAGATAGTTTATACCATTTTGGATTTTCCGTGTTTTAAATTTCTAAGTTAGTCGCCCATGCAAGAAAGAGAGACAGGCAAGATCAGTAATGCGGCGCTACCACAGCCGCATTTTGTACTGTAAGTCATTCCGCGGTTAACGATTTATTATAACAGCGTCGATTCGACGGCAACAAATTAATCGTGCAGAGGCCGCGGTGCAACAGCGTTCTAAGCTATAATTCTACAAGCTGTCAAGCAGTGAGTTATGGCGATGGATGAGCGGCAAATATATCATTCGCACATTTTCTCTACATGTCGTGGTATAGATGCGCGATGATTGATGCGGTCCGGCGTATGAATATTGTATAAAGTAAGCCGCCCGCCAATTTAGACGCATATAGGCTAAGTACGTAGCGTATCATCGACACATCGTCGCCGTAGATCGAAAAAATCGCGCTCGGACGTGACACGTGACCCCGGCGTGACACGCGAGCGGAAGAAGATATCGTTCAGTCCAAGACGCCGGACCAGACCGGAAGTCGACATCGATTTCCGGTTCATCAGGGCTGGAAGTCGCGAGTTGGTTGGCGGCTCGTCATAACTTGTTGCCCGGTCACACACAACGCGACGCGACAATCGGCCGGGAAGGCGGCGAAGCGCGGCCGAGCCACCCAGCAGCAGCGGGCGTCACGACCTCATCAGCCAGGAGGCCGACGTGTTAATGGAATGAGACGACAGTCGCCAGCCGTCATCCATCAACGTGCGACCACCAGTACCCAGACCACTTGCCCGCCACGATATAATCTGCATTGATTGCACCAGCCAGCACTGCCAGCGACCATTTAGCCATGAAGATACCCGGCGCTAAGGACGCCATAGACCACCGCGCCGTTTGCGACCGCGACCGACCGAGACCATGCAGTCACTGGCCCGTGAACAGTCACACGGCACGTCTGTCTCCAGTCGTGCGTCTCCGCGCTAATATCAGTGTCGCTACACGTAATCAGAATGTTCTCCCGCGAGGCGACGCGATCAAAAGTCACCGTAGCGCCATGCTGCGCTACGTCTAGCCAGTTGCGGAATCATGCAGAAACCGCGAGAAAGATCACCGGCGTAATTTTAATGACGACAAAAAAAGAAGGGAAAACGAACTGTTAGCGGTCTGCGCAGTGGCGCGGCCAGAAATTTCAATTGGTGGAGGGGAGGAGGCTCGTCTTCCTTGCCCTGACCCTTCCCTTTCCCCTTTCGTCCCTTCCCTCCTTTTTCCTCCCTTTTTACCCTCTCTGCCTTCCTCTGTCCTTTTCTCATCCTCTTTCCTTCCCTCTCTTAGAAGCAGGACCCCCTAAAATCCAGCTAGAGGGTCTGTGAGCTACCCAGCTGGGTCTGGGGCGCAGCCCCAGCAGAAATCGATTTCGGTGCATTATAGCTTTAAAAGATGAGATCTGGTGGCAACAATTTAACTATTTTCCTGATAATAAACTGACCAACGTGAAGAATTTAGTGCAGTTTAAACGTATGCTTATGCTTGTCTAGAAGATTGGGGGCTGAACGCCTTGGGTCTCCCTTGTCTACGCCACTGGGTCTGCAAGCGACGTCTTCAATCAAGGTGACGGTCACCCATCACCTTGTCGGCCGCGGTCGACGTCGCACAACTTCGAGCGGTGGCGTCCTGCTGGCCACTAAACCGTGAAGGTCAGTTCGCCGATAACACCGCAGCCCGGGTGACTCCACTCGCCGCCGTGAGTCGTCACATCTTCATCTTCTCTCTGCGCTGTCAGCCGCTGCAGCCAGTCACGGGTTGGATCGGGTCTGAGTCGCGACTCAGTCAAGCGTGACCCAACGTCGGTTCCGGTCGTATGTCAGCTGCCTAGTCGTTCTCATTCGCTGACGTCTCAAACTCATAACCGACAATAACCAAGCGACACCGGACCGCATCCACACATCGCGTTCACGCTCGACACCCGCGATGTCACTGCAGCCCGTGCACTGGTTAAAGTAGCATTCGTCAACGTCAAAAAACCACGCGACCCGCAAACCATAATGCTGTGTCGTGTCTTATTCGATCCATCAACAGTTATCTCTTTCTTGTCCTATAACAACCAACCGCCGAATGAGAAGTCCGAAGCCGCGACTTCATAGCTAACTAATCTACACCGTGGGCCACAAAAAATGTGGCACTTAACTTTTGTCCATGTCTTCGCCAAGTATTGACCGATTTTCAAAATTCTTTCACTGGCACACTCAGCGGACAATGTGCAACAATGTAGTTATTAAATATCCCACCATACCGTAAACGCGTCTCTGCACTACCTCGTGAAATATAAATGTAAGAAAAAACTAACGATAATAACAAACAAAACAATTCAGACCAACAGTGGAGTGAATGATCCATATGACTGTAGACTGCGATAGACCCACACAGTCCATTCACTGCAATGTTGGTCAGAAGTGTTTTTTTCTAATTTTGTCAACACGTTTGTTTGTTACTATCGTTATGCATTTATATTTTATTCATATTTCACAAGGTAGTGTAGAAACACATTTACGGTGTGGTGGGATATATAATAATCACATAATTGCAAAATTTTCGGGGAGTGTGACAGTGAAAAAATTTGAAAATCGTTCTATGACTGGCGAAAATATAGACAAAAGTAAAGTGCCACGTTTTTTATTTTTCTGCCTTCCTGCGACGCTATAACTAACACGGTCGCTCCGATTCAGCCTGTCCAACTTTATGTCTCACGACGCGAACGCCGCGTTTCTTCCTTCGTTCGTCAATGATTTTAGCGCTCGCCAGGAGTGATATATCCCGGCCTGCTGCTGCAATCTTTTAATAACAATAAAAATAAAGGTGGTATACAATGGTCTTATAATAATAATCTTTAGTCACAGCAGACTTTGCTTTTAACTTTTGTTTTAGGCCTAACTCCACCTTCATAAAAAATAATATAAATAGATTATGAGTGCCAATACATGTATAACGATAACGATAATTTTATTGGTATGCACAACAAACGCTAACAAAATAGTACAGATTACAAACTAGAAACTTATTCTGGTCCTGCATAATTTTCCAGCTATTGAATTTTTTCGTGGTCTGTCATTTCCAGATCATGCAAATTCAATTAACGATTTCTTATTTGCCCGCTTTCTCGAATCATCAGTCAAATCGACCTGATAAGATAAATAAGGTCAAAACTCATGGTAAGTAAAATAACGTAAAGTTCTTCCCAAGCCATAAGCCCAAAAGGCGGCGTTGATCTCAGTTTCTTCAGCTCTTAGCCAGACATCATTTTACACTGCAGACTAGGAATATGAAGCTAATGCATCGCGCGGTGTGCCTGTTTACGCCCCAGCATTCGCTGGTACTCACTGCGCCTACGCCAGGCGGAATGGCCAGGCTGAGTTGACCTGGGTGGCTGGTTACGTACTGAGGTGGCTTACCTGCCCGCAGACGGTCAGTCGCCCATCCAGGTACTAACCGGGCCCGCCGTGGAGTAACTTCACTGATCGGGTCCAACGCGTTATCAACTAAACCAAGCCCCCAGCTCAGGGAAGGACACAATAATACCCCGTTTACACGATGAAGCAAACATAAAGCAAACTTAGAGCACACGTCGTGCACGTGTATATTGGATACGTTTGCGTCATGTTTGCTGAACTTTGCTCCATGTATGCTTCCTCGTGTAAACGGGGTATTAGTATTCTTTAATATCCGTTTAACTAAAAAGACTTCGTTGGCTACAACAGTTGTGACAGCGAACCAGATTCTCCCTGCACTTGGGTTTCCTGTTGAGTACACTTAGTCCAGGAGTATTAGGTCATATTGGGGTCAACTAAGGAAAAAATTAATATCAAGCTGATTTTTTCAAAATAGTTAGCCTGGAGCACTAGTAATAACATATCAAAACTCCCCAAGAATCCCAGCTGTGCTCTCTTCAAAATTAGAATTTGAAATTTGGAACAAAATTGAAAAATAGGTCAATTTTTAAGTACGTCAAAACATAGGCATATTGCATATCAAATCAAAGGTAATAAAGAGTAGAATGCGAATATGATGTTAATATGTCAATAAAATGATCGTATTGACAGTACGGGTCAGTACAGTAAGCTCGCATTTGTTAGATATCTTCATTCAATTCAGTGTCAGTCACTTGTACATTAGCAGTGGGGCAGCTTAGAACCAGATTTGGGATGGATGTGGATGTTCTGGACAAAAGCATCAATTTTTTTCCTGGTGTTACTTATCCCACGACCTGTTCATTTTTGATAGGAGCCACTTTTGCAAAGAAAATGGCAAGGCAGCCACCTTGAATTTCAAATTTACGCAAAAACGTATTATTAAGAATATCTTGGCTTTCAGGTCACGTAGAATCACAATTTTCATGTTTAAATTTACATTTTCCACGTCAGTGACTGCAAATGTGCCACTTAAAATGACATCAAATAATTTTAATCATACTAAACAGGAAAGCCCAGCTGTCGCTAGGGAAGACCCACTACAGCCTATACAGTTGCTGTTGCAGTACTGACCTTCAAGGTCATCCAAGGTCTATTAGTTTCATCTTATCTGAAAGAGTTTAAGCCACTTTCTATTAGTAATTAATAGTAACCTTGGCTCTATCTTACACCTTGAAACTTTCCATTGAAAATTGCGGCCAAACCGCTGCAGATAGACATGGTTACTACTGGAAGCCTATACGAAGTTGCCGTCGCCCTATACGATGGTACCATCGCTGACCTCTATGACTTACCGTTTAGCCACTATTGGCATACTATAGGTTATCCAGTGTCATTGATTTGCATGCTATTTGAAAGCCAATATGCGACTTTCTGTTAGTGATCAATAGCAATCTAGGCCTTATCTTGTGCCGTTTAGCTACAGTACATCCTGACAGACAGACGATGAACAGACGACAACCGTGCCAGAGACGCCCTACATTATAGCTGCAGTGCGTCAATAAAAAATGACGACAAAAATGATAAAATAAAGCAAAACGAATGTCCTGTACCTATATTGGGAAGACTGTAACATACCAAATTGCAAATCTGCACACTGCTCAGCTCACACATTCGTGGACCGCTTGACCGGTGCTGGGTCATTGCGGCCTCTAGATATCGCAATCAGCAACCGTGTCTCATGCAACATCTGCAATGAGCCTGACGTCGGCCGATGGAAAAAGCCCTTCATGAAGTGACTCTGAAGGGTTGTGCCAAATAAGGCTAAATAAAGCACCGTGGACCAACAGTACCCAGTAGCTAGTTCTTTGAGGTAGCATAAGTAGGTTGACCCTCTGACAGCATAAGGTGCTGATCTGAGGTAATACCGTCAGTTGCAGTTCAAGGAAGTCAGCTAAGAGTGCTGACTTGAGATCGTGCCTTGCTAGAGGAGGCCCCATTATGTATCGATGCTGTCCGTCTGTCTGTCTGTCCGTCCGTCTGTCCCGTGCCTCCACCTAGAGGGAAAACGAAAAGGCCTACGAATACCAGGCCTACGAATACCAAACTTGGTAGGAAGGGTCCCCGGGACACGAGCACCCCGTGGACCAATTTCAAGGTCAAGGTCACAGGACACAGTAGTTGTGTCAACGTAAGCCTAATTATCAGAATTTCTAGATGCTGATTGGTTGATTCGCGTATATAAGTGACATATTTGGCAGGTGTCATAAGGAACCCTCGCCGCCTTGCCCCGGGTGACCTCGTTACCATGGCAACGGCCGTTCCCTTTGTCTGTACTCAACTGCAAGGACGGCCCCATAGCGGGCGGCCCCTCAACGGCCGCACCCTCTTGTTCCAATTTAGGTTACTCCTCGTCGTAAACAGGCCTACACTTATGTCCGTAACCTATAGTACCAAAGACCAAAAGATCCACGACTCTGTAGCGGAAAATAATTGAACAAAAGCACAAGAACGAGGACAGTGGCATCAAAAAATCGACAGCACCTCTGTTTTCGAGTTCTTAATCTCTCCGTAGAGGATGGCGTTCATTGGCGGAACGGCTACTTCCGGTATGATGTTGTACATGTACCACTCGAAATTCTTGCACTGCAGTCGCTGACGCAGTCGTTTGCGTTCCTCGAGTGACGCCAGTTTGTCTGGATCGGTGAGTTCGACGCGTTTGAACGTGTAGACTCGCGTCGACGCGTAGAAATACTTGCGCATTCCGTCCATCCACGTCTCCGCCACTCGCATCAAGTTCTTCTGCACGATGTCTTCCTTGTTGCCGTCAAACTGGTACGGAAATTCCTGCACGGAAATTTGTCCAGCTAGGATCGACATTGCGTAAACAACACTAAAGGCGCGTACAGAGCGACGTAACTGAACTAAACTGAACTAACATGGTTTAGTTTTCGACGAACTGACCAATGGGCAAGCAGTAATGCATTACAGTAGGCATCATTTCGTTTAACGGCGTCGGTGGCCTACGTGACTACGCTCACGTACGCGTCAACCAATGACTAATGGCCAACGCCCTGCTTGCCTATTGGTCAGTTCGTCAAAACTAAACCATGTCGATTTAGTTGAGTTCAGTTCAGTTACGTCGCTCTGTACGCGCCTTAACAGTGCGCTCGGTCCACAAGTAAGCAATCACGTTTTTCTGTCATAATTGCATAGAAATATTGACCAGTTTTCCGGAGTGCTTTTTGGCAAACTCTATTAGGTGCGTATAGTAGTACGTTAGCACTAAAATAATTACTAAAGATCAGAACAAGTGACATATGAAGTGAGTAGGCCAGCTGCGCGGTCACGTGAAACTCAAAAACCATAGATGTAAAAAACGTTCCAGGAAAAATAAAAAACGTCAAAAAACGTAAAAAACGTGGCAAGAATAAAAAACGTTTAAAAACGTTGTATACAAAACGTTGGCCATAATGTGTTCAACTTTTTGCCTAATGTCTAATGCTGTAAGTGCAGTATACCTGGAATTATAGTTTAGATATACAGAACTTCATTTAATTTTAATTCAGCTGTGTGGTCATAAGACAATAGCATTAAATTAACTAAATATATTAGTTAAAACATTTTACTTAGTGTATTTGGACTAACTAAGTAAACTACATCACTATGACTTATTAATTCGTTTCTGTGGTCCCAAAAGTGCTTCACAAAGCTTTTTCTGGGATGTTCAATGCACGTTTTTTCAAAATAAAAAACGTTGAGCAAAATAAAAAAACGTTAAAAACGTGAAAAAACGCGGCAAGAATAAAAAACGTAAAAAAACGTTTTTTACATCCATGTCAAAAACATACTCAGGTACTGGGTCCACAACTGCCACGTGCCAGCAATTTGAGGGTCAACCCCTTCAACAAACTACACAAGTGTAAAAGAATCGTACGTGCCTCAGTCACGAATGGATGAGTGAACGAAAGAGCAGATCAGTCACCGTGAGTGACGCATGGGCGTCATGCATTTAGGGGAAAAATGAGAATCTATGGACCCACCCAAGGATGTCCCTAAGTGAGACCTGCGTAAACGACTGACCATAACATTATGGTCCCAGATTGGCATTTACTGTGTAAACTGCACGAAATTTCGTTAGTTGAGTCTCATAAAAATCATACAAATTGTTGCCATAGATGTCACACTTAAAGGATGAAATGCAGCAAATTCGATTTCGGCTGGGGCTCTGCCCTATGCAGACGCCGGAAAGAAAACTCACAGCGCTTCTCCAAACCCTGTGTTTAAGAAGATCTACTTCTAACGGAGAAACAGGAGGGAAGGGGAAAAGAGATAAAGATGAAGGGAAAGAGTTAGGGAAGAGTGGAGGGAAGGATAAGAAAAAAGGAAAAGAGTGAGACCCCCAGTGATGTGCTAAAATGACGCCACTGGAGTGTCGGTTGTGTATTTGTAATGTGTGTCTGACCTTGAAGACGTGGCCGACCCTGGAGCAGACGACAGTCTTGACCTGACCGCCGCACATCCACGTTCGAAAGCCGAGTTCGATGTTCTCGCCGCCCCAGATGCGCATGCCTTCGTCGAACGCCCCGAGTTTCATGAAGTAGGCACGGTCTACAGCGATTGCACAGCCGACCAGTGTAGGCGACGGGAACGGCAGACCGGTCTCGACGGCAGTGCGCTGTTCGTGGTCCTTCACGCGTATCCACGTGTACCTACCAAGTTAAACCAATCTCCGCTAAATTTCGTCATTGCATTGTAGCTTCATTGCACAACAAGTTTCGCAACAAATCGAAAATTTACCGCAAACCTAGTACCAATTGTAAAACAACTCTCCAAGAACTCAGTGCTCGGTAAGCCTAATGATGTTCAGGGGCATAACTTATTGAAACTCGAAGAGTGGCGGGAGAATATTTAATCCGTATTATATAGCATTAAAAACGTGTTCACTATCAATCATACGCGTTGTTCAGTTGTTCTCAACTTTTTTGCAAACACAATGACATAGACCTACAAGCAGTGATGTGTCCTTGAGGACTTGTCCTCGTCCTCGAAGCGCCTCGGGGACAAAGAGTAGTGTCCTTGGCCTTGGTTTTGACCTTTGAGTCACTCCTATGTACATGTGCTTGTCCTTGGTATTGACCTTGGCCTTACTTGTTTCTGTAAGTCTTTGGTCTTGGCTTTAAACACAAAGTCCTTGATAACATTACCGCCTACAAGATCCCCAATGTTGCGAATCACTGTCGTTGTAAAGACGGCTTGCTGTTAGTGACCACTACTTACCGTAGGTCCCAGCTGAACGATCCTTTGTGGAAGACGCCCGGCGGTTGATAGGCCAGCGTCATGGCGTCGATGCCATCAACGAACGGTTGCAGCACTTGCTTCGGGTCGCGCTGAAGCTCGGCGAGCAGAGGTTCCAACCATCCCACGTTGACCTCGGCGTGAGCATCGAGGAAGAATAGGACATCGGAGCGAGTGGCTCGAGCGCCGTCCATCCGAGATACCATCAGACCCTTGCGCGTCTCGTGCCGCAGTAACCGCACCTTGGGTAGCAACCGCAGGTAGGTCGACAACGGCTGCTTTAAATCCAAGTCCGTACTGCAGTCATCAACCAGAATCACCTGCCCACATAATCCCACCGTAAACGATAATTGTGAGGCCCTTAACCCTTGATTGTAAAAATTATGGGGCCCTTATCCGTAAAAGCTCTAACCTGTAAAAACTAATTCTAACCCTTACCCTATAACTTTAACCCTAGCTAACCCTTTCTCTAACAAAATGCTGATTTTTATGATACACTTTGCTTTATTATTCGACTGTCGACATGATTTGGCTTGGTATTGTAGCGGTAGGACGCTGGATTTGCGATAGCTAGGTCGTTGGTTCTGGTCTGGTGGGAAACTGAATGATCATTTGATGGCAAGTTGTGTCAGGAATATTCCTACCAAAAATTATTAAAATTTGACAATTGGTTTTCAAGTAACAGTCAAAAATGTCGGGGATGTCTTTTTGAGACACAGCGTAGTACAGAAATTGTGTGCACGAGACCTTTTAAGCCGAGACCGAGACGAGACATTAGTAGTACCCACGTCTGGAGACCGAGACGTCGAGACCGAGCACACACTTCTGGTAACGGTTAGGCCTACCTCGTCGAGGAGATTGTCGGGCGACTTGTTCAGGACGCTGTGCACGGCTCGAAGTATCATCGACAGCGCCTCGTTGTAGAAAGGGATGATGACGGACGCCGTCGGCAGGTGCTTGGTCCGGGTGTAGTTGGCGGTCAGGCAGACGGAGGGCCGGGTGTCGGGCAGGTCCCGGTCCGGGGAAGTCAGATCGCTGCGAGTGACGTTGATGTTGTAGCGTGAGTCGGGCGCTCGTCGCTGTTCCACGATCAGTCGCCTCCGTGCCGCGTCGATGGCCGCCCCGCGATCCCTCCTCGCACCGTCCATCGCCATTGCCACCCCGTCGTTTCGACGCCGCCGTCGCAGACCACCAGCACCGTTCTCCTCGGTGTCACCGGCCTGAGCCACAGGTAAAGTAAAGGTAAAACCCAATACTTCCTATAGCGCTTCTTACATGAACGGACTCAAGACCAGAAGCGCTTTTACAATCTCGGAATGGCAGCTGATTGGGATGAGCTAATGATAGGCCTACCGCAGCGTACTACGCGGCTATCCATTAAGCGAATAATTGGTCCCGCGGTTTGCAACAGACATACCACCGCCCCAATCAGCCACACTAGGCCTTCACTGTAGAGGTTGAACTATAGCCTACTGCTGTAAGTGCAGTAGGCCTATAGATGTAAAAAGATTCCAGAAAAAAATAAAAGGTCAAGAACGTTTAAAAAGTGGCAAAACGTTTAAAACGAGCTGTAAGCGCAAGCGCATTTCTAAATTTGTGATGCAATGTTAACGAACGTTTCTTTTAAATTAAAAGAAAAACTTTGAGAAAAGAAAAAAAACATTTAAGAACTTAAAAAACGTGTCAAGATGCATGCACGACGTTAC
>Ga0209671_1004821_pt1 | contig 13487 bp, 6 predicted proteins | sample WorMetHERISLAND2_2_FD_187401 | JGI IMG/M metagenome (GOLD analysis project Ga0209671, IMG submission 187401) | Marine gutless worms symbiont microbial communities from Max Planck institute for Marine Microbiology, Germany - Olavius geniculatus... | ecosystem: Host-associated > Annelida >... | reverse complement strand
CATGTATCCACCGGACCAGTAGCCATTCCAGCTTTGTTTTTAACTTTTGTTTTTAACCCCCGGGAACCTTTACTACCGGGAGTATAAAAAAAAATAATAATAATACCTGCATGAGAAAAGCGATCTTGGAGTCGTCACGAAACGCGTCCTCGGCGCGACAGACATTGTGCAGTATGAACGAGTACTGGGTGTGTTCTTGACGAGTGACCGCCTCGTTGGTCTTCTTGCTACATTGGCGACATCTACCGACTGCTCTAGCGTTGGAAGACAGCTGGAAGTCGGACGACGGCAGATACTGACTGCAGCTGCTGCAGTAGTGAATGTTTCGGCGAAGGGCTAACGCATCCTGAGGAACCTGCACAACAACGTTCAATGACTGACTAATTGATTAATGCACAGCGGCACACTATGATCAGTGGTAAGTAAGTAAGTAAGTAAGTATGACGACTGCATTTAACACTTATAGCCACAATGCGACGCGCTCTCAGCACCTAAACAGAAATGTCTTCAGCATCCGTTTAAACTGTTCGAAGTTAATGTCAGTTTGTCTCAGATGAGCTGGCAGACTGTTCCACAGCCTCGGGCCTGCAGCAAGCAAAGCATCTGTCTCGTAGCTGCTGTAGGTCCTTTTGACAACACGTCCTTGAATTGGAAGAATGCAGCTGACGACGACCGTCGTCGGAGACCAGCTGACAGTCGGCGGCCAGGTATGCTGGAGCCATACCCGACAGTGACTAGTGGTGTATCCGGCTGCCACGTTATTTATAAATCTCGCTCTGCGTTTCATTCAGGTCTAGAATATTTAAACAAAAACTGCTTAGGAAGCTTGTTAGTTAGACCTACACTTAGCAAACTGCTTCTTCTTCAGATATTTCTTTAGAACAGAGCTGCAAAGTGCAAACACTACAAGAAATGTTGTATCATAAGTTGCCATTGTCAACAACGTGCAAAAGTTAAACACGTTTTAGCTGACCGTACTTAACACGTTGACTGCTAGGGCCCATGGGGTGGACGAACCCATTTATAAATAGATGCTATGGCTTAACCCCATGGGGTGGACAAATATATGCCCCATGGGGCTGACAGTATAAATGACAGCAACAAGAAACCCATGGGGCAAACATGTCAACCCCATGGCTACGTTTGTACGTTAGTAACTTATGATATTTTGTCAACCCCATGGGTGATACTCAATTTATCAGCTCCTTGGAATGAACTTGTCGGTCATCCCCGTGGGTGCTATTTTGGGGTGTTTCCGTGTTGTGAGTTATGTGTCGTACCCATGGTTGACACATAGTGTCAGCTCATAAGGCACTAACTTTAACTCTCTTTTGCGTCCACTCCATATTTAAGACAAATCGTCTCCCCATGCAGTATTTCAATCAAAGTTCATTTCAGTCATCTCATGAGCAATGGAGACGTATCGAAGCACTCTCAGATGAGCCTGTAGCAACCAGCAGCCTGCGAGTTTTAGCAGATGATCGTATGTCTATACATGCACATTTTTTGGCGTACATGTTTTGGGTCTGATGTTTTTTTTATTTTATTTGATAATAAATGATTAATTTCTTCGACAGTATACTGCCATTGTGGCAATTTTAAAGGTAATTTTAAAGTTTGGATTGCTGTTTTGTACCAAATGTAACATGCAACTTGATTGTGCAATTTTTTTACTTGCTCTCTATTTCTGACCACTCATATTTTACACAGTAACAACTAAAATTTAGGCATATTGAAATATTACACAGTCTGTTTATAACATTTGAATTACAGTATACTTCATATGAACACAGTTAAATGTTCATTAAATGTTTATAATAGTCCATGAAGATTTGAAAAAATCTAACACTGCAAACTGCAGACAACTGGTTCCGTTTCAGTTTTTAGCATCACCTAAACAACAGAACTCATGCAGATACACATGCATTTTAACGTTGTACATTTGTACAGTTTACAATCTAAAATTCCAAAAGAACAGAGTTTTAAGATGAAAATAAATCTGTCCACTCCATGGGGTCGTTGGCACCTGGGGGAGCTTTTTGCGTCGACCCCATGGGGAAGTTGGCAATCAACGTGTGGTCTAGCTTATCATGATACAGATGTCCTTTATCTGTCTGTCCGTTGTCGTCGTATGTAACAGATGTATTGTAGCTAAGCGTTAGGTCGTAGGGAAAAACTTTTTATACGAATAATTGGTCATATGTCTTAAACCTAGGCATGCATAACTTCAGCGATCTAGTGCAAAGGGAAAATTTTCAAGTTCGACGTTAAATGGAGGGGGTACGGAAAATGTGCATTTTCAACGGAAAATCGGCCATATCTTGGAAACAGTGAGAAATAGGGCCAATATTACTATTGGGGGGCCTAATCACTAACAGGAAGTGGCATACACCCTTTCAGATAAGATAAAAGTCATCGACCTTGGATGACCTTGAAGGTCACTGACAACCAGTACGGTCGGGTCGGCTATCCTAGCGACAGCCGAGCTTTACGTTGTCTGTGGCACACGCTTTTGCAAAGCTTGATGCCATACAACCACAATTTTATAACGCGTGGCAAAAAATAAACAACTGCTTAAATTGACTGCTAGACAGTTTAGTCTACAGCATGTAATCTTGCAAGCAGAAAATTAGCGAAAAAAACTAAAAACCGATTTTTTGATGCGAACAGTGCAAGATGCTTGCAGCCGAAATTACCAACTTACTAAGGCACTCACCTTAAGATACTTGCCAGCCTCCGGGTTGAATGCAGGAGTCTTAACGTACTGCAGAAATAAGATGGAGATTCTTCTGCGCAAGCCGTCCAAATTAGAATCCTTGACACCTCTAATCAGGAGATCAGCCTCGCGATCAATCAACTCGATGATCTCCTTCGTCAGTTTACAGTCGTGCTCCTGCAGTAATAAAAGCTGTTTACTTTCACTACAGTAACAACTGCCTAACGTAAAAGTTAAAAAACATAAAGTCCTTTCCGAGCCTTAAGGCCCATTTCCGTAGCCCTCAGCCAGATACCAGTTTTTACACTGCAAGACCACGGATACAGGGCTAGTGCATCGCGCGGTGTGCCCGTTTACATCCCATCTTTTGCTGGTACTCATTGCGCCTACCCACGAAGGGAAGGCCAGGCTGAGTTGACCTGGGTGGCTGGTTACATACCGAGATTGTCAACCATCCAAGTACTAACCGGGCCTGGTGTTGATTAACTTCGCTGATGCAACCAACGACGCTACCAACTGAGCCAGACCACCCACCGCTAGAAACAACTGCACTCACTGACAATGTCATGCAAAGATGTGAATGATGCGTGTATGTACGGTGCACTATGTCTGAAATGCAAACAACTACATATAAGACAATTAATTTCTGTAAATTATTTTGCGTTCATCACCTCGCTAACACAAGGAAAAAGTAATAGCAAGCAAAACTAATTTCATCGTAAATCCGTCAGTGTCTAGACGACGGTGATTTAGTAAATTGGTAGAGTATAGGAACGGGAAAGGCAACAGGAATGTAAAACTTAAATTTTGGGGACCCAGCCTGTTGCCAGGTAGGCCTAAATTTTGAAAACTGGCAGACTATACAAAAAGTAGTGATATGATGTGAACGAAAGCGGCTGAATGGCGTACACATGGTAATTAAATATAAACGAAATGCGTAAACAAAGATACGGTATTTAGGTATAAGTTGTGTAATATAGCTCTCAATAGAAAAGCCATCACAGAGCTACAGAACGTCAGCTGCTAAATGGGATCACGCAGTGTTAGCTGCTACCCGGCACAGGTGAACGCGCCCCGCCTTAACCTCAACCGGTATTCAGCCGGTACTCGATTTACCTGCCCTGGAGGGATGGAAGGCTGAGTTGACCTTGGTCTTGGTTATTTAGTAAACGAATAATCAAACAGTTGACCTTGACAGTTTGTTTCAAGGTGAGCAGCGCGTCAAGTCGTTCGTCCTGGGTCATGTGTTTCATGTTGATGATGTTGTAAACGTCACGCAACTGACGAGCACGCAGAGTGTTCGGAGTGTCCAGTTCCATGTCTTTGCCGTCTTTCGTCGTCCACTTCTTCGGAGCCGATGTCTATGCAGACACCACACTGATTGTCCAAAAATAAACTACAGTATGCATGAAATACTGACCGATTTTCACAAATTCCTTCAGTATAGGATTGTTGAAAGAATTTCGAAAAACGTTCAGTATTTGAAAAAAAAGTTATAAAGTTAAAATCTTTTTGTCACGCAATTCCTTCTTTAATCTGCAAAGTAGGCCTACGCCTGTATGACGTTTAAGCCATTATGTCATTTATTCCGTCGTCGTCAAATACGTGGCCGTATAGGTAACATGTGCGTTTTTATCAATAAATGATTAAATGGTTAAATGCTATATAGCTTTTCATAAGAAACCTATCTCAGAACTACGGAGCGTCACCCGCCGTATGGGATCACACCTGCCACCCGACACAGGTGAACGCGCCCTGCCTTAACCTCAGCCAGACAGGCCGGTAATCGATTTACCTACGCCAGAAAAATGGAAGACTGAGTTGATCTAGGCGGCTGGTTACATATACCGAAATGGTTTACCTCCCCGCAGGCAGTCACCCATCTAAGTACTAACCCGGCCCGGCGTGTAGTAACTTCGTCGGTCAGATGAAACGCGTTACCGCTAGGCCACGCCACCCACAGAAATAATAGAAAACCTTAAAAAACAAAATACAGAGTTGTTTTCTTTTACTTAGCAACACTAACTAACTTACTTACTTAGGCACAGGTAGGGCGAATTACCTTTTCCAAGAACTCCTGAACGAACTTTTCCCTGTTGTCGGCGTCCGCTTCGAGCTTGTGTCTGCCGATGGAGGCGAGAAATTGCGTCTCTTTGTCGAGAAGCATGCAGAGAGCCGCTTTACGCTCGGCGCCAGACAACGTCGAGTCAATGCGTAGCAACTCGTCTTGACGCCACTCTGGACGACAGACAGCCAGCGTTAAACACGCCTTATGTCGTGGCTACACGCACCGATTTCCTCGTCCGACGTCGCCGAGTCGGCGAGCCTCCCGAGGTTAAAAACCTCGTCCTAGGAAATCGGACGGAATGTGTATGCTCTTTCGGTCCGACTTCTTTGGGCGAGGTTTTTTTGCCTGTCAGCCAAAAGACGCCCATCAGAAGCTCGGACGAAGAAATCAGTGCGTGTAACCACGGCTTTAAACAACGCAGTAAGTGGCTGCATGCCTGCAGTGCAACTGTTGCAGTAGCAACAGTAAGCAGCGTCTAAGCGTGGGTGGGTGGAGGTCGATGCGACGTTGTCGCGTACGTGCGCGTAGTCACGTAGTCGCTGACGCGGTTAAATCGTAGACAGTTGCACATGACATGGCACAGTCTAAGCGAAGGAACTGATCCAGCGGTTCGGTTTCTATTGTTTATTTTAAGAACACAAGCATTCTAAAGTTTTTAAGCATTTTACTAAAACATTGTGTTATTTAGGTCAAAAGGCCAAAATGGCAGTTACTGTGGAAAACATATATACCCCTCTTTGTAAAAAATGGCCATGAGCCTGAACTGATACAGGATATCACCGATATCATCGAGTAGAACGATTTTCCTTTGGAACTAAAAAAACAATGATAGCAGGCAAGGTTTTGAACTCGGCGTTGGACGTGCCTTTTATTCTAACGGCGCGTTGTATGGGCGATAGGAGTCAAAACTCGAAAACAGCAAAAATGGTTTTGGGGCGATATTATCGCGTGTTGAATTCCAGACAAAACCATTTTTGCTGTTTTCGAGTTTTGACTCATATCGCCCTTACATAGCTTTGTGAACCGTTGAAGTTTTTTGCTGTGATTTTTGCTGTTTTAGTCAAATTTTTTTCAAATTTTTGGTATTTGATTCTATGACAATAAACTTATTAACTGTTTTCAGAATACCTCCGGGCGGGTAAAGGAAGTTGGTGCAAGGAAAAAATTATGTGTGATGTAACAATGTCTGTTTGCAGCCAATTTTGTCTTTGAATAAGAACGGTTAGTTGCCATGGCAACAGGGGTCGTCATAGAACAAATTTAAATGACACCATCGGAAAGCCCGGGCTCGAAACAGATAGCCCAGGCCCAAAAATAGGGGGTAGGTGCAAACAGCGAGCAATTACCTTTTACAGGGACCGAGTTATACCTTATACCGCTTAGAAATCTCCATTGGCTGTGATGCAAAATTTTTCAACTTTTGAATGATTGCTATGGCAACAGGGGTCGTTAGGGGTGCATTTAAATGACACCATTAGACAGCCCGACTCCGAAAATAGGAGGGTAGGCCTATGTGCAAACAGCGCGCAAGTATCTTTTACGGAGACCGAGTTATACCGCTTTAAATTTCCCATAGGCCGTAATGCAAATTTTTAAAAATTGGGGCATAAAAAGAGGGTAAATTTTAAAGATTTTAATCGAAAACATATAAGGTATGTGTCCGGCGTCAGGACGCTTCGTTTGAACCATTAGCGGCGTCGGTCGGTCCAACGGGCTGGTCTGTAGCGGTGCGCAAGGAAAAAAAATAGACGCCTAACGGCGAATTTCGCGCATGTGCAGCCACGCCCCCTTTGAACCGATTGTAACCAAATTTTGCCTATGGGGTCGGGTGGGCGATGTGATCACTGTTGCCGAATTTTACGGAAATCGGTTAAGGGGTTTCGGAGTTACAGGACCCCCAAACACCATTTCTTATACTTAACGTTCTTCGCCCTTACAACAGTGTCAGCACTACCGTGCTGCACTGTGATATCACGTCATACTCTGAACGTCAGTGCTACAATTTTATCATGAAAAGCTTTAATTCTTACTTTCTAACGCCCGAAAAAGAAGATCAAAGTCTTCTTTGCTCTTTGGATTCATGCGACGTTCAAACTCCTTCTGAATTCGGTTTTCCTTCTCCTGGCATTTGTTCAGTTCTTCCTGGAGCTCCCAGTCCTCTCGCTCCTTCACGTTTCGACGCACCGCCGCCACGCGCTTTGTCGCCAACCATCGACGGTAATACTTCTGTATTATTATGACCTGAAAAACAAAACAAAACTAGAAATATGTGGCAGAGCCCAACGTGAGGCCGCCCGGCGCCGTAAGTCTGACGGGGGGTTAAAAGATTAAAAAAGAAAGACGCAGAGTTAAAGAACTTGGCAATTCTTTACGGAAGCAAGCAACATTTTATCTCAGGACTTCTGCGTGAACTAAAATATCCCTAAGCTGAATCTTCTTAAAATTTAATTTGTACTTTTTGCAAAGAAAAAAAACACTCCAGTCTTAAAAACTTAACTTACACATTAGCCATATGGTAGCTTTAAAAAAACCAGCTGTCGCTAGGGAAAGCCGACAGTACCGCCTACGTCTGAAGCCCAGTGTTCGACTTTTTATCAGGGAGAGAAAGCGATTTCTTATAAGTGACAAAGTTTCATGTACGCCATGTTAACTTAACGCTGTTCTCGAAAGCTATACAATCAACGCTAGTATAACAGACGTCGCACGTGGTCATCTTGTCAAACGATATTAATAGCTACTGTCGTAAATAACCAACGCAAATATCAGACCCAGGTTTCGCAAAATTTTTCTCACAATAAAAACGCCTAGCTAGGGAAGACACGCTACAGCCTATACAGTTCCTGTTGCAGTAATGACTTTCAAGGTCAACCAAGGTCAATGATTTTTTAAGTCATCTAAAAGCCAACATGCTACTTCTTGTTATTGACTGATCAATAGCAATCTAGACCCTATCTCGCACCGTTTAGCCGCAATGGTGCGCACTGACCTTCAAAGTCATCCAACGTCGATTATTTCTATTCAATCTAAAACGGCGTATGCCACTTCCTATTAGTGATTAATAGTAATACTGGCCCTATCTCTCACCGTTTCCGTGATATAGCCACTTATAGCTTGAAACTTTCCATTAAAAATTGCTGCCAAACCGCTGCAGATGGAGACATGGTTACTATTGACAGTCTATAAAAAGTCTCCAGCGCCCTATCCAATGGTACCATCGCGGATCCCCTATACGATTTACAGTTTAACCAAAATACATCCGTGACGGACAGACGGACGGACAGACTGACGACAACTGTACCATAAGCTCGACCGTTAGTATGGTCGGCTAAAAACTGACATACGATCACGTACAGACAAAACGACTGTCTCACTTTGTCGTTGATGGTTCGGTATCGTTGGTCGGCCGAAGTGTAGGGTTGCGGCTGGACAAGTCGGTCGTGCTGTGTCGAGATGTAGGTGCCAATCTGTGTCATTTGCGTGGATGTCTCGTGGGCCGTCTGTTGGCGTTCATGCCGCTGCTGTGTCGTCTGTGTGTCACGACAGAACCGTTGCACCGCGGACTGCGGTCGCGACCTGTACAGCACAGTGATATAATAACACCCTGTTTACACGATGAAGCAAACATGAAGCAAACTTAGAGCACACGTTGTGCACGTGTATTCTGAATACGTTTGCTTCAGCTTTGCTTCATCGTGCAAACGGGCTATTACTGGACTGAAGTGACCAACAGGCAAACAGGGTTGGTCAGCTCAGTTCAATTTAGTTACGTCTAGGCTCCAAAGGATTTCGTTCTTGACGAAAAACTGACGAAATGACGAAAACTGGTAGTCATGACGAAAATATTGATTTTTGACCAAATTGGACGGAGCCCGAACAAAACTGTGATGTGAAATGTAAGCATAGGCCCATTCTATGTATACAGTATATAATTGATCCTCCAGTACATAATTTGACAGTGTGTTAGGAGCTGCAATTTGGATGACCGAACAAGAACAAGTTCGGTGTCAAATTAAATAGTCTATGCTGGAGCATAAAAACAAATGTACTAGTATATTGCCTCAATACTGCAAAACAAAACTCGTTCGAATTTTTCGTTTGCCGAGCCGTTAGCAGAAATAAAAAATAATAGCTAAAAGTATTAACGCTATTAAAAGTATTATTATCATTAGCATATCTATAATATATTTATCTATGGTACACTGAACTTCTTCGTGGCTGTTCAGCCATCCAAAATGCAGCTAGGGAGGTTGAGAAAACAGTCGGAAGAGGGTTCACCCCCCATGGCAATTCAAACACTCAATTGCTAGGTAATACGTGAATCCACCTGGGCACAGTCTGTGCCGTAGCATGGTGATAGACTGTGCCCGTCTGCTTGTGTCGGTAGCCGCCGAGAAACGGTTTCTTGACAGTTGCACGCTCGATCTCCACGACGACGTCACGATACTGCACGCTGTCTATAGGCACAGTATATCAGCCATCAGTACCACTCTACTCAAATAACACAAAGTAGCGTGAAAAATCCTTTTCTGGTAAATACAACAAAGCAATCTTAGCACGCTATCTGATCAGAGCCGGTGAAAGCTTCCCCGCACTCCCCGGTCGAGGGGGGCTCACATATGCTCAAAAGCCTCATGCTACGTATGAATAAAAAAATTCTAGTTTTTTTACAACACATATTCAAAATGCAAAATAAGTAAACATGTGAAAAGTTTTCCTAAAATAAACAATTCTATTACTTTTCGTTAATGTACAGTAATCTGTGACGTATTGCGGCCTATTAAACTTCATTTTCTGCAAAGACAACACGAACTGTATCTAATTTTATTTGTTTCCAAATTCTAGAAAAAACGGACAAATTTGCGGCGTCCATTAAACGTCCAAAAAGCAAAAGTGTTTCGGCTTCAGGGGGTTTCGCCCCTGACTCCCTGGCCAAGGCTTTGCTCCTGGACTCCGCTGAAGGCTCCGCCCCCAGACCCCTGTTAATTTGGGGGGCCTCCAATTCTCAAGCGCCGGCACTGTATCTGATCACAGTACCGATTTAATCTCAACATACGGACATAAGAAAGGTAAGCTACACTGTCAAATAAATACTACAAAAATCCAAAATTTTACAGGGAACCAAGCAAAACCATATTCAGTTGTTTTCGTGATTACACCGTGTCTAACAACTAGAAAAATATGTCAGTCCAGTGCTGACATTTCATGCGACCGTCTGCCTATATCGCTAACGCTGATCCTGTCTTTTGACCTCCTAAACTGAAAATTGTCACCCTGCTACTGCTACCTTAGCAAAGGTTCCCAATTGCAAGTATTTTGGTTTTTAAATGCCTTTTTGTTTCTGATCAGTATGTGCTAGGCTATAGCTTAAACGGCCTGTCAGTTTAGCCAGATCATTCATCATATTCATACATATAATCAAATCATTGTGTGAGCAGCGGCCCACAAGGGACAGATGAACAGGCAGACAGTTGGGAAAAACCCGCAATGTACCATGTTAAGGTGGTTGCAGGACAAACCAACCGATGTGGATGCGGACCGTGATGACGTCAGGCATGAGGTATTCCTGCGTGGGTCGAGTCAACTGTGGTGGATGAGAGACTGGATCCGCGGACTGCAACTGTAGCTGTATTGTCCCGTTAGGAACGACACCCAAGTCTCCCAGACTGTAATTGTCATTCACCAGCTTGCCTACACAGACACAGACACACAGCCGGGTCAGTACTTCGATGGATGACTGTCTGCGGGCAGGTAAACCATCTCAGTATGTAACAAGCCGCCTAAGTCAACTCAGCCTTCCATCCTTCCAGGATAGTTAAATCAAGTACCAGCCTATCTGGCTGGGGTTGAGGCGGGGCACATTCACCTCTGTCGGGTGGCAGGTAACACTGTGTGATCCCATATGGCAGATGACACTCTGCAGCTTTGTGAGGGGTTTAATTTTTTTAACAGCTATACACCACCTTTACCTTTTACATAACCATCAAATGCACGCTGTTATAAAAACGTGAAACTGTCAGCATAAGTAAGTTATTTATACATTGCATTAACAGCAAATAACCTCTAACGTGCTCGGTATGCCAGCAGAGAAAGCAGTAAAAACGTTTGAGTTTGTGATAGCATCCAAAAGCAAAAACGAGAGCGCAAACAAGCATTCCAAACTTCCAAGAAAATAATTTATAAGTCTGAAAATTTAACTGACGATCTCTCCAAACTCTCTTACTATCCAGTATTCACTATGAACTCTTGGTTAGTTTTCACTTCTGATTCATCCACTCCATATGATGATATGAAAGTATACATTCTGAGTGTAATGCAAACTGTGAAATAAAGTAGATATAATCAATACCACAAGCTACAGCTGACCAATGTACAAATTTAGAGTACATAATAAACACCTGTCGATAGGGAAGATGCACTACAGCCTATACAGTTCCTGTTGCAGTACTGACCTTTAAGGTCATGCAAGACTGATAATTTTTTATCTCATCTCATAGGGTATAATTATGCTACTTCCTAAAAGTGATTAATAGTAACCTTGGCCTTATTTCTCACCGTTTCCAAGATATGGCCAGTTTCCATTAAAATGCACATTTTTCCTACCCCTCCATTTAACCCCAAATTAGAAAAAGTTTCCCTTGCACTCATCCCCAAAATTTTGAATGCAGAGAGCCTGGACATATGGCTAATTACTTATGCAAAAAGTTTTTCCCCATGACCCATCAGCCAGGGTACATCTGTTACCAACTGACGAACGAACAAATGGACACACGGCAACTTGTACCATCTGCTCAAACACTAATCAAATCACAGCGAATACTGCAATGGATACAATAAATTAATTTAAAAAATAAGATTACCTTACCATCAAATAAAAGTTGTATCAATTCATCATCCATTTTCATTTCAACAGCAAACTGATGCCTCAGTTCGGCAACTGTTTGATTAAGTAAGCACCTCTGTGTCGCAACCTGCTGGCTCGGAAGCAGACTGAATCGCACTGCAACAGTAATTATACAACTTAATGATTGGCCAATAGCCATTATCCTGCCTAATATCACAGTAAATTAAGAATCACCTACAATTGTACTGTGGACACTGCTTGGAATTCACATAGGCCTATCGTTGGTTATGCAAATAACTAATTTTCATTCAGAAGTATATCTTAATATCGAAATTTCTTAAAAAAATATTCCAACAGTATAGCTGCATGAGTTGTCAACGTGGTCAAATTTTCTAACATGACGTCTGTAGTTTATCAATCCATTCTTAGAGTGACAGTAGGAAACGACCATGTTGTATTATTTTATCACGCAAAGTATTCTGTACTTTAATATAAAAATAATTGTAACAAAATTAGCTATCCCCATTACCCAACACAGTAACAATGCACTATATAATCAATGTGAAAATAACAACAGCAAGTGTAAGAAAATGTGAATGTAATAATTACACTTTCACGTACTTTCATTTTCATCACATTATAAAAATGCTTGTACATGGTCATGGTTACAAACCTGTGGCTGCAGCATCACTGCTGTACTGGAAGATAGGACTGGAGCGCCTGCTGTTAGCTTTACTCTGCAGACTGTGTGCTTCATTTGATGCGTGATCATCAGCCTCACCGCATGCCACAGAGACTTGTGCACCACTTCTGACTTGTACTGACATACTAGTGATGCCTTCATCAGCCAGCTCTTCCCGCCTCTCCACCTGATTCACCTGGTTCTCCATCACATCGTCTCCTGCAGTAACACTTTGCTCGGAGACTGTAACATCTTTTCCTGTCTCAGTAATTTCTTCTGTCCCAGACCTCTGGCTTTCAGCCTGTTGCTCTTCTGGCTGATTGTCCATGAAAGCATCTTGTATGACCAAGCTGCCAGTCGGCACTTCTACGTGTGCACTGTTGGGAGTCAGGCACAATTCTTGTTTGTCCAGTTGCACCTCTGTGCTAATAGGTTTATCGTTCTCTGGAGTATTTGACATTTTTTCTACAATCAGTAAATAATGTCACCACTAATGTACATAGATAAGAAAAATTAAAACACACAATCGACAGGACAAAATAATTTATTATTGCAAATGTTTGCATGAACTGCTACACAGTTATTGCGGGGGGGGGTGCTGACACATCATGCTTATATTTTGACCTGTACATTTTGCAAACAAAGCCTTATAAAGGCATTTCGTTTTCTCAATGAACGGCTTTGCTAATTTACTAAACTTGTCTTAATCAATATAGGTTTTTTTTATCACATTAATAGGCCTAACTTTTGATGACACGTAGACCTATGCAAATGATTTCGATTCCAAACAACAACTACCATGAAAAAGCTAAAATCTCACTAGTAGCAAATTTTAACTTGGTGCCAAAACAAGATATCATGGCCATTACGCTCTGTGACCGAACATATTGTTAGCACTTCTTGAACAATACTAGTACGTAGACCCACCCGTATTTGACGCTCTACTCATGATATTAGGCGCGAATTAGTTTTGAAAAAAAAAACAAAGTACACCCAACAGCATTCGCTGAAATAATAGCTCAATGTAGTAAACGACAGTAATAACTATTACATAGCATTTACCTATCTCTATCTTCCTCTTATATACTCGCGTACTGCAACTGTTCAATGTTTTGTATACACGTCGCCATGACAACGAGCACCTGTTGCTGCTGCGGTTGACGTAACGTAGCTTAACATA
>Ga0209671_1004820_pt1 | contig 13488 bp, 9 predicted proteins | sample WorMetHERISLAND2_2_FD_187401 | JGI IMG/M metagenome (GOLD analysis project Ga0209671, IMG submission 187401) | Marine gutless worms symbiont microbial communities from Max Planck institute for Marine Microbiology, Germany - Olavius geniculatus... | ecosystem: Host-associated > Annelida >... | reverse complement strand
CTCCGGGGTAGGTAAATCGAGTACCGGCCTATCTGGCTGGGGTTAAGGCGGGGCGCGTTCACCTCTGTCGGGTGGCAGGTAACACTGTGTGATCCCATATGACAAGTGACGCTCCGTAGCTCTGAGCTGGGTTCGCTCATTAGGAGCTATATACGACCTTTAACCTTTTTCATTGTTTCATACCTGCCACAATTCATCTTATAATAAATTTCTATAACTCAACAATAACATTTTCGCGACTCGTACCATCGACATTGAAGTATCTGCAGTAAAGACAGCCCGCGCGTATAAACATGATAAGCTTAAAACAACCTTCGAAAACTAAATTCATACACGTTAATGGCAGTCGGACACTTTGGGTGGTTTCTATTCTCTTGGAAATCCACGTTGATAAACCTATGTAATAAGCGAGGAAGAATTGTAGCGTACGGTAACACCAGTCGATGAAATTGTGAATGCAGTATCCACAGATGCAAACCAACTATCGAAAATGTTTTTAAAATCTATATAGACTGTAAAATACTTTAAAACGTCAACAGTTTATCTATAAGTGTAGATTCAAAAAATAAGCTAAGACGAACAGAAATACACACGGTTGTACGATAAAATACTGATACTATTTCATTCTGCTGCACAATTTCTCAAATAAACGACGTGTATGCGCGTTACGTACAACTACAACATTTACGTCTAACAGACCTATACGGCTAAATACTGAGGCCATAAAAAAGCAAAAACATAATACGGAAAAGACGAAAATAGTGTGCCGTAAACCACAAATACAGTGCAGAAGTGGCAGTAGTAGGTATGCTGAAACAATTGCAAAAGTAAGAAGTTCTATCGTATATTTTAGTTTTCAAAATTCCGTTCATCTGCAGTCGAACAGCCCTGAAATTATCGAATTATCCAATATTGTATATAAATCTACAACTAAATTCATTAACTAAAACAACAATAACCTCAAGCGTAACACTATATACCCGCATTATGCAGCAGTACTGAACAAAGCAGAAATTGGTAAATTGTGAACGACCGTTTAAATAGTGACTCGTAATACTGAATAGAATACTGAGCTAGTGCAAACAACAACAAGAACATCGAAACAACGACATAATATTGCACGGACACCCGCAACAACAAGATAATGTTTATACGAACATAAAGTCTGTCCAACGCATTTCGATGGTTTACAGTATACGTCCGTATAAATATAATCAGTGAGCCGTTTAGACCGGTAGAAAAAATCAAACAGTTTAATTTCAAATTGTACAGCAGCAAAGATCCTTTCATCCTTTTGTATTATTTTAACTAAACAATAGACACTGTCAGTCACGAGACCACTCGATTCGTCCCTAGCGTTTTACTATAAAAGGTCCGTCGTTACCATGCGTCTATCTTGCACCGTTATGGAGATATGACGCCTCAAAGATAATGGGGTCACGAGTGTGACCTTTAGGGGTCACGTGACGTCATCGGTCACAAAAGAAAGATGGAAGAAGGGAAAGAGAAAGAGGAAGGGGGAGGGAGAGGGAAGGGAAAGAGAAAGTGGAAGGGAAAAGGAAGGGAAAGGGAAAGGAGAAAAAGAAAGGAAGTTAAAGGAAAGGGGAATGAAAACGGAAAAGGGAAGGGAAAGGAAAAAAGGAAAGGGGAAATGGTAAGGGAGAGGAAAAGGGAAGGGAGAACTTGAGAAGAAACAGGGAAAGGGATAGGGAAAGGAAAAAAAGAAGAGAAAAAGAAGGGAAAGGGGAAGAGAAGGGGGAAGGAAAAGGGAAGCGGAAGGTAAAAAAGAAGAGAAAGCGGAAGGGAAAGGAAAAGGGGAAGAGGAAAAGGTAAGGGAAAGGGGAAGGGAATGGGAAAAGGGATGGAGAAGAGGAAGGGAAAGGGGTAGCAAAATGGTTAAGAGAAAGGGGAGAAAAAGGGGAAAACAAAGGGAAAGGAGAAGGGAAAGGGGGAGAAAAGGGGAAAGGAGAGGGAAAGGGAAAGGGAAGGTGGAAGGAAAATAGCTTAAGATATGTAGGACGCCCGGACGCACGCATAGCATTGGACAGACAATAAAGCACACAACTCTACATCGCAGATATGATACAGAATAAGGCCTAAAAATTCCTGTGCTTCCGGTTGCCGTCCCTCCCTAGAAAAAACCTGTCTCTCTAAAAATTTTATTGCACCTTTAAAAATAGCAGTGCAGTTTTTCGTATGCTTTCAAAATTTTACTGAAAGATACTGTTTGCATTTAGCCTGAGATGTTGCAAAATCTTTGCTTAAGTTCTCTTAAGCATATTTAGTGCGTCAGTTTGTTTTTACGCGCAAAAGCAGCTAAGCCTACTGCATTAGCGCGTCTTAGCCGTCACAATTCTGTCCATCCGTCTGTCCGTCCGTCCGTCCATATGTCTGTCACACGGGTGGATCAGTCAAAAACGGTGCAAGCTAGGATCACCAAATTTTCACCATCGGCTGCCTGGAAGACTCTAGGTTCGGGAACCTTAAAACTTTTGCATAAATTCGTAAGGGGTCACCCAGAACGAAAACGCAAAATGAGAGCGTATAGGAAAAATTGGCGATTTTTAGCCAATAAGTCGTTGTATCTCAGTAACGGTGCGAAATAGGGCCTAGGTTACTATTAATTACTTATAGGAAGTCGTACACTGGTTTTCGATTGCCACCGAATTTAATGATCTTGGATAAGCTTAAACGCCAAAAATATGGGTTTTTACTTTTTATGGATTTGTTGGCAATTTCACATTTCAAGGGCGAATTGCGTCGAAGTCAATTGAGACAGACATGGAGAAGCTGCATATGAAATTTTCAGCACTGAACGTAGATTTTGACGGTTTAAGTCTCGATTTTCTAGGCTCTAGGAAACCAACGCATGCACGAGGGCATCAAAGAGCGGTACCCTCGAAAAGTCGTTATTATACTGTTGTTGGCTATACTTTCGTGAAAACGGTTGCAGATAGGCATGGGCATACTGCCTATCATAACAAACACTAGTGAGGAGCTTTTAGTCGTATCAAAATTGATGACTTTGAAAGTCCCTGAACTTCCAAAATAAGAGGATTTTATGGATTTTTGAAATCTTCGGCTGCAGCGCACACTCCAGTAATGAACTGCGACGAAATGGCTGAAGATAGACTGACAGTTTGCGAACAGGAACTGCTATATCCTTTTTGCGCGTCTCGCGAGCATTAGCTCAAATTTCTTGTTTATAAATTGTTGGGTAATATTATATGACACCATATGATATAAAAATAAACAATAAAAATAAATTTTCCGCCGCCCTCTTTCCCTAACATTTTGCCAGTTGCAACAGGAAGCGCGAATTTTTTTTCACACCTTATACGAAAGCAATATGCGATCATAATACCGGGTATGTTAATCACGGTCAAATTCCATCTGCTCGACTTTGTAAAAACTTGCTGAACGCATTTCCAACTCGTCTTCGACTTTTCTGTCTTGAGTACAATCGCGTGGAGACAAGTTGAGCAAGTGGAAGCTGACCTTCAATCAGTGTTAATTGGCACATAAGCTCAAGTCGTGGCGACGATAAATTTGAACGCAAAGCAGGTTGACATGGAAACAGAGAAACGAGATCGTTGTTTACAACAGACGTGATTACGACAATATTTTACACAACAGTACTGACACATTCACACAAGTTTTTGTAAAAAAAATACTCTCATGCGCATTTAACACATAGAACGAATCGATGAGTAACGACCGGGACATGTATTTTGCAGTCGGTCCATCACGTTCTTTAGTCAATCTCACGACACTAGACTGTGCGTAGAACGACCGACTTGCGCACCGGATGTCATTGCACACAAAGTAATAGGCATACGTATATGTTTATGATCTATATAAATTACAAGCATAGTTCAAACGATAGTAGTCATTATGCTCAATACTAGTCCAGTGTATGCAGTTTATGGCAAAAATTCATAAAAAACAAAAACATTAACTTGGAAATAAATTTGTGCACATGGTTAGTCTAACTACCTTCAACACAGATCATGAAGAAAGCCACATTGGAAAGAAAAGTTGATTCCAGGAAACTGCATTTAATGACAGGGATATAGGGCCTAGACAATCTGTGTTTATGGTATAGTAGTAGTAGTAGTTATCGTTGTTCTTGTTCTTGTTGTTATCGTTAATTGTTGTTGTTGAATAAGCCGCAGCAAAGTCTACAAGAATCATTAAGCTACTCCACTAAGCTGACTTACGGATTACAACTACAACATTCAATCACGACACAGTACCGTAATATTTACAACTAGACTTTGCAGTGATTCTATGGTGTAGTAAGTCTGCTACTACGATTCTTTTATAGTTGCAGTTAATAAATATTTTTTCTCCACAACTGCAGAACGCCGTCGTCATGACGACGAAATCTCGCTAGAGTTCGCGAGACAGAGTTCACAACAAAGCAACAGCTAGTTCACTTGGTGCTTTTTGACGCGAACGCTGACAGAAAGCAGATGACAACGACGCAGACAACGAATAACACGCTGACGACAAATAGCGACCAAAATGGCGGCGGCTCGGCGTCCGCCATCTTGCTACAGTCAGTCTGTGACGTCTCTTCCTGTTCACACAACTTATGGTCTATGCAACTGCGACGACAACACAAACATTGGCCTGATGTTCGTTGATATATTCGAAGGCAGACGACCGGTGGGGCCGTCACGTCGTTTAGTCAGACCTTTCCCGCTGGAACGAGGATAGCCGGATTTATAGTGTTGAAACCTGCGTCTTGGCGACATGACTCAAACGCCAGCACCTGCACAACGTTGAATATCACAAAATATGCCTTTTTGTTTTATTGCATGACAACTTAAAGATTGCTTTATTTAATCTTCAAACAGAATAAATTCTAGCTTCACGAAGATAAATAGAAAAAAGTACACTTAAACGTTATACAGTTACAGTTTCTTATATAGCAGATTACACCAGACTAATTTTGCATATCACGGCATATTAAGTAGACGACGTATTTACATATTTACTTATTTTTACGCGCGAGAGCTAGCATAGCTAGCTATAGCGCGTACTAGCTACGGTAATTCTGTCTTGGTGTCTTGGTGTCTGTCACAACCGGGTACCGATCGAAGCCCAGGTGAGATAGAAACTTCCGAGGCGCGTTTCGCACTTTTTTCTCTGAGAATCTCTGAGAATCTGCGAAATTCTAACTTAGAGGCGCGTTTCGCACTTTCTACTGCTCTTGAGATTCTCTGAGAAATTGTGAGCAAGATTTTCCTTTGCTACGTTATGCTAGCTCCGCCCACTTGCTTGTGAGTTAGATAAAATTGGCTGGCGTAAAATTCTATGTTAGAATTCTATAGAATTCTTTCTTGCGCGTTTCACACTTTTCGTGAGAACTAGTGAGAACTACTGAGCCGTAGAAGGGAGATTCTCAGAGAAAAAAGTGCGAAACGCGTCTCTGGTTTACACCTTATGATAGCTAGTCTCTAGTATTTTGTGACAAAATTTCATGCCACTGGATAAAGGGGGTCCCCACGAACGAAGGGGAGAAAAAAGGGCACCCCCTTAAAAGACGTTATTCTACCGCTATTGGCTTGTCTAACGTAAAAATGGTTGCAGATAGGCACAGACATCCTGCTTAATATAACAAGCACTAGCAACGAGCTTCTTAGAATTGTCAACATTAATGACCTTGATTGACCTTGAACCCTAAAAATTGGTGATCTTTTGGCGATTTTTGGCTGCAAAGGAGTGAACTGCGATGAAATGGATGGAGACAGACCAAGATTACCTGCGAACGCGCGTCTCATGAGCATTATCTCGGATTTCTTGTTATGCTACGTATCATTACAACGGGCTATAAGCTGCTGCACGATGCTTTATTTCTGCATCAGTCAGAACTCCAAAAATAACTTACAATTTCTAGATCGGTCTAGCACACGAGAGACAAAGCTGACTGTTTTCTGTTTCGGTGCCTCTATTCGTTGCAATTTGTTTCTGAAAATTAACCCAAAATTTCCTTGCTCTTGTAATAAATTTGCAAATTCTTGACCATCACTATCCGCAAAAAAAGCTAATGGAAGTTGGACGAAGGTTCTGGTACTTTTAGCTTCGCGGAACTCATTTTTAAGGAAAAGCATCACTTCCCTGAACTTCTTGGCCTACTTACGAAGGCAAGTAGGCCAAGCCACAAATAGACATGTTGGTAGTACCGGTTTAAAGCTGCTCGTATTGGAAGCAGGTGCGGTGTTGTCCTGGGTCGTTGTTGTTCGCTGCAGTCGACAGAGGGCGCGCGCAGCAGTCTGTTCCGCTAGTGAACTGTCAGCTCCGAGTCTGCGCAGCATGTCCACTGCCCGACGACTGAACGCCACCGCGGGCTCCACCAGTCGGCGTCGCAGCATCAACTCACTCAACTTCCGGTATGATTCAGCCGTCTCCATCGCATCCCCGAGCACCTGCACAGTAAGTAAGTAAGTACTCGTACATTAGGAGCGGCGATAATGCCGAATTATCGGCACTACCACTGGGTCCAGTTTAAATGCAGCTGAATACACCGGAAACACGTTTTTCAAGGAATCAAGATGCGGCCATCGCCTCAGAGATGGAAATGGGTCATCTTTCGTGACCCACGTGACCCATGACCCACATGACCCATGACTCATGACCATTACATCATTTCGTCTTACTCCAAAGACTAGGAGTGGGCGTGGCATGGTGGTACTGTTCTGTCGGTCTTGAGAACTTGGCTCACGTATTAGGAGCGAGTCTGGCATGGTGCTGGCAAATGAACAGTCCATGCACCGTGACTGAACACTTGATCCACCGGCGCTGAAGTGGCCAAAATGCACAAAAAATAACTAAAATTTAATAAAAATTTTCGGCCAGAAAACCGAAGACCATCTCAAGCGCAAGAACAAAACCAAAAACTTGGGATGAAGGCAAAGACCACTGCTCTTGGTTCTGTGGGGGCTTCAAGAACAAAGCCAAGTCATCGAAAATCAGAAGTAGAAAAAACGTAGGTTTAAAAATAATTTTTAAGTTTTAAATTGTTTTTAGGTCTTTGAAAGTATTTATGTATTTTTAGTTTAGTATCCAATGAATCAACACCGCACACAAAATTACGAGCCAGGAAAAACATCTTATACATTTTGTTCGACACAGACTAACCAGTAAGTAAATGCAGCGTAAAACAATGAAAGAAATTGTGAGAAATACTAAAGAAAATACACCGTACAGTTAATACAGTACTGACAACTGTAGTGTACCGGCGGCGTCAATCCAATTTATTTGGGGGAAAGAGCAAATCGCGGCAAAATTTTGTCTGGAGGCAAATTGACGGGGAATTCCTCACATTTCGTTTCCAAATTTTTATTAGGCCTATGGGGGTGAAGCAATCGCCGCTCGTTTCTTCTGGATCGATCCCACTATGGTGTACAAGTAGCAAAGATGAAGACGACGTACGGTACCTTGATGCGTACGGCCAGCGCGTGAATAGCGTCACAGATGGACTCGTCTAACGGACGACGGTGACCGCTGCACTCACACAGACACGCCAGCGCCACGCCGGTCTGCGGGTGTTCCTCCGCGTAGTAAACCAGTGCCGACTCGGCGGCCTTGACAGCAGCCTGGCGTGCGCGCTCCGCCAGTCCGAGGGTCGTCCACAGGTGCTGACGTACCAGGTAGCCGCGCACCGTCAGAGGATGTCCCGCGTCCAACGTCTGGAAGCCTGCCTCATCCGACAACCGACAGGCGTTGAGCGCCGACTGGGTCGCTCCGAGGTCCGTCAGAATGGACGCCAACAGCTCAGCAGCGTGAACGGACGGCGAGCAGCCGCCACACCCAGCCGCAGACTTCAAGTCATGCGGACTACCCGATCCACCACCGTCCGCAGGATCCGGAATGTGGATCGCTCTGGTTCCCATGCGCGGAGGTCTAGCAGTAGCAGACTTCAAGTCGTGGTGGATGGTCTCTCGCGAGCGGATTCGTTCCGGAGGAGACCAGGCGCACGCCGGCTGCTGCTGGTCCAGCGAGCGGTAGACGTCCAGGGCGCGACGGGCGAGCGACGCGGCCTTGGCGCGGTCCGTCTGACGACATACCACCGCCAGGCTGTACAGACAGAACGCACGCGCTTCGTCGTCGACCCACGCCATCAGGTCGTATGCGGCCGCCGCGTGGACTGCTGCCCGGTCAAACCGACCTTCCACCGCGGCACCGTACGCCAGAGCACTGAGGGCACGGCACCGACGACTTGACGCCCTGGGGTCACCCTCGCCTGGAATCTCCTCTTTACTGAAGTCACCGTCCGCTGATAAACAGCCGTGTGTCTTTGCGTCACCCTCGTCTGGACTGACTTTCGTTCCGGGATCATTTTCGAATGGACTTCCCTCTGCCGTTGGGCTACCCTCGTTCGGACTTTCCTGCAGCCAAAGGTCACCCTCGTCTAGAGTATTCTGTGCCTTGGGCTGGAATCTTTTCGCAGGAATCCTCTCGTTTCTTGGCGGGTCACCCTCGACTGGGCAGTCAGCCAGCGCGTCGAACAGTCCTCGATACGCGTCGGCGGGCAGGAACTCTCCAAGAAACACGACGGCCTCATTCGTAGCCAGAGACCACCAGCTAGTATCATCCTCGTCACCGTCACGATGGGAACTGGAGGTCGAGGTAGTCTTAATGTCCACGAGGTTCTGAGCGGCGAAGCGCACGGCGCTGGCGAAGTTGTCGCGGTCTCTGGTGGCGGCTTCCAGAGCGCTCTGAGTCTGACCCGCCGTGTAGAATCGTCGGCAGAGTCGGTTCATGCTGGCGAGCTGTCTCCAGCAGTATTCGCGTTGTACCATCTCCTCGTCCACCATCAGGTGTCTACACGCGCGTGCCACGTATACGAATATCGCGTTACCAGTGGCAATTAATGTTTACCTGTGACATCGATAAAGTACTTAATTCATTATATATAAACATTCCCTGAAAATTTTGTATAAATCCAAACATTTTCCAGTGAAATACAGAAGAAAACGTGAATGGGTGTTTTATTCCTGCACATACTCGTAAGCTTATACAAGAAATATTATTAGACTGTGACCAATCTAATGTACTCCTCGTGAGCATTATTTTCTTTTGTATTATTTCGGCTTCTATTAGAAACCCGGCGTATAGTTGAGACCCGTTTAATATTATACTAATAGTGACTGGCGTCGAGGTCGTTATTGGAAATTGTCTCCCCGAAGTTCGTAAAATATTGCCCGATTTTAGGAACCGAGAGGAAAAAATTTCCAATAACGGTCGATGACGCTAGTTGCCATTTGTCTTGTTATACCTCAACGCATGCGTCTCTCTGACACCGTTACGGAGATATGGCACCTCAAAAATAATGGGGTCACGACTTTGACCTTTTAGGGTTACGTGACGTCATCGGTCACGTGACCATTCGACTCCCGAGCGTCGACTTCCTATGGGTAGTTCATATTGACCATACGTCTATCTGGCACCGTTATGGAGATATGGCCGTTTGAAATTCTTCCAGGAAGGCTATTTCAGAAACAGATGTCGGTCGTTGGTCGTAGGTCAATCGGTCGGTCCTTAATATTACACTGATCTCATATACTCCTCTTCACTATGTTGGAAACGTAGCGCGCGAGGATATATGCAGTACGGGCAATCACGGTTACCAACAGATATGTCGAATTAGGCATTTTTGAAGGGTGCTAAAATTTACCTTCGTAGAGCAGAAAATGTCGGCGCCGAATGCCGTCGTAATATGCGGCCGTCCGTCCAGTTACCGAACGTTTGCGTCATTGACTGGCCTAAATAAGATCTAGCAATGGTTACTCCTAGATGCAGTTAACGCCTTATTGAGTATCCGCGGTACATGATTTGCACCACACCTCCTTACAGGTAAACTAACGCCAACGCCATTTGCGTCATTTTCATGACGTTTCGACATCCGGTGGCGTTGACCTCCTCTAACCGGCTACTGGGAAGCGTTCACGCCAATTTTGCTTTTTAACGCATCTTTTCGTATTCGAATATGAAACTCTTAAAGTACAGACGGACAGACAGGCAGACGGACGGACTGGCGAAACACTCAAGACGGTCGCATAAATATAGGCCTACAGCTGATTTTTGAGAAATCAAAAACTCGATTTACATCATATATTTATTTATTCGACTGTGTGTGCCCCATCAACCTTTGATGGTACGCGATATAGTTGTAACGGGTAACGTAAAATCAGGGTTCGACTCCAAAAAAGAAGCATGAGAAACGGCTATCGCATCCAAGGAAGGCAGCAACTCGCGACACTCAGGGGTAGTTACGAAGAATAACAATCCAAATACTCGATTTACTTCATATATTTATTTGTTTTTGCTGCACACTGTAGGCCTACCTGGCAACAAGTCTGACGGCATGTGGTAGGGCGTAGCGGCCAGGAAGCCCGGAGTAGATCAGCAGACCAAGTCTGATGAGGTGATCGACAGCTGTGCTGGCTGAGGGACGCAGTTCAACGCGCAGTTGATCAGTCAGCTCATCGACCGTGAATGAACTCGCGTACACGCTGCCGCGACACAGGATCTCCGTGTACGCCTGCAGCCCAGTATAACACCGCACGCATGCACACGTGAACCATACATGAACTAACTCCCCATATCTTCCTGAGCGTTATATTAGGAACGATGCTCTCTTAAGGAGTATGCAAAACCTGTTAATCTTACTATAGGGGCCTAATGCGCGGAAAGTATGTTTGTCTGTCTGTCAGCCCCCTATAACGCCTTCCCTGTTGCACGGTCGCGAACCCCGACCGCGGCGTTTGAGTTTTTGGGCCTTAGGTACGTGCCCCCCAACTTGCCCCCACTTGCCCCCACGGGCAGCTTGAGGGGGCGAGGGTTGAGTTGCCGGGTTTTCTTTCCCCGCTGATTCTGTCAATTTCGTCAGTATAATATTGCTCAGCTTCGTGGCGACATCTGGTGAATGACGGCGACTTAAAGGTCCCAGCCTAAGGCGTTAAGGCCGGTGGCCATGAATTTCATAGTCTCTGCGACGTGTGCCGGCTCACTCTGGCAATTGGATCAGTGGCGCCCTCTGCACGTTATTACGACCGCATACCACGTACTACGTACAACACAACCCCTCCTAAACTCTTGCGTGCATTCATTTCACTAGCAACTGCAGAGGCGACTGTAGCATGGAGCCGGGGGTCTGTAGCATCCTATCCAGCGCTGTTTGGGGTGAAGGACAGCACCCTCAGTTGGGAACCGCGCTGAGGAACGGGCAGTCTGGTTTAGTTCGTTCGTGCGCTCTGTGCGCGCCTTTAAGCAAGAAAGCGTTATATTTTTTGTTGTGTTCGTTTTTGCAATAATAGCCTAATACTATAGGCCTATCTGCTAGTTGTCAGAAGTATAAATTACCAAAGTTAGTAAATTAAACTTACAAAAAACTTAGACAAATCAGACTTAACGATTACTGTGAAAAAGGGTCGTCGCAGAAAAAGGCTACAAATAACTTGCGCATAATTAATTGAAAAGCCCAAGCTTCTTACGAACGTTAGCTTACTGCAATAATGTACGGAATAGGCTACAGTTACCTAAGTAAGTAAGTAAAAAAAATTATTTATATGGTGTGTTAACTGTACATAACCTTGAAAGAGCTCGGTGTGCTAGTACGATGAAAGTGGAACAGTTTGAGCTGGCATCGAAAGGTAGACAGAGAGTGTGTGCTGCTTCTGACAGAATCGCGAACAGCGTTCTAATTAGCATCAGTCAGTAAGATCAACTCAACCTTCTATCCCTACGGGGTAAGGCCTAGATAAATCAAGTACCGGCCTGCTTTGTTGAAGTTAAAAAGAGGCGCCTTCACATGCGTCGGATGGCAAATAACACTGTGTTATTCCATATGGCAGGTGACGCTCTGCAGGTCTGCAATGCGTTACCCATAAAGAGCTGTGCACACTTTCTAATTTAAATTGACCTTTAACGTTTTATTGCACGTCGTGTTTACCTCTCCGAGACTGTCGAGTATGGCCAGCACAGTCACAGCGACAGCCCTCATTTGTCTTGCCTCGGTTTCTTCATTGCCGACCAGTGACGCGATGTCTTGTTCAATCGCTGGCAGTGAAGGGTGGGCCACGGCCGCTGATAGCGACTCCAACAGTCCTGATATTGACCCATATAGCAATAGATAAATCAGTTAGTCAAAAAGTCGTTTATTGTTTCGTAAACAATCCATGGGTGGGAGCCGGGCGGTGCCAGAAATATGAAGCTGCGAACAACGCGAGGACAAGGGCCAGAATAGGCCTATAGGGGGCACGGGAGCGCAACGGAGATCGGTGTGTGCGCCAAATATCGATCTTATTCGGTCGTTTTGTACATCAAAAACTCTCCTACCTGAGCACAATTAACATTTCTCCTGTGGAAAATTGGAAGGGAGAGGAGCTGCCCCTGCCCTCTTTCTGGTGCCACCCGAGACAAACGCGACAATATATGGCAAGATAAGCATACGGTGCAGCTCCAACGAAACAGGACAGAAAGGGCGGAACCCTCAGCGGGGTCTAGGGACAGAGCCCCTGGTCACGGGGCCTGAAGCTGAAACACTTTTGGCTTTTAAATTTTCAATGAAAGCCGCAAATTTGCCCACTTTAAAAAAATGAAACGCAAAAAAACTCAGATACAATTTGTGTTGTCTTTGCAAAACAAGTATTTTAAGCAAAGCTCACGAGACGCGCGAAAGCCTATAGCAGTTCTTGCTCGCAGGTAATCTTAGTCTATCTCCAAACATTTCGTCGTAATTCACTCTTTTGCAGCCAAAAATCGCCAAAAAATCACGTTAAATCAATATTTTTAGGGTTCAAGGTCATTCAAGGTCATCGATGTTCATGAATCCAAAAAGCCTGTCACCAGTGCTTGTTATGATAAGCAGCATGTCTGTGCCTATCTGCAACCAGATTCACGCTACACGCGATAATAGCGGTAAAATAACCACTTTTTAGGAGGGTAGCTGTCTTTGACGCCCGCCTGTGCCGGCCTCCTTGAACCTAGGGGGTCGGGACTTGGACTGCTAAAATCGACGTTGAATGCTGAAAATTTTGTACGCAGGTTGTCTTGGTCTATCTCCAGCCAATTCGTCGCAATTCGGTGTTGAAATGTGCGCTGCATCCAAAAATTGCGAAAAATTCACTAAAAACCGCTTTTTGAGGAATTCAAGGTCGTTCAAGGTCATCGATGTTCATGAATCCAAAAAGCCTGTCACCAGTGTTTGTTATGATAAGCAGCATGTATGTACCTATCTGCAACCGTTTTCACATTATTCGAGCCAATAACGGCAAAATAACGTCTTTTAGGGGGGTACCCCTCTTCGACGCCCTCGTTCGAGGGGAACCCCTGCACCCAGTGGCACGAAATTTTGTTACGATAAACTAGAGACCTTGGGGCAGCCCACAGTGAAGATTTCGTGATCCTAGCTTGCACCGTTTTGATACAGCTCACGAGTGTGACAGACAGACAGACAGACAGACGGACGGACAGACG
>Ga0209671_1004818_pt1 | contig 13489 bp, 11 predicted proteins | sample WorMetHERISLAND2_2_FD_187401 | JGI IMG/M metagenome (GOLD analysis project Ga0209671, IMG submission 187401) | Marine gutless worms symbiont microbial communities from Max Planck institute for Marine Microbiology, Germany - Olavius geniculatus... | ecosystem: Host-associated > Annelida >... | reverse complement strand
AAATAAATAATTTTTAAAAAAATTTCCGCCGTTTCCTGTCTTTAATAATTTATGGCCGACTGCAACCGAAAGCACGAAAATGTTTTGCGCCTGATGATGATGACGATGATGATGATGATGATGATGATGCTGTATACATGGACAGGAGCGTGGGCTGGGTGTCCGGGCGTGAACTGGACAGACGCCGGTAACGGTCTGTGCTACGCCGTCTTCACACAAACCTCACCGTTCACTGACGCAGTGGACGCGCAGTCGCTCTGTAGGAACAACCACAACGACTCGGAGCTGGCTTCGCTGCAAGACGGCGACAACGAGACTCTCGTACTGGAGCTCATCAGGAACGCCACGGTCAGTCAACACCAGCAGCGACGTCGTCGACTAATACCCCTTTGACACGAGGAAGCATACATAAAGCACACATGAAGCACACGTATTCAATATACACCGTTATCAAGCCAGCTCTAAAAGTGCACCACCTGTGCTTTAAGTTTGATTCAAGTTTGCTTTGAGGTTGCTTTATGTGTGCTCCATGCGTTCTTCGTGTATGCTTCAATGCTTCATGTATGCTTTCTCGTGTGAACGGGGTATAAGAAACAGTGCTTCTGTGTGCCTATGCTTGTAACCGTTTTTACACGCAAAAGCAGTTACTGCTTTAAGCGTGTCTTAGGCTCTTAGCCATCGCAATTCTGTCTGTCCGTCTGTCCGTCTGTCCGTCACAGGGGTGGATCAGTCAAAAACGGTGCAAGCTAGAACTACCAAATTTTTACCGTCGGCTGCCTGGAAGACTCTAGTTTCAGGAACCGTAAAGCTTTTTCATGAATTCGAAGGGGGTCACTCCGAACGAGGGCGCTAAATGAGAGGGCGTGGGCAAAATTTGCAATTTTTGGCCAATAAGTCGCTGTATCTCAGTAACGGTGCGAGATAGGGCCTAGGTTACTATTAATCACTAATAGGAAGTCGTACACTGGCTTTCGATTAACGCCGAATTCAATGACCTTGAATGACCTTGAACGACCTTGAACGCCAAAATAGAGAGTTTTGTGGATTTGTTTGGCGATTTCGGGCTGCGACACAAGTCAATATCATTCTCGAGGTGGCGCCACGCAACTATCGTTATGCGATCCAGATAGAGAATTTGGTATTTGTATATTAACTTAGCGTGAACACCCAAATTTTCAGCTAAACTACTGAACCGGAACTGCTATAGGCTTTCGCGCGTCTTATGAGCATTAGCTTAAATTTCTTGTTACTCTAGATGAGTCAATATGGGAAATAAACTTGAAAGGAAGTTGCGTTTTTCCGACAAACAGCTTAACATTTTTTACAAAGGAAATAAAGGGTGCTCAGAAATTCAATTTTGCCCAGAAATTCTCTTGAAATGAAAAATTTTTAGTCCAAAAATTTGTATTTTTGATAGCAAGTTTTCCGACAAAAAGAAAATTGTCCGACAAGCTAAAATCTAGTGGGGGTAGCAGTCGCTTTCCTCGCCACAACGCTACTGAATACTGACGAGCGATGCCGGGGTTGCAAACAGAGCTGGATAATGGAAACGAGTTAACAACGGCCAGAAGTTTGATTGGGTGGTTTCTATTGTTCCTTGGCTGCTGACATCTTGGATGGTAGAACAGTTGTGAAGGGCACCGGCGGCGTTAGTAGGCGGAAAGTACTGCATATGTTTTTATGCTGACATTGCTGTCGTTAATTACTTACAAACAGTTAAATAAAATTCTGTAAATATATTATTTAATAGTAAGAATTCCGCTGTCTATATACTCTGTAACGGTTTGGCAGCAATTTACTGTGTAAATTTACGGGAGTTTTCGACACTAGAATTTTCCGTTTCGTGGGGATCGGGACCCATGTCTAGTACTCTGTTACGTCTAGCCACGAAAAATGATTTTGTTAAATTTAGTGCAAAACTAGCCCTTGGTGCATGGTTATTGTGTTCTGGCAGGCGACTATGTCCATCAGCTATGCCTATATCGGCCTAACTGACGTCAACGCAAGCGACTTTGTTTGGCTGGATGGAAACGCTGTCGCATACAACAACCTATCAGGTGGCCTAACGCATTTTTTTCTGGAAATTATTTAAAATAGTTTGTTCACCAATTAATTATTTACTTTGTTGTTTTGGGCACCATAGCGAAGGGTATGCCTATGATCTCTTAGCGCATCAGATCTTTGGTCTACGCGGAACTTTCTTCATTTTTTTCTTTTTCTCTTCTTTGTTTTTTCTTTTTCCATTTGGTTACATTTAGTTTTTACGCCTACTAGTAGCTAGCTTTTTTCTTTGTTTTTTTTCTTTTTTTATTTTTTCTTTTTTTTATCGCAGATGATGCGTTGCTGTGGTGCAGCTGCTGAATCAAGTAAACACTTCATCCCTGGAGACAGCCGATGCACCGTGCTCGCGTCCAGTGACGGTCAGTGGTTGGAGTCACGTGACAATGTCACGTGGTCTGTTGTTCCGTGTTGCTTCAAACAGTACAGCGTCAACGCCGTCGTCTGCTCTGCGCGTATGTACATAGGCTTGTATAACTTTTTCTGTTGTAGGCCGCATTACGGGTTTTGCATATATGTCTGTCTGTCTGTCCGTCCGTCACTCACGCCCGAGCTTTAACTTGAAAAAAACAACGTAAAAATACCAACAATGGTGCGAACTTTTCTTAGTGGAGGAGTAACTGATGTGGAAATTTTCACGCTAAAGGGTCAAAGGTAGGGATCTTTGAATGTCAAAAACCTTCATAAAATGGCGACTATATCTTGCGTACATGTTTAGTTACGGCATGCGGATCGCACGCTGACCGGCTCACAAGCGTCGGGCGAATTTGCCCGTTGCACCCTAGGTGCAATGCTACTCGCGGTGACTACGGATGGCCGCATATACGTTAGTGCATGTTGGCAAAAGGCGTGTCAGCATCCTCTGCTGGTTTTTCGAAAGTTGTTTTTAATGCAGAATGTTTTTATTTGTTGCACTTTTGTGTTTTTGTATTTTGTATTTTGAGTTATCAACGCAACCCTGTTGATATAATAACAAGCCTGCTATTTTGTTTTGCAGCCAGTACTTCGACTAACGAATCAACATCAACGGCACTCGATGATTACTGTTACGGATGTAAGTTAAACGCTTTTATATAACCGTGCTGCTAGCTGCTTTATTACTTCTGGTCTTTGCTATCATAAAAACGGCGTCACTCGTGCACGCTGCTATAGAGTAACTGCCAAACGAGATGCCATTTGGCAAAGATCCTCATCTGACACCAAGTAACTAGGTCTATACACAGCGGCACAGGTCTTCCGCAAAAAGAGGAAATTTGGGGTCATAACTCGAAAATTTTAGTGAAAAAATTACATTGCAAGTTGCTGCAAAAACCTGACATTGGAGCGTACATGTAGTGCCCTTGTTATTTTTACTTCTGCCTATCTGTTTGGTAACTGGATTACCGAAAAAATACGAACTGATTTTGGCGAAATCGTGTAAAAAAAAGTTAGGAATGACCCACAAAAGAAGTGATTAAATTTTTGTTGGCGATCCGGATTTTTTTGTGGATTTTATATCATCATACAATATTCTTTGCTTCTCTGCCAGTATATTTCTTGTATTCTGCGTTCTGCTGTGGGACCTACTTTCATGGCGAATAAGCAGTGAATAAACATCATTATTAGATTGCAGTTGTATTTAGACTTTTATATTCGCCACGTGCCAGCACTGTTCTCGGTCGAGGATTGAGATGTTTAGTCGCTAATGGCTATTATTAAAATCATTAAAAAATGATAATCCTCCTTGTTAAGAAACAGCGAACAATAAAACGCAGCGACAAGATTTTGCCAGTTCAATTTTCTGCATGGCGCGGGTACATGACAGCGACCAGCTTGTTTTTTTTGTTCTGCGTTGTCCAGCGTGTCCAGCGGGCTGGCGCAAATGGCAGTCGGACTGTTACAGCGTCTGGCATCATGCGGTCAACACAACGCTGTATGCTCGTGACTTTTGTCAATCGCTGGGTGCTGATCTGCCGACGGTTGCTGACGACGGAGTCGACACGTTTCTGAACTACGTCTTTGACACTGCCGCTCAGACCACGGTCTGTCTTCGCTGCATATTTAGTTTTTTCATTCATTTATTTATTCGCCTCCGCGCCGCTAAGAGAACCGTACGCACCGTAGTCGGATGGAAAGGGGATGTTCTCTTTCAGTTTTTATCCCTCGATCTCGATGCCTTCGGCGCTTCGAGTGACAGTAGCGTCTCTTCTTTTTCTACAAATTAAGGACCGACTACTGAGCTGTGTATAATTAAGTACGTTTATTTGTCAACATACGTTTACAATAGGGCACTTGGAAATTAAATCTTACGCATAACAGGCCACCACCATTCATTTTTTTATTCATTTATTCATATTTGTAAAGTACAACGAGAAAGTGGACTAAGTTCACATTATTAAGTCCAGTTTGGACTTAAAACTGCTTTTCCGTTGATTTTTTTATAGTGACTTAGTCTACTTTTTCTATTTTTTAATTGCCGCGACTTGTCACTTACACAATATACCCTAATGTTGGTCTGAATAGAATACTTGAGTAGAAGGCTAATAGGGTGTTTACACGATCCAGCAAACGTCCAGCAAACTTCCAGCAATGTATTCAAAATACACAGTGTTTCATAAAAGGACCCCTTTTGTTTTTTTTCATAATTCACTCAAATGATGATCAATTTACACCAAATTTGTACCAGTTGTAGCTGAAAAAATGCTAATTCAAAATATTGCAACAAAATATGGCAACTGATTAAATATTCTTTGCTAGTTTTCACGTAATGCTGACGTCATAATGTAAGCTCATACAAGCTGGATAGTCTCAACTGGTGCTGTCAGTTGCTACCCTGCTTTGATGGTTCGCTAATGAAAAATGGTGATTGTGTCAGCATTAAGCAACATGGGGACATGAAATCAGGCGTCTTGCGATCTAAAAATGCAACCATTTTGCAAGCTCGGTGTGCTAGTGCACTGTCTTGCTCGAAAGCGTAAAAGTCTAACTATCCCCACAGACACGTAAGTGCCATCGCTGTGCATGTTTTTGTAACTGTAACTGCAAAAACTTTAACAATTTGTCATGAATGAACCAGATTTTTCACCACTGGAGCAGGGTAGCAACTGACAGCATCAGTTGAGACTATCCAGTTTGTACTCGTGACACATTATGACGTCAGGATTACGTCAGAACTAGCAAAAAATATTTAATCAACTGTCATATTTTGTTGCAATATTTTGAATTGGTATTTCTTCAGCTACAACTGGTACACATTTTGTGTAAATTGATCATCATTTGAGTGAATTATGAAAAAAACAAAACAAAAGGGGGTCTTTTTATGAAACACCATGTACAGGTGCTAACGCTGGACGTTTGCTGGACGTCTGCTGGAAGTTTGCTGGACGTTTGCTGCTATATGTTATAATGGACGAGCCAGCTGGATGTTTGCTGGATGTTTGTTGGACGTTTGCTGGATCGTGTAAACACCCCATAACGCCCATCAAGGGGGCAACTTAGGAGTTAACTAACTTAACTAGAGAAAACAGAAGAGACAAACACAATCGTAGAAATCAAGCAGAATGCAGACTGCCATTTAAAACTCAAGATAAAAAACATTAAAGATCAGGATCCAATTCATTCGTGTACGGACTTGTTACGTGTTTGCTAGGACGAGGAGACAATGTCAGCGTACATTGGAGTAAACGACGTCGTCGTGAAACTAAGTCGAGTTCAGCTTGACGACTCAGTGATCAGCTACAGCAACTGGGCCGCCGGTGAGTCAGCATCGGCCGTATGTACGCAAAACAACGTCCTCACTTTATATCCTAGCTAAATACATATGGTCTTGATATTCAGTAGAGTTCTAAAGGTTGTCAAGTACATTTTCTTGCAAAATGTCATTGAAATAAGTGCAGCGGTTCATTAGTTATTGTGCTGACAGACTGACAATGCGGAGAACAACACTGCCGACTGCTGCCCGCAAAAGCGACGGCAGTATTGTTTTCGGCATTGTCGGTCTGTCAGCACGATAACTAATGAACCGCTGCACTTATTTCAACGAAAGTTTGCACAAAAATGTACTTGACCACCTCTAGAACGCTACTGAATTTTAAGGTCATATGTTAAAAGTCAAGGTCATATCGGTATTTGCTGTTTCTTACGTGCATAATACTGTTTAACATGTAGCGTAGATTCGCGAAATGTCATTCGTCAGATGGTGCCACTCTATTACTGTCCGCAGAAGCGACTGGCGCTACCCGCGTAGACTACTTAGCTTTAATCGGAACTTGACGATCTTGTTAATTTTTTGCTTTATCACATGCGTTTTATGGTAGTTTGTCGCACGTGGTCTGATGAGCATGCGTTTGCAAGCGTGGCGTTGATGTCATTGGGAAATAACACGTAGGGCTTACTGACAGTAATTACTTACTGTAGGTGAGCCGTCGAATGGAACGACGCCTGACAACAAGACCATGGACTGCACTCAGATGACTCGGACAAATTCCGGAGTCTCTTGGAGCGCCGCATCATGCTGCGCGGCCGATAACATCAACTGGACTGCATGCCAGAAACGTAAGTTTCACTCGACACAGCGAGCAAAGCTGTCGGCACGTCATGTGCTGACATGGATGCGGCCGTCCGTTTTTGACGTTTAATGACCTGGGCCCATGGGCTGTTAAACGAAACATTGGCACACTGATGTCCAGTTACTTCTGTGATAAGAAAAGGTTCGTTTCTCACACCAAAGTTTGTTTTTTTACACTTAATTGTTCTCGAATACATTGGTCTATACGGGACCGACAGACAGACAGAGACGAAAGGACGAAAGGATAGACAAACAAACGGGTGAAGCCTGCGATTCGGACTATTAGAACAGCCGCATTATAACGTGAAACTTTTCTTTAGCATGGTAAAACCAAAAGTCTAAATTTTTGACGTAGTAATTTAAGTTGATAATATAGAAATAAGCTGTTTTTCTCGCACGCATGTTGAAGTATGCATTTTTAGTCAAAACAGTTCAGTTTGTCTGATCGTTCGTGTAACAATATAATCAGCTGTTTTCCTGATTATTTCTCTGTGAAACTTCTTTGTTTGTTTGTTTTGCAGCGGAGATCGGAAGCGTGTCTGTAGTTCGACCTGACGACAACGTGTTCGCTCAAGCCTGCTTCTCGGGTGAGAAAACAGTAAACTACTAGAAAATACGTCGACCCAGTGCCGACACCTAATGCGGCCGTCGCCTAAAGATACTCCTCCTAACCTGGCTCTAATCCTAACCGTGAACTTTGACCTTTTCAAGCTGAAAGTTGGCACATCGGTTACTTTTGCCCCTTAGAATGTGCAGACCATTTCTCGTTTTTTACGCTTTTTGATACCGAATCAAGAGTCCAGGTGACAGACAGACAGACAAACGGACGGGCGAGATCTTTAATGCGGCCTATTAGGACAACCGCGCAATAACATCCGATTGCACGTAGATCTATTAATACAGAAAAAGCATAACCACATTTTTGTAGCCAAGTCAGCATTCGGTGTGATATAAAAATAGACAGTTTCATGTTAAAGTGTACAATTTCGTAATGAATATCAATTAATATTTAAGTGAAGACAATAAATAAAATAAATTGCAGTTAGCGTATGAAAACTGTACATTTACAGAAAAACTACAAACGATTAGAGATCTCAAATCTTTGCCAAGAATGGTGCTATCACCTGGCGAAAAAAAACAGAGACCGACGAGCCATGTCTTACAATGGTAAAGAATATAATCCACAAAAAATCGTAGGCTATAGCCATCAAAATTTAGTTACTTTCTCAATGTACCAAATCCAACTTTTTGGATTTTTGTATGGAAATGTGTTCAAGATTTCGAATAATTCAGCGAACAAACAGATAAATCTAAAACGTAACCTTGTTTTGCTTGTTTTCGACGGACATAGTTATAGTTAACGAGGAATTTTATTCGGTGTGAAAATGCTGCCGACAGAGGTCGACGACTGCGTGGATGAGCCGTGTGGTGTCAACGGAACGTGCGTCGACCGCGTACTCGGGTACTTCTGCAACTGCTCCCACGGCTACACCGGGACACACTGCGAAACTGGTACAACACCTTGGCTACTGTATTAGGACTGGATGTTTAACCACGTTCTCGATCGGGATATAACGTACTTATCCCACTCCAGACAGTGGTTTAACCGACACCTATTCCACAGTCGTCGACGGTCGGTCGTGTAACATATACTGTGGTTTTTCCCTTCAAGCAGTGAGTGCAGCCGTGGAGTTATCAATCCGTTATACCACTCCAGATATAGTGCTAGAGATAGACAGCATGTGTGAGATCGTGAAAAGAGCCAAAGTTGGCCATTGGTAAAGCCCAAATTCCATTACGCCGACTATAACCGAAACTTTTCCGCGAGGCGGGGAAAGTTGCTGACACAGATCATGAAAGGAGCAGTCATAACCGTGGTTGCAACAAAGTTCGTGACAAGTCTGCTACATACTCGTTTGTGTCGCTCTAATGGAATGTAGTCCGTTACAACGCCCGGAAAAAATCTTTGTCACGGACTGGAATTTGGAGTTAACGCACACAGCCTAACCTGCACGTACAGGCTAGTTAGGACCTACAGTTTACAACGTAGGAAGACGCTTAAGTCGTATAGCATTGTGCAAATTTATCTTGAGACATTATCGCGGCAACAAAATGTAAGCGTGGCGCCATTTTGTTTTTCAAAGTTGATTGAGTTTAACTAAATTACGATTTAACGTTAAGAATAAAATAACTCCGATTTCTGTCAAACTTGGTGATGATCTGATTCTGATAAATAAAAAGGCATTTCTATGCTCGTGTTGTTAGAGATTGCGCTTGTCAACGTTCTATTAAACGAATATATGATGATGATAAATGCATCTAAAATTACAAGCTATAAAACGAAGTGGTATCATTTTTGGCTCACCCTGTAGTATAGGCCTATAGGTTAATTAACTGACTGACTGGCTGATTGGTTTATTGTAGCCATAAACTTCTGTTCACCGGACCCTTGTGTCAATGGCGGGACGTGTACGTCCATATCTGGTGTCGGATACGACTGTGAATGTGTACCAGGCTACAACGGAACTAACTGCGAACTCGGTAAGTAGGCTACATAAAATGCGCGCCTTAGTAAAAGCTCGGCTGTTTACTTCCGTTGATAGAGGAGATTATGTTTTTAGGCCTTTTGGTTTTTCTAAACGTCTGTTTGTCAGCTTAAGTTTCAGAAAATCTTAAACTGATTAGATTTTGATTTGGTAACTTTCCAGTAAATAAGCTTACATTTATTAACTATTAAGTTCGTTGTATTCGCCGGGTAGCAGCAATATTGTCGATGGGAGTTTGAAATTTTTGATCGCTTCTAGTTTGTTAAGGTCACAGTTTTGGACTTTTAGCTACTTTTTTCTGTTTTTGTATTTTTTACTATATTTCATAGTAAATGTAACCGCATGGTATATTTGTTTTGCTGATTTTTTTTTGTCATGGCGGTATTGTAGTTAATTTAGATTTTTGAAGTACCTTCTGCCACTGGCGGTATCTTAATATTGTTACGTTTTTGCTTGTGTGGCTTAGATTGCCCTTGCTCAATAACGCATACAGTTTGATAAAACTTATATTAAAGCAAGATGAACAACGATATGCAGTGAATTGCTATTGTCTAGGGAATGGAACTAAAACATAAAAGCGTAGCAGCAAACAAAAACATAACATTCGACTGTCCTGTAGCTGGTCGGTGATGCGAGGTGGAAACCGGAGGATGGCGGACGGAAGACGGAAGACGACGACGGACGGAAGGCTGTAGTCGGGCGGCTGCCGTTAAACCAGCTTGCCACGTGCTGGAAGACGGAAGTCGGGTGGCGGACGATGGTAGTCGGACGGCTGACGAGAAACCGCCTGTCACGTGCTGCAGAGTGCAACTGGGCCGCCAGACGACTGTCACAGCGGGCTCGAAAAGCGGACCATCGTATAGACCAGATGCCGCCATCGACTGTTCACGGTTGACAAAATGCAAGCACGCACGCGTAACTGAAAGAAACAGGGGCGGTCCTAACAATATGAGTATGAGCTAACTAATGAAGGTTGTAATTCGATCAATATACATAACATAGGCCTATATCATCGCAATCATCACGTCAATAATGTATCAGGCTATCAAGAACATGTATATAGTAAACATTTGGATGAACTGTTGTAGTGTATGATGCTTGCCTGGCTGAACCGTGTGAGAACAACGGGACGTGCAACACGGGCGCAGGCGGCAACTATTCCTGCGACTGTTTGACTGGAACCAGCGGCACTCACTGCGAAACCAGTCGGTCTTTTACGATGCTGATTTTCACCCATTCGGTGTTACATTTTTTGTCTTATCAACACAGTATTGTAGCTTTTATTTTTTTGTCGTGTTTTTGCCTGCTACGTGGGCCCTTGTGTTTCTGTTTTTGGCCCATTTTGTATTTATCGTATGCACTGTACACTTTTTCCGGAAAAAAAGAAACCCCCTAGACACCGTACAATAAAAATGTCAAATCTAAACAAATTTTAATAATATTTTGTACCTTTTATCCCCATAAATTGCTAAAGAGATCACCAAATTTTGTTTAAAAATATTATTTCTGAGTGGAGTTATTGATTGTTCTATATCGATAACAAATTACTCGTGTCTCTGTTACCAATATAGCGTTACTCCATTGTGACTATACATTTTTGTAACTCTAGCAAAAAAACATCCGATTTTAGCAAAATTATTCATTAACAATGCATCATTTATTAGCATTCAAAATGCCAAATTTTAGTTACATATGCCAAAGCAAACAATAGTTGCAGTGGTGTTTGCGAGGTCACCTCCAAAACACTTTAGTCTCAGCACTTTGTGGATTACGTCGGATACAAAGACCTGAAACTGAAGTGTTTCGGGGTGACCTCACAAAGCTGCTGTAACTATTTTTTGCTTTAGCAGATTTATTTGAAATTTGACCCCTCAATTGCCAATGGACACGATGCACTGTTGGTGCATAATTTTGCCAGAATCAAATGTTGTTTGTTGAACGAAAATGTATAGTAACCGCGGGGTTTACTTATGTAACGTCATATTTATAAAGATTTTAGTTATCATTATACAACAATTCATAACTCAGATTAAAAATAATATTTCTGAACGAAATTTGGCAGTTTATTCTAAAAAAAAATTTAAAATCTATCGTACGAAATTATATTTAAATTTGTTTAGATTTAACATTTTTATTGTACGATGTCTAGGAGATTACTTTTTTCCGGACACAGTGTACGAAGTTAAAAACAGTAAAGCGGCGCTAATGTGCTTTTGACTTCGACTTACACACGTGTACGTAGCAAAATATTGCCTCTGTTTTTATTTGGGCTTTACGGCGCTATACTTCGACTTAAATAATTTGCACAAAACTGGGAGAAAGATTTCTGATATTACGGTCATGCAATGATAAGCTGAACTAATTAAGCTGAACTAGAATACGCCACAACAGTCTAACATACGAAATTATTAAAACAATATATAAATGCGATAATTGTCTGCTATTGCATTACTGAGATGCTTAGGCCTAACTCTATCATATCATTGTCTGGGATGTTGACTCTGTTACCATTTTAACTCGTCTAAGTAATATATATTATTGCGACATCGTTAATGGATGCGATTTGTCAACTGTCCTCTGGGACGAATAGAGTCAATTAACTTCGTTGATGCGGCCGGCTAAGCCAGACCGGCGGAGACTGCTACTTAAAGATGACGTCATTTAACGAACAAGTTACTGTACGCGAGTAAACAAGAATTGCAAATATAACGCATCTCACACGTGAAAAAAACTCAAATAACAATAGAGTGTCACTTTATTTGGCCCACCGAGCATAATTATGAATACGAATATTATGGTTTGTACGTTGTTTGGCATGATGTGTAGATCTAGATGAGTGTTCGCCCAATCCGTGTCAGAACGGAGGCTCTTGCGTTGATTACATCGGTTACTATACGTGCAACTGTGCGTCTGGATTCACTGGAACCGACTGCACCATCAGCGTCTGTACGTAATGACTGTCCGCGGTAGCGAAGACAATACTGTATTGTTTTAGCATCGTCGGTTTGTTTCGCTGTTTTTCTGTCACTACGATAACTCATAAACCGCTGCACTTAACTTGACGATATTCTGCATAAACGTGTACTGTGACAACCTCTAGAAACATGTCGAATTTTAAGGTTTTACTATAAGTCGAGGTCACGTGCTTTTTGTGTGTTCTTGCCTACATAACTCCGGCTGCCGGCGGACAGTACTTAGCCTTCAGCAAGGTTAGACAGTCTAATTGTCAGCAGCGTCCTGGTAAGGAAACGAAGCAGGGTCCAGCTGCTCCAAAGAAACAAGAAGCCTAGCTGTCGCTAGAATATCCGACCGTACTAGTTATCTGTGACCTTCAAGGTCATTCAAGGTCGATGATTTTTATTTTATCTAAAAGGGTGTATGTCACTTTCTATTAGCGACGAATAGTAATCTTGGCCGTATCTCTCACCGTTTCCGAGATATGGCCAGTCTCTGTTGAAAATCGCACATTTTTCTTACCCCCCCCGTCCATCCAACCCCGAATTTGAAAATGTTCCCTTTGCACTGCATCGTTGAAATTTTGCGCGCTTAGATCTGGCACACATGGCTAATTAATTCTGCAAAAAGTTTTTTACGACCTTAAGCTTAGACACAATACACCTGATACAGACAGACAAACGGACAGACGGACAGACGACAACTCGTACCAATAGCTCGACTGTTACCTAAGTACGTCGGCTGAAAATGTTAACCCATCAGGAAAATTTTTCGATTGTCTGAGAATTTGTTTTCCATCAAATACAATATCGTCGGTTGTGTGTCACGTGTTTCGGTACAGCATGTCCGATGCCGTCAACTCCTGTGAACGCGACACTGAACGCCACGACCGGTACGCCCGGTATCTTCGGCTCTACGATGACCTTCGGTTGCCACGCCGGACACAAGTTTTCCGACATGGCCAAAGCCAAGACGATCGAATGCGTCGTCGGTAACACTTGGAACGACACACTCAGCGCTTGCGCTGGTCAGTCGGCCATCCAGTCTCAGTGGGATAGCCAGAAATGTGAATGGTGGCCTCAACTTTTTTCTTTTTCTTTTTTTCTCCCTTCCATTTGGCCTTCCCTTTTTTCACCTTTTTTTCTTTTCTCCTGTTCTTGCTTTTTCTTTCCTCCCGTTAAAAGTAATACCCTTAAAATCCAGCTAAGAAATTCGAGAGAGCGCCGTAAGCAGTCCCAGCGGGTTCTGGGGCGGAGCCAAGCCAAAATCGAATTTGCTGCAATTTATGTTGAAAATATGAAATTTAGTGGCACCGATTTTAATTGTTTTCCTGCGAATCAATTGACCAAGTTTAGTGCAGATTAAACGTACATTTGTTTTGTGT
>Ga0209671_1004817_pt1 | contig 13490 bp, 4 predicted proteins | sample WorMetHERISLAND2_2_FD_187401 | JGI IMG/M metagenome (GOLD analysis project Ga0209671, IMG submission 187401) | Marine gutless worms symbiont microbial communities from Max Planck institute for Marine Microbiology, Germany - Olavius geniculatus... | ecosystem: Host-associated > Annelida >... | reverse complement strand
AATTGCTGTTTATCAAAACGTCACTGTGACGTCATCGGCAGTAACATGTAACCAGTTTTTTGAAAATTAAATAGCATTTTTAGTGTGATCATTTTTGAATGCCAAAAAATCGGTAGGCGGTCATGTTAAAAAATCTATAACTTTGTCGTTTTTCAGCAGAATCACATTTTAATTGGCTGTTAGATGTAGAAGGTTTCAGTAAATAAAGCTGTAAAATTTTGTATTAAAATCCCAAACGGTTGCTGAGAAAACAGTGAAAAATTTAGGGGTCCACTTTTTTCTGCGGCACCCTGTAGTTAACAGATCTTGCCGATCTGTGTGCTCAGATCGCTGATCTGAAGGTATATAATTTTGCCTAAAACTATCAGATTGTCGATCTGAATGTATCCATTTTGCCAGTCTTTCAGATTGCTGATCTGAAGGTATCAAATTATGCCCAAAACTGTCAGATTACCAATCTGAAATACCAGTAAAAATTGATATGTTCAGATCGCCAATCTGAACGTATCACCGTGCCAGAGATAAAGAGAAGTAAATGTCACATTTATGGGATCCTGGATTCATTTGAGTGAATGGCTTTGTAGAACTAAAGTTGGTGCTAGCATGTTAGCAATGGGTGCTGTGATTAACCGGTGTCAATTTAACATTTAACTGGTCAGACATGTGACCCAGTACAAATTATATTGTTGTTAAAACTTGGCTGTTGGCTATTGTTGTTGTTGTTGCCACTGTCCGTGGTAATTATAACAGTATTGTTTACAGCATTGTCACTAAGTTTGTTTCTCTGTTACTATGATAATGCACTCGGTTTATCACAGTTTGGTCAACGCAGGAGTTCCAGTTCCATTTCAGATGCATGCATCTGAAATGGAAACGGAACTCCTGCATTGTTCGATGCATCCAGGGAATTATGATAAGCCGAATGAACCGCTGCACTTTGCATGAACGTATACTGTGACCACTTCTAGAATTCTATTGAACTTCAATTTTGTAGGTCAAAGGTCAAGGCCACAATATCAGATTTTCTGATTTTTTACCATTGCATGATAGGGCCTCAATGCTACTAGCTACATTACCAGGCTGGCCCAGATGACTGTCTGGAGGATAACAGGGAAGATTATTAGAGCTACCATTATTGTTAATTACATATGCACATGTATAATGGATTTCTTATAATTTTAGGTTTAACTTGTTTTTTGGTGTTTTGTGTTTCTGTAGAGGTTAAACTTACCATTCCATTACTATGTGTTTGTGTGCATTCTGCCTAGAAAGGCCGTTCCCGAAATGACCTATACTGTGTTGGGCGGGATGTTAAACCTTACTCACTCACTCACTCACCCAGCTAAGCCAATAGCTATTGCTTGATACTGATCAACGTTGTTGCTATAAATATTGCACATGTGGCTACTATGTGCAGTAGTTAGCTTTGTTCAGTGTTTGATGATGTTGTAGTTGTTCTTGTTATAGTTGTTGTAGTTGTGATAAACACATCAGGCATTGCCTGTTCAGGCACTGTAGTGGTAGATTCCCAAAGTGACAAAGAAATCCAGCATATTTGTATATTTTTCTATACGTGAAATGCATCTGACATATCTGAACACTTATTCACATGGTGCTGTTCGGTGTATGAATGAATGAATCTTTCTAGAGTTGGCTCTGACCTTTGGTTTTCATGGGGAAATGATGGTGTGATGAACTAATTATGCAAGTGTTATGAGGCAATCGGTCAACTCGTATATTGTGTTTTTGTTTTATATAGAATGATGATAAGTTTGTCTTGCTACCAAACTACATGTTTGAAGATTCATATATCACCATACATGGTAAGAGAAAATTTATTTATTCAGGGTGGAACTGAACCAAAGACAGTTGTTGTTGAAACACTTTAAATGTTTACTTCAGGAAATATCCACCAAATACTTGCAGATTTCAAGGTTGAAAAACTTTGCCATTTGCACAATATTGTCTGGTAATGCTTACTGTCATCACAGATGAATATTCTAAGTTTTTGTGGTCTAACTCTTGGCGTGAGTTGATAGCGATGTGTGATGTTTGTTGCGTTATCTTTTCCCTGATGTAAATGTAAGTATGTTAATGTTTATTGGTTGATAGACCTAATAACACTGTGTTTGTAACAACAGTGTGATTGTGTTGGATGTTGTGTACATGAATAGGTCTGTGTATGTCCGATAGTAAGACTGGTAGCGTTCAGGTCCAGTGGCTTTTGTTGCAACTTGACTGCATGGAAGAACTGTACAAGATGAACACGGAGGTGAATACAGTCTCATTGCTGATCCACTGGCTGTAGTGGTTTGTTTGCAATTTTGCAAGATAAATACATTACTGGGGTTTTGACTTTCAAATCTGTCCTTATTCTGGGCCTTGGGTCCTCGTTTAGTGCTGTTAATTGGAGCCACAAGAGGTTTCCTGCTAAATGACATTTTATTTAAGCCATCAAAGTTACCAAGGTGTGCATACACGGTGTTTCATAAAAAGGACCTCTTTTTGTTTTTTTTAATAATTTATGCAAATTATGAGCAATTTACATGAAATTTTTACCAGTTGTAGCTGACAAAATACTAATTCGAAATATTTGAACAAAATATGGCAGTTGATTAAATATTCTTTGCTAGTTGTGATGTAACGCTGACGTCATAATGTGTCACAGGTACAAACTTGCTGGTCTCAACTGGTGCTGTCAGTTGCTACTCCGCTTCGATGGTGAACTTAATCTAGTTCATTAATGAAAAATGCTTATCGTGTCAGCACTGAGCAACATGGAAACATGAAATTGGGCGTCTTGTGATCCAAAAACTCAACATCTTGCAAGCTCAGTGTGATAGTGCACTGTCTTGCTCGAACATGTGAAAGACCAACTATCCCCACAGACATGTAAATTTGATCGCTTTGCACATTTTTGCGACTGCAACTGTAAAACTTCAAGTATTTGACGCCAGTGAACCAGATTTTTCACTATTGAAGCAGGGTAGCAACTAGCAGCACCAATTGGGATTAGCCTGTTTGTACCCGTGACACATTATAGTGTCAGCGTTGCATCACGACTAGCAAAGAATATCTAATCAACTGCCATGTTTTGTTAAAACATTGTGAATTAGTATTGATTCAGCTACAACTGGTAAAAATTTCATGCAAATTGCTCATTATTTGAGTGAATTATGAAAAAAAACAAAAAGGGGTCTTTTTTTATGAAACACCGTGTATATTCTAGAGTCGAAGTTAGTAATAGAGCAGTTACAAAACATAAGTCTCTGTCAGCATGTATTTTTGTATTTAGGTCAATTTGCATTGCATTCATGTAATTGTATGTGCAGGCAGAAGCTCACATGTTCTCACTGTTTGCACAAAATCCGCAGAATGTCAGCAGCAAGTTTGAGATGTGGTTGAATGCCAATCGCACTGTTCGTGATGTCCCAGTTCGCTTCAAGTTCTCACAGTCTGAGAAGCTCGACTGCATCAGCAAACAGATATTGCAGCTTAAGGTACTGACATTTATATTTTCATATAAATGAGACTTAGATATCATTGCATTCGAAATGACTATAAGTTAAATGCGCATAATTGAGCCAAGAACTTTCCATTTGTTTAACTTTGTTTTCGCAAATTGTTGCGGTTGCATAGCCTTGATTTTATACACTGGATTTATTTGTATATCTGGTTTTCATTAGCATTGTTATGAAACTGGTGCCGTTAATAAACTATCCACTCACATGAGCCAGTGTGGTTTGGTCTGGTTGCTTGTATGCTGATGAAGCATTTTGCTGTTTTCAGGATGAATCTTCTGCACCTTACTACATAGCGTCACCATCTTCCATTATCTCTGTACGTATTTTCTGAGCAATCTGAAATGTACCAGTATCACTCCTTAGTTGAGTCAGATTTCTGATCATGATTCTGAAGTGCATTATGCAGCCATTTGTCTTACTTGCCCACTAGTGGACATTTGGGCCTATAGTGCAGCTAGCAGACATACCATTGCTGCATTTGGCAACCCTAAGCAAATGGAAATGTAATTTTTGTATTAAAAATGCAACGTATGTCGGCTAATAAAATAATATGTTAAAAATTTTTTCTGTTAAAAACTTACACTGCCGTGGAAGTTAACAGTCACACCAATTGTATATAGTTTTCTTCAGCGCAAACAAGCTACTGTCCATTGTCCAATTCCATTCTGCTTTCGGGACCGTGTCTTACCTGGATTAAATCTAAATGTATCCCATTTATGTATGAACAGAAAGTGATATAACAAATGCACTCATGCACATAGTTGTATTAGCAGGTTTCATACATGGATCATCCACAAATCACAAAGTGACTGGTAGACGGCACAGAACTGCTATGATGATCAGTTTGAAGTCTAGTCTAACTGGTTAGACAGGAGAAAGGACATCAGGCCTGTAAAAATTGTGTCACAATTATTTCTATAAGTTGACTTTTGGAGGCTGCATTGACTTGGAATATAAACAATCCAGGAATAATGTTGGAAAAATGAGCCAGTTTAACAAAAATCGAATGAAAGGTATATTTTTTGTCTAAACATTTGTCTTTGTTCATAATCAGATCCTCTGAAGATGCAGTTTGCAGACATTACCGATGTAGGTTGTGTTTAAATGGGGCAGGTGGATGGCCATATGAAAACGACGTTGAACATCACAAGTGCTGTAAAAAAGCCACATCTGGATGCATCAGAGGTAACAATACAACATGTGTTCAGTCCTTCAGGTTATTTTGTATGTTTTTGCTAAATTAGTAACAGCTATTATAATGTGAGTGAGTGAATGAGTAAGGTTGCTTATAGCCGGCATAATTAAGCAAAAATGTTGTTATGTGCCGCAGCCAAAATTTACAAAATTGCTTTAAGTAGTCACTTATAATGTTTGAAAGTGAAGTTTCTCTGTCGGATCTCTGTTGGCAAATTGTTCCATAGCCAAGGACCAGGTGCCGTAAAACTGTTGTCTCCAATCTATGACAAGTGTCATGGAAGCTTGATGTAGGCAGTGATAGGGAGTGTGTTAGAAATGTGGAAACCAATTAAATATCTGAGTTGTAATTAGCACTAATTTAACAGAATTCAGCTGTTGGACTGTGTATCTGCTGGTCTAGGTAACATACCGTGTTGCCAGCGCATGGAGTGATGGTGTCTATCATTTGTATGTTCGTGTTTTACCAGTTGGCAACACCACATACACTGCCAACGGTATGAAGTTGTGCAGTTTTTGTATTTGTAGTAGAAAATTAAACCATTAAGCATATGGTAATGTCTGCTTTGTGTTTTTTTCATATCTTAGCATCAAAACATTTAATTATGTCACATATGTGACTCTTAAAAAAGTTAGTTGGTTGATTAAGCCCAAATTCTATTACGCCGACTTTGTGACAAAGTCTGCTACAAAGTCGTGCACTTTGTCACGGACACTAATCATGAAAGTCTGCAACACAAATCATGTCACCGACTTTCATGATATGTGTTGCGGACTTTCGTGATTTGTCCACGACAAAGTCCTGTTGCAGACTTTGTTGCCAACTTTTTCCGTGCATTGTAACGGACTAAATTTTATTAGAGTGACACAAATGGATTTATCTTGGAATTGCCACGGACTTTGTTGCAAACATTTTGACATATCGAGATTGTTTTTGTCCGCGACTTTCATAATTTATGTCAACGAATTTCCCTGCGGGGAAGTTTCGGCGAAAGTCGGTGTAATGGAATTTGGGCTTTATTATGTTCTTTCTCCATTTTGCTGTGGTTGATTTTGTTTTTTGTGTGTTTTTTTCTCCACATTTATTTGATAAGATGTTGTGTTTTCGTTTGTAGTGATTGTGGAAATGCGGGGCCAGTATGGCTACCTGTCTGCTATTGAGTGGCCTCTGCTTCCAGTGAGTTGCTGCTATATGCAGTGTTTGATTTTTGAAAGGTGGTGGTTAAAGGTGATGTATAGCTCTTTGTGAGAGTGTCACCTGCCATAGAGGATCACACAGTATTTCCTGCCACTCAACACAGGTGAATGTGCCCCATCTTAACCCTAGCCAGACAGGCTAGTACTTGATTTACTTACCCCAGAGGGATGGAAGGCTGAGTTGACCTTGGTGTTGGTATGTATCTAGATGGTTCACCTGTCTGCAATCACCCATCCAAGTACTAACTACCACTGGGAGTCGAACACACAATCTCTCGATTATTATTCCAACTCCCTACCGTTACACTACCAAGGCGATAGTTCTGGCTTGTACTTGGGTATTTTAGTTTACTTGGTGTTGCACTTCACTTTGTGCATGCCGGTGTTTTTACCACTTCAGTTAACTGTGTTATTTTGGTTACTGGTTTGTTATTATTTGCTACAATATTACAATATGATAACTTTATCATGTTATTTTACGGCATTTAGTTCGTTAAACTCATAATGTGTTTTGCTGAATGCTGTGATGCTGTTAGTTTCATACGGAGTGTGCTTAGTGGCCTGCAGCCCTATTTACAAATTTTTGGCAAAATCATGGCATTTTACGAACATCATGGTTTTCGTGATTTTTGTGTTTCCACGATTTTCTACTGTTTCCATGATTTTCTACTGTTCTTAATAATAATAGTGTATTGATTGAATAAAAACAGATCCGGAGTGAAGATGTTTGTGATATGCTTGGCAGAAGTTTATTGTTGTTACTAGGTGGATGGTGTGATGTCACTACTGTACCTGTCGGCCGGGACGGCGTGGATAATTCTCTGGGCAACAGCTCAAAAGCACAGCCAGAAGATCCACATAGTCATTGGCTCTATCGCTGTCGCAGGTAAGGCGATCCTGTTCCGATGGACGCTGTTCCAGTGTTCACCATTCTGACAAACGAGGTTTATAGAGACAAAAAAATTGTGTATTTGGAAGCAAGATAACGTAACATAAAGGCAGAGTTGCTAAGGTTAGGGTCAGAGGTTAGGGTTAAAGTTAGAGTTATGGTTAGGCTAGAGGGCTGATGGAATAGCATCCATCGGAATAGTTAGTCAGAATTGCTGTCGCTGTCAGTTGCTTTTTAGGGGCAAAAACAGCTACTGCTTTAGCATGTCTTAGCTATCACAATTCTGTCCATCTGTCTCTTTCTTTGTCCGTCAGTTTGTTACACAGGTGGATCAGTCAAAAACGAAGCACGCTAGAATCACCAAATTTTCATCGTTGGCTGCCTGGAAGACTCTAGTTTCAGGAATCGTTAAGCTTTTCCATAAATTTGAAGAGGGTCACTCTGAATGAGGGTGTTTAATGAGAGGTGGGTGGAAAATAATTTGTGATTTTCAGCCAATAAGTCGTTGTATCTCAGTCACGGTGTGATATAGGGCCTAGGTTACTATTAATCACTAATATGAAGGCGTGCACTGCCTTCTGATTGGCGCCAAATTTAATGGCCGTGGATGACCTTGAATGCCAAAATAGGGGGTTTTATGGATTTTTTGGTGATTTCGGGCTGCGACACAGATTTTAAGAGTGAATTGCGCCGTCTTTATTAGCGAACTATGACGAAGTTATCATCCTAAATTGACGATTTTAGGTAACAGTTGTTATATACCATAAACAAAAGCGAAGAAAAGTGGCAAATACACGTGGATAATGCTGTTTGTCGTTGAGTATTTACAGCTGAGATCGTTTTAAGTGAAAACAAATCACTTCTAAACAGCAGTGTGCTGACACATACGAGTTCAGCGTAGTCTACAAAGTTTATTTTCTTAGGTTATATTCGTTGTCAGCCAAAAATGTATCAGTCCAATTTATGTTGATTCTCATATATTTGGCCTATATATTACACTTCGGTCAAAATTATACTGTTCTGAAGTTATTTTAATTTATATAGGGCATTTCGAGCGATGGCCATTGTTGTCAATGAAGCGTGATAGCTATTACGTAATTGGTTGTCAAGGAAGTGCTGTTGTCATGTGATCGAAATTAGCCAATGGCAAGCGTTGTTACAATTAAGTCTGTCACTTAGCTAAGTGATCTGCGGATTGTGTTGGTGCAACGGAATCGATTTAAGTAGCCGGTTAAGTACTGCTTAAATTTAAGTGGTACTTAACTAAGTACATACTTAAAATTGGTTGGTGCAACCGGCCCTAAGTCTCGATGTTCTAGGTCTAAGGAAACTGGCACACTAGGGCATCAAAGAGCGGTACTTCTGTAAAAGTTGATAGACTGACAGTTTTTGAACAGGAACTGCTATAGGCTTTTGTGCATCTCGTAGCATTAGCTCAAATTTCTTGTTTTACCACGTGGTTCATAATAAGTGGAAAACACATGCTTTACATAGATCAAGCAGCAGGAGAGTTTCTGAATGATTAGCCTCAATGTATGTTACACTTTTTTGTGTGTTACCCTATATATTTATATATATCTCTCCATTAATAGGCAGTGTTTGTTCGTTCATTTTGCATGATGTTGTTTCTATGATGTCTATGGTATACATTCACATATTTTCTAAAAAAAACCTTTGTCGATAATGCTTCCTGAGACAAAGCAACAGTGTTTGGTTTTTGAGGTTTGAAAGGTTTAAGATCAAAGTCGCAGCATTTGCCAAATGTGCTAAAAATAGATCTATAGGATTTTTTTAACACAGCCAAGAAATCATGTCAGATTATCAGCATCCATTTATATTGGTCATATGTCATAGATGTCTTTGTGTCGGAAGGTATGCATTTCATCTTGCAACCAAAACAGTAAGGGTGAAGTGATTTTAAACTAACAGTGTGTGTTTATTAAATGTATTGAACATGCATAGAACTGGCTGTATTGATATGCATATGTAGGGGCACTGGGCAGCACGATGTCTTTCATTGATCTCTCAGTACGCAACTCAGACGGTGTAGGCGGTAAGTGTTTTCAATTGCTTAACTCAGTGTTTTTAAACCGGGGTTCCGGGTTCCGCGAGCGTCTGCCAAGGGTTCCGCAGCTGGCCAGTAACAAATAACCTAGCGTGCAACATCACACCAGACAGTGTCATCGAAATACTCAGCATCAGTTTTTTTTTGTTTGAAATTGCATTTCTATGCGTCTTTTTGCATAGACTTACTGTGTTTGATCATTTTTGTTGTCAGTAAAATTTTGACATATTTGCATTTTAGGCTTAAGCCTATATCTTAAGCTTCCTACGCACGACATTATTCAACTTCGAGGCAGTATCGGAAATAAGAAAGGAAAACAAGAACGTATTGATTAGGGTTATGGTTACGAAATCTTTTGGCCATTTACTTAGTTAATTCAATTCTTTAAAAACTCAGCTAAGAAAAATTAGAAAGACACGAAGGTTTGTCTTTTCCAAGGGCGTCCACGTGATAAATTTTCTGGGTTGGTGGCGGGGCTAAGCGATCGTCGACGACCGCCTCGCCCGTCGTGTTTGGTTACATACAGTTACATACTGCTGCGTACTAATGCGGTCAAATTTCATATTGGTCATCTTTGTCTGTTTTGTCGTCTTCATGACGGTTCTGCCCTTAGTGCCCTGCTAGGGAAATGAGTCCGTAGATACCCCGTAGCTTCATCTTCGCATACGTCGCTGGACTCACGGATCAGTGTATAGGGTTCCGTGAGTGATCTTCACGCTTGTGTAGGGTTCCGCGGCAACAAAAAGGTTGAAAAACACTGGCTTAACTTATGCATTTTCACTAATGCCAGTGTGTCTTGTGTCTCAGCTAAATGCACCATGATGCTCAAATTAAATTCTACTTCAGCACACTATCTTTTTTTGTAATACCCCAGCTCAGCATAGAGTAATTTCATTGATGTGCTTAACAATGTTGCCTTTAGGTAAACCATTATTTTAAGGGTTAAAAACCATTTTTGAAGAAAAATCGACGATCAACTGGCTCTCCCAGGTTTATCTTTGAATAAACTCGTAGGTTGAAACAGTGACTAATTAGCAGTGAATTCATGAAAATTACAGCAGTAATGAATAAATAATGATTGTAATTTTGACGAATTAATATTGCTCATTGATTTAGTTTGGGCTAGAAAATGGCTGTTCTGATGTATAAATGACACCGATTTGCAGTTCAATTAACATTTAATTATTGGCTGTATGTAAGTCTGTGTGTGTGTTAATAGTGGTTGGAGTGATGTGGATAGGCAAGCTGGTGTCTATCTGTCAGCTGAGTCTAACGCAGTTGTTGCTGATGGTCGTAAGCACTGGCTTCGGCATCAACAGGTGATGATATATCTCTCGTCTTTGTTGCATTAACAATGGTGTTCGTTTCTAGCTCACTGTGACAACTTGGGAGTAGCTGCTTCCCTAGTAGTCAACTTTGGGTCAGACCAACAGTAACTTCAGTTTGCTTCACTAAAAGAATTTCCGTTCACCAATTTTCGTAGCCAAGCTATCACAAGGGTGATAATGTGCTGGTAAATTGATCTTATAAGCATAAAGATGAAGATGATGCCACGTTTCAGATGATTGTTGATATGAGGACCAGACACAGAGAAGCTGTGAGATTCTGGCTATGGCGTAAATAGTTTCAATGGCTGTTAATTGTGCTTTTTTAGTCTTCTTGCTTTCTTCTTATTCTTCTTGGCAAACTTCTGTCAGAGCGTTGCCGTACTGATGACTTGTCGCCAGATGTCGCTATCCTTGGCCTCCAGGCAGTGTGAACTCCAAAGTTCTGGGTCTGGACGTTTTCATCAACTGTTCTGAGCCAAGTTGTTCTTGGACGTCCAGCCAGTCTCCTCCAGTCAGCAGTTGGGCGGAGTACGGCGGCTATGATGCGGTGGTGATCTTCCGCTGGGGCTGTACGTGCTAGGTGGCTGAAGAATCTAAGATGGTGGGACCTGACCACTTCAGAGACTGGTGTACAAGCAGTAACGTCTCGAACTGTCTCATTTGTAGTGTGCCTGGTATATGGTATTCGTAGAATTTTTCGTAGGCACAAGGGGGGTATCAGATGCATCAAGACGCTTACTTATAGTCTTGGTGTTGGTCCATGTCTTGCACCCATAGAGCAGAACTGGTAGAATATATGTTCTGTAGAGGCGCACCTTAGTGTCTTCTTGCTTGCTGACTTGCATACTTTGGTTTAGTCTCAGCCTGCATTTTGTACTGAAACGTATTCTGGGAGTATGTTGTGATTGCAGTGATTAGTCCAAAAGGCACTAGTTTGAATTTGATCAGGTTTTGGTCCACCATAGCCAAGGACTGTAATAGTCAAGGTCCGCAAAAGCTAGGGATGCAGTTTATCCCTGTTCCTAACCCTATCACTAACCCAGTCTTAACTTTATTCTAAATCTCGTGCCATTCGGACTAGTGCAGCTTTGGACAAGTGAACTGTCCCCGTGATTGCCTGTGTAGTCAACTTTTTGATGACGTGATGATGATGCATAACACCAGTTTATTGTCATGGTGTGCTGTATTTGTACAGACCAGCTCTGAGTCGACTGCACGTGTACTTGATGGTGATGTTGGCAGTGTTGAGTTTCTTCGCTAATGCTGCTCTTGATGTCGTCAAATCCGAATCTCTACGGGTTTGTACAACTTTGCACTGTTGGATCACAGGCTGAACGATAGTTCAAGCCATGTGTTAACGACCACTTCTCTTTCCTGTGGGAAAGCCAAATATTCGACCGCCACAGAATCAAAACCCCTGATCTGATTGAGATAAAATTTGGCATGGTTGATTACGTCGGTTAGATGACCCTTCATGCTAAATTTTATATAAGTCTGACCATGGGGGGGTGCTCGGCAAATAGGTGAAATATACACAAAAATTTTTGTAGTTATATATGTATAACTTTTTTACCAACTCACCTACTGGTCAGACCGTTTGGCGGATTTTTGCACGCAATGGCTCAAACGATGCAGTATCAGGCAAAGGTGTGCCTTTTTGGGGTTAGAAAATTAAAATTTAATATTTAAGTTTAGAAAAATTCGAAAAAAATTGCAATGATACCTATGGGGACAATTAAACAATCTTTTAAGTGGTCATGACTCCGGCTGTGTATAAGATAGAGTTGTAAATTTTGGTTCTAGGGTATGGTTTTCAGGGTTGGCCAATTTAACTGTGTCATTCAAATTTACCCCAGACCCTCCCTGGACAAAATGGGCTTTAACTCGGCTTCTGTAAGAGATATCTGCAAGATCTTTGCATCTATAGGGGGTTTGGGAGTTAGGCTATTGAATACTGCCAATAAAATTTTACCCCAACCTAACCTTGTTGCCATGGCAACGAAATTTGAGACAAAAGGGCTATAGTTCGGATTCTGTTAAAGATATCTCCAAGATCTTTGCATCTAATGGGAGGTTTTGGGTGACAGGCTATTGAATGAGGCCAATATAATTCTACCACCATCGACCCTTGTTGCCATTTGAATGTCATGTGACCCCAAACGGTCAAGATCGTGATTGTAAAACATTTATGGCCAGATATTTCCATAACTGATCAACTGTAGTAAAATGTACTAATACTAATAAAACAATGTACCAGTAAGACAACAAATGTACAAGGTATAAGTTTATACACTTGTTAACGGCAAAATTTAAGGACTTGCACATCGAAAACAGCAAAAATTACAAAAGGTGATGTTATTCAGCAGCACATTGACACACAGTCAGTGTGATGCGGGCAATATCACCTTTTGTAATTTTTGCTGTTTTTTTATGTGCAGTAAAAGACCTACTGAGATCTGTGAGATGGAGATCTTGTAGAATGTGAATTATTTTGAGAGGTCTTGAAATTGTATGGTTTACTATTTAATGTTTCAAGTTGCCTGATATTGTTTTTTATGTGGAAGTCTTTAAATGTTGCCATTAACAAGTGTATAAACTTATGTTTTTCACATTTATCTCTTGAAAAATCTGATGAGTCTACAAATAGTGCAAACACTGTCGGCAAATGGCAAATAATTTCAGCATGTGTTTAATGACTTGATTGATTGATCATTTGTTTGTTTTCTTGTTTATTTATTTTTTCGTTTGTTTAGTTTTTTAAGATGAGCTTTTCACGCCAGCATGACAGAAAGGGGTTCTGACCAACCATGTGTCGCCTCCAGCTCTTATGAATATGCATCTCTCATGAATATGCATCTGCTGTGCACAGTTTGATTTAATGTAATTACTAGGGACCAACCAAATTCACGGAAAAAAATACATGATTTCACGGCAGAATTTTTAAAATGTGTCAAATTTCACGGAAAATTCACGGAAAGAGTTTTTCACGTGCCCCACAGACGTTATTTCAAGGTGCTGCGCTATTGCAAAAGAAGAAATTTCAGAACAAGGAATATTTACTACACAAAGTCAAGACTCAAGACAGTCATGCCAACTACTTATTGCTAAAGTGTGACACGTGGCAAACAGCAACATTCGTACAAAAGCTGCTGATAAAACTCTGGAATTGTCATAAATTAAACTAAAAGCGCTAAAATTCACGAAAAATCACGGATTTCACGGAAATCGGCGTTTTTCACGGAAGAAGGCCAATTTCACGGAAAATGTCACGGCCGTGAAATCGTGAATTAAGT
>Ga0209671_1004815_pt1 | contig 13498 bp, 6 predicted proteins | sample WorMetHERISLAND2_2_FD_187401 | JGI IMG/M metagenome (GOLD analysis project Ga0209671, IMG submission 187401) | Marine gutless worms symbiont microbial communities from Max Planck institute for Marine Microbiology, Germany - Olavius geniculatus... | ecosystem: Host-associated > Annelida >... | reverse complement strand
GTATGTATTGTATAATCAACAAAATAACTAAATCATCTCGATAGCACGCAGAGGGGGGGGGGGCGATATGCCAACAGGGGGTTTTTCTGTTAAAGCACGTGATCTGCCGATGTAACGCGATGCTTCGCAAACGCGCTTACAAGCACATGCAAGCGCCACGACCCAGGGCGACCTTGAACGGACAGCAACTGACTGAACTGGGTCAGGAATACGCTTTTCGTGGTCTATTTCTTTGGACGTTTGCTCGCTGCCGGTTATAGATATATCGCACGTATAATACAGATGTGTGAATGCAATAAAGAATTGTGCTATTGGTCCCTGGCCTTGGTTTTGCAATACGCATGAAATATGCAAGTAAAGATTGCCGCTGACAGCGGCCGACTGTCTACAAAAGATGACGATTAATGCACAAAGGTTAGTTATCTGCAGTCTCTATGCTGCAAAAGCGAAACTGATCGAATGCCGTATATGGCTTTGCTCGTACTATCCATGTCTGCAATCACAAAATGATCCTGTGCAATCTTTTCTTAGGAGTTGGGGTTATGGTCAGGGTCAACCACAGTCTAGGACCGGTTGGTAAAAAGGTAAAAAAAGGTAAAAAAGGTAAAGGTCGTCAATTTGTATAGCGCATCGTCGCAAACACGCCTCTAATGCGCTTTCGTCACTAACCAGAGCCGCCTGCCGCACGGCCGCCGCGTGCAGCCTGCAGACACAGGCTGGCGCAGCGGCCGGCTAGGCAACCCCAGTCAGCTGTATCAAGGTCCCCACCTTCCGTAACGCATGTAAATGAGTTACTACTCATTTTACCGTCCCACGGAGGGTAGAAGGCTGAGTCGACTTAGCTGGCAGGCTTCGCACCGAGATGGTTTACCTGCCCGCAGGCAGTCACCCATCGCAGTACTAACCGGGTCCGGCGTAGAGTAACTTCGTTTCAGCCGAAACGCGTTACCAACTACGCCACGTCACCAACCAGTTCGTAGTACCCCCCCCCAGCTTCAGGCTAGAACCGTCATTGCTTTAGTCAACCGCAACGAGTGCGGATTTATACCTATGTGGACACTCAGACTCTTGACATGCTGTTTTCTCACACGGACACGAACGAACGAACGAGACATTATTATTATCTAATGACGCGGAAGCTTGACCCCGCCCGAGCAGTAAGTAACCTGACTGTCTCAGTGTCTGATGGTGGTGCAATGTGGTGACGCTCATGCAGACACTGGTCATTTAGACGAGTAGTCAGTCCGTAGCCAGCCTGCGCTCGTAAAGGCGCGGGACATTTACCCCCCGGACATATTCCACCCGAACTTTTTCTCCTGGACGTTGCAAGGTTGAGATGATGCTTGAACTGTAAGCCTATTGCGTCTACTACGGTAAAACTTCTGGCTCAGCTCGCACTGGTAGCTTACTGTAATGGGGTGTTTACACGATTCAGCAAACGTTCGGCAAACTTCCAGCAAATGTATTCAAAATACACGTGCTAATGCTGGACATTTGCTTGTATATGTTATAATGGAGCTGGACGTTTGCTGGACGTTTGCTGGATCGTGTAAACACCCTATAAAGTTTCACAAATTTCGGCTTCAGTCGTGCGTCGTAAGGCAAACGACGGTGTGGTCTATGCGATCCGAGCGCGGTTTAAGTACGATACCGCAGTGTCTGGAGTGGTATAAGCTCGTACTGCGTTTGCCGACTCCGTGCTGCAACTATAGGCTACTTTCCCTGAGTACTACAGGTTGGATTTTGTCATAACGTTATCGGAAGTTGCAGGTCAGGGGATAAATGACATATGCCATTGAAAACGGGCCGCGGTAAATGTCCGTCTCCCACACCCGTAGAGCCGTGGTGCTGCAGTGTCTCAGTCTCAGTTCATTTAACGACGGACGTCAAGGATTCAACGCCAATCAAGCGGCAAATTGGTTGGCTGCGTGTGCATTTAGAGCGGTCTGTCGAAGCGGAAGAACTAATGTACTGATGCTGCCAGGTATCTAGCGGCCCAGCTGCCCGGTGTTCTTCTACACGGACGTCCGTTGATCCATTACACCCTCAGTCAACGCCCAACGTTGCATGGCAGATCAGGCTTTGTTGGTCGCGTCTTCGGCGGCCAAGAAGAGCCGTGTCAGTCCAACTGGCATTCGAACGAACGCGTGCCCACGGGTTATGCTTAGGATTAGCAATGAAGTTAGCTAATCCCGTCACTAATTCGATCACTGTGCTGAAACAGACTAATAATATTAGCTATATCCCGCTTTATCAGTAAACCGCACTTTATAGTGTGGCTTGGCAGTGTAACGGTAGCGTGTCGAACTTGTAACCCTGAGGTTGCAAGTTCGACTCCTGCCCGGTGCACTATCAGGTAACAACCTTGGGCAAGTTGTTCACACACATGTGCCTTTGTCACCAAGCAGTATAATTTGGTACTGGCCTTGTCACTCACTCACTCACTTATTTCCTAACTTAAGCCTACATCACTGTTTTTCCGATTTTGTCGTTCCCAGTTTTTTGTCGGAACATCTTTTAGCCTATAGGCCTAGATGTACAGTTCGCGTGGAGAAATATCAGTCGCACTAACACCGTGTGTGATGCGTTTGAACCGCTAGCCCGGTGTCAAAAGTCGCCGGCCTTCGCGGCCTCGCGCGTTCGCTTGCTTTCAAATTGCCGACGCCCGGTCATGGCTGGACGACCGCCGGCCCCTGTGGTAGGTCTACGTGGATGGCCAGTCTCAGTCATCGTAATGTCGTACTGGTGTAATCGGTTTCTAATGCAGCGCCGCGACTCAGCTAATTTCCGTCGCCGCCGCCTTTACACTTCATTGTCATGTCACACAGTGCTCTCGGCTCTGTCTCAACATCGGGTGGGCCTGACCGGGTCCGTCTCGCTTCGGTCCCGCTCGTCCCATTGGGAACACGAAACACCATCTGCCGTCGTTCGGGGGCCCGATTGTCTTCGACTAAAGCGGACCGGGCAGACATCTATTTCATTCCGCCCGTTAAAACGCGCCCAAATTTAGTTGCTGTCTGCGTTTTGTTCAAAACACAAAACAAAGAACTCTGACAAAGATGTTTTCCATTTTTTTCTTAAATATCTTGCATTTACATTACAAATGTTAGCCAATACTACTACTAATAATAACAATAACAATAATAAACGTAATATTAATTAATAATAAAAAAAGTTTTCTACTTGTACGTAATTGTTTTTTGCTAACAGTTGGCAGCAATTGGGGTTACCTTTTTATCTCTTTCTTTACGAATTAGATAACTTTTTAATCTTTGTAGAAAATTTTTTTAAACCAGTGGTGTAATAACAATCAACTGCTATTTTGAATATATTTAAATGAATTGGCTTATACGTATTACAGTGTACACATGAATACTAAGCACTTATGCCATTTCTTTTTTACATTCTGAAGCAACATTACATTTTCATGACATAGTTGCATCAACAAACGAAAAAAGTTTCTGTATTTTTCGGACAAAAAACTTGTAGAAAGTACCCAAAAAAAATCATTTTCTATAAATTCGAAGGCTGATTTTTCTACAATCAGCGACGCAGCTTTAAAGTCGAGTTAAGCGGTGCCTACAATGACATGTGCCACTGAAACTGACGATGATAGAATAATTGAAACATTACGAAACAATTCGCGTGCGATATTGTCTTTTAGTAGCGTTTCAGTTTTATCGTACATGCAGCGCCGTCTTGAAGTATCGCAGTCGGCCGTTAGTCGGGCTGTCTTCGTGGTGTCGTGGGTTAAAAAAGTAGGCGAAACAGGATTTGCAATTTTTCTACAGACATGGCAAATTTTTGACAGAATTTCCACAAACAACTGCAAATTTCTGACAGAGGAGATTATGGGCTTCAATTTCGCCTTAAATTTTCCTAAAATGTCAGTATTCAACTCTCATAAATTTCATAGAAGAAAAAAATTTTTAGACATTCTTCCGACAGGTGGTGCGAGGAGCGAACAATTACTCTCTTGCCCCTCTCGGCCACGACACCACCGCTTATACACGGCAGGCCAAAAAAGCTGGCACCGTTTTTGTACGCCAGGTAGTGTAGCGACACACTTAAGGTGTGGTGAGATCTATAGCGATAGTCTTTGCAGTATGTCATGGAGTTGTTTCAGCAAAATATTTCAGACTAGGTCTGATGACGTTATTGCTAAATGTATGAATATGTTCAATTGTTTACCTGTAGCTGATGCAATTTCTAGACTTGAAAGAAATTTTTTGTCACGGTTCAGCCAGTGCAATAATTTTTTTATGTCATCTCTGCTGTCTTGCTGCATCAACTGAGTTCTGACTATGGACATTATATTACATTTTATGATTTTAGTTAAGTCTTAGTTAAGATTTTTTTTTGTATCGAACTTTCTTTGTTTATTTCTTCTCTACCAAATACGGTGAATAAAGATGTGTGTGATAGTGCAATAAAAACTTTTCTCATGATTTTGACAGCGAAAGATTTTGAAAATCGGTTAATATCTGGTGAAGTTATAAGGCGCACAAAACGGTGCCATTTTGGCCCACCTTGTATAGGATACAACATAAACATGGATTCTGTCATCGTAACCGGGATCCCGTGGCAGCAGCAGCAGCAGCAGCGGTATTGAGGGATGTAAGAAGCTGCTGTAGCGACACCTGTCGACTGAGCTGGTCACGATGAAGTGTCGACATAATGTGTCGTTCCACCGCCAGACGGCGCTCTGCACACACACGAAAACACCCATATCCGAGAACAGAACTGAAAATATTCAGCGACCGGAAGCATCCAATGGTATCGAAATGTAAACAAAATACCCCTGTAAATGTATTGCGTAAGGCTGATTAGAAAAGTGATTACTTTTAGTGTTTCCTGTAACCAAGTGAACGAACGGAATATCAAGAACTATGTGTAGAACTAAACATTGACTAAAATAATAACGTTCTCAGACGGATGATAATTGCATGGTAACGTGCAAACTTAATTTTTAGTAATAACTGTAATGACAGAGAATTATTATCAATTTAAAATAATCTTGGCAAATATCTAAGTCTTTGTCATGTGTCTTTGCTTGATGAGTTTAATGTTTTACTGGATATCACTGCTTTGTGTTCACATCGCATCGCATGCAGCAAATATCAAGGAACGGCAATTGCTATTCATAACTCTGGCGACGTCAAAATTGCGGTTATTGAGTAGCGGTGGCAATTTGCGAAACCGATCGATTCTTATTAAGGCAAACAAGCACGGCGAAAATGCGGAACAAGTCAAGATCCAACATAGAAGGCTAAGATATTCGTCGTTCTTATTCATAACAGTTCTTAAGATTTTGGTGTAAAATACTGCAATTGACGGCCTTTTTCAGACAAAGTCGAAGCAATCTCTTTGACCTTTGCTTGCAGTTATGTCCAAAAAACAGGTTCTCCAAGAAAAAACGTAGAATACGATACATAATACTAATTTTTAGTCATTATTATTACTTATTTTGGTGTTATTTCCGTTATATGTTCACTATCTGTTACCACTCGCGGCTAATACGAGGTTTCTCTGTGTGTATTATTATCTGAAGTGTCCGGCAATGATTTTTGCCTGCAATAATTGTGTCCAGAAAACAGTTTTTTTGCCGAAAAGCAGACAACAAGATTCCAGCACATAGTTACCTTCTGCAGAAGTGTCGGGCAGTGCAGCAGGTAAGCTGTAAGGCATAGCGGCATGAATACTGGCGATGTAGCTTGACAGCGAGTTGACATCGTCTAGTGATACAGATGACGACGGCCAGCCTGGTACTGACGCTGGTACCGGTGGCCGTATACTCCCGGCCGCAGGTAACAACGCGCCGGGAACCAGCTGATAAACAGAAATTAACACAGGGCTGAAAAACTAGATCGAAAAACCTAAAAAAAAACTTTAAAAGTTTTAGCCAACCGTACTCAAGTAAGGATCTGGCTTATGGTACGGGTTGTCGTCTGTCTGTCCGTCCTCTGTCACGATGTGTTGTGACTAAGCGATGCGAGATAGGACCAAGGTTGTTATTGATCATTAATAGGAAATCGCATACGCCCTTTTAAATGAAATGAAATTACTGACCTTGGTCTCGGTTTTGGTCTTGGTCGTCAAAGTCTTGAAGGTCACTGACAACCAGTACGGTCGGCTGTCCTAGCAACAGCTTTTTGTTAAAAAACGTAACGCATCAGAAGTTCTAAGTTCGAGTTTTGTATGTTGTTATTTGTTATGTGCAATTTGTACTTGAAGTTGAATTTAATTTCATATTTTATATAAGCTCTAACTTGCCATCAGTGACTCTACGAAAACAATGTGCCATAAAAATGACGCATGCTCGGTCTGGGTCTCAAATTTTGGGTTCCGTTTTCTTTACACACACAAAAAAATTGCAAACAAAACTTCTAAATACATTTTAAATCTGTAAAAATTATTTAGATCTAAATCAAACACTAACAGCGCTGCTACATATTATGATGCTGTTTGTACTGAAGATGTACGATCGTTTTAATGCTTACATCGACAGAACGCGGACTAAACTAGTTTAATCAAAAATAACACGACAGGAGTTTATCATTGCACATTGTGCTGAAAAAGACAATGGCTTATGTGATCAAAATACAATCAACAATAACTTAACAGACAGACGACATCAAACAATGGACGAAAAAAACTGCCTACAACTGAAAAAGATAGTAAAGATCGCATAAATGAATGCGTCATGAGCTGTCTTCAATTTTGAACTAAAAATGACTAACGAATGGATGGATGAAAAATGAATATATTGTATTGTAAGGCACCCGTGTGCAAAACTCATAGAAATAAACACTGGGATGTTTAAGAATAAAATTTTTGCAATAGGCTTATATAAACACAGAAGATAATCTGTCCTTACCTGTCGATGTTGGCGATTTGCATCGAGCAGCGTTGAGTATAGCAGACTGGCGTTGAAACCGGACGAAGGCACGCTCGGCAAAAGAGGCGCTAAAACAAAATTTACAACAATGAAACGAGCACTGATTATGTTAATATTTTATTATTTTTCAGTGATTATGTTGTGAGTACGCACCACATAGCTGTATAGTAATTAATAAATTATTTACTTTGTACGGAACTAAAAATATTTCTTCAATTATGACCTCAAGAACGGCGAATGATGCTTTAGTTCCGTCACATAAAACACGCAACACAATTTCGCTTTTTAAAAATGGGAACTAAGTAAGTGACTAAGTAATAAGTGAGCAGCATTTGTGGCGCGCCGTGTGTCGACAGAGCTCTGTCACTGTTAGTCTGTGACGGTGAATTTGCGAGTACAGAAACTTGGCGCAAAGTGAAACTGGAGTATATATACCGGGAATGTTGGGATGCGGCGGCAGCGGAAGAGAGAAAGATGAAGCGCCGGCTGCTGCTGCTGCTGCAGCTGCTGATAATGGAGGCGATGACGTAAAACTGACGTCAGAAGAGTTGTAGCCAACAACTTGACCGCTGGTCATTTGTTTGCGCCAGCGAGCTCGTCTGTTACTGAACCACACCTGAAACACACAGATACAAATCAAATCAAATCATTTATTTGCAGATACCAGCAATTATCATACAGTAGCACAAAATGGAACTTTTAACAACAACAAATTATGCTGGTTATCCGCTGGCTGTCACAGGACTAATGGCCACTTATGTGACGCCAGACGTTCGGTATTAGTACAAGAAGAAATACTCAATATCTCAAAAAATTGTTAAGTTTACGTTTCGAAGAGACGCCTTAAAGCATAAGCGAAAACTGAACCATGTTCAGTGGCACAGAAAGCAAACGAAATTATTTCTCGTTCATCTTGGACGACGACAGGCCTGTCGAAAGGGCGGGGGTAGAGGAGGTATGTTACCCCGGGCCCCGCAACGTTTGGGGGCGCCGCCGTCGCTGAAAAATATAAAGTACACCAGAATGCGCCATTATGAGAAGAAAGATTCAAAAATTTTCTACCCAGAGAAGCCCCGCGATAATGTTAGCTCGGGCCCTGCTGTGGCTCTCGACGGGCTTGGACGTGGGGAGCCACTTTTCCATTTTCTTCTTTTCAACGGGCCAGATCTTCACCACACGGATGCGTTTATACAGGCCATTATTTCTTTCCATGTACTTTATACGGCAACGCAGAATTTAATGCGACATTCGTTATTATGGATGCCGCTAGTCGATGTTATCAAGTTGATGTTATGTCATGTTTGTTTGCTGCACAGAATCTGAGGCACAAAGAGAAATAGAGGTTAAAATGGCCTAAAAACTAGGCTGTAAAAAGCTTTGAGTCGTCAAAGAAAACAGCATATAGAAGAAAAATTGCATATACTTAGTAGAACAAAAAAATGCAAATATTTACAGAAAAAATAATGTAATCAAACAGATACAGTAAAACCGGTGAAAGAATTATCTCGCGTTTTAGTTCGGTGTTTTTTAAATATTTAGTGTCGGATTAATCCGCATAAAATTTTGTTTTCGACAGTGTTGTCGAAACTTTGGAATAACAATGCATTATCTCGCTTTTCTCCAAAACAGGAAGTAGCCTAATGTAATCAACTGGACACGGTAAAACTAGTGGAATACATTATATCTCAGATATTCGGCGGCACGAAATAATTTGCGGACAATGTTGTCTGAGCTTTGGGGAATAGCAATAGCAGAGTTGAGAATGGAAAACAACGCCAGTGGCTCCTATCCCTATACCAAATAAGCGCCGCTTGCGCCCTGTGAAAAATAAAAGGAAAAGTTTTGTTATAGGGATAAATCGAAACTTCCCCGACTATTTTTACTGGGTAATCTGCATCCATAACAAAACTCTTTTCCTATTTTTACTGGGCAAACAACATTCTTAACAAAACTCCCCCTTATTTTCCCCTGAGCAATCTACACTTTTAATAAAACTTTCCCATGTTTTTTTTACTTTTCCCCTATTTTTCAGTCTACGCTGTCAACAAAACTTTACCCATAGTGGAAGGAAAAAGCCCAGAATAGAAAGTGGGGGGGAACTTGAGTCCAAAAGTTGGGGGAAGTTGCGCCCGATTTTCGATTCCCAATTTTTTTGAGGGGAGGGGATAGAAGCCTCTGGACAACGTAAAACCTACGTGTTTGTTCTGACCTGTATCTTTGCTTCGGTGAAGCCAGTTCGTCTGGCGAGATCTTCTCTCGTGTAGATGTCCGGATAATGTGTGCGTTCAAAGGCTCGTTCCAGATGTTCAAGTTGGTCGACGCTAAATGTTGTTCGGTTGCGTCTCTGCTTGCTCCGAGATGATACTTCATCTACGCAGATTTCATCTTCGTCTTCTTCGTCGTCCGTCAACACTTGGTCTGCTAACGAACAGACATGTAATATCACGCTTATCATGCACAAAAAATTGTGTTAATCGTTTATTATGCAAAAACAAAACATACAAAATACACAGCAAAAAGCGTATAAGCTTTTACGGCACAGACACAGAAAGGAGCAAAAGAACAAACGTTATCAATGTTTAGCCTATATGTCTGTTCTTGAGATATAGAGTACGTTGCAATTTCAAATTTAATTTAATTGAAATTGAAAAGTAACAATGACAATTATGTTTTAATCTATTTGTAAATTATTAATTTAAATACGCAATGTAATTACAATTTAAACTTTGTTTGAATTCAACTTTTAAAACTGGTAAGATGTGTATGCATTTTCTAAACTGCTGTGTGACTTCAATATTTTATTCGCTTGCATAGTTTAAATTCTGCATCGAAAAATATTAAATTAAAACTTTGCAACAGTTCTACATACTTCGTACCTATGTATTTTAAAATCTGCCGAAGCATTAAACAGAGTATACTGTACGTTTTTATTCGTATGATACCGTTTCGTAATGCGACGCCATGGACAATATGTTAATTGAATGCAGGCTATGGGTTCGGTTTATCTACAAGCCAAAGAATTTCTGTGCAATGCACGTTGAACAAAGCGGACCGCAATGCAACCAAGCTATTGAGTTTCGTTGAATAGTTTGCATTATTGAGCGCTATTACCTTTGAGATTTCACTGAGAACTGCACACAGCAAACTGTAAGCCATTCACAACGAAATTAGACACGGATACATGGAACTATATACCACACAATACGCCGTGCTTGATAAAGCTTAAATTCCATTACGCCGACTTTCACCGAAACTTCCCCGCGGAACTACATACCGTGGACACAAATCATGAAAGTCGGCGACATAATTTGTCGCAAAGTCGGCGTAATGAATTTGGGCTTAAGAAACGTACGACTTTCTATCGCAGTCGTAAGCAAAGAGCGTTTGCTGAATAGCAATCTAATGTGCCACGTGTCCCAAAGGTAAGGCATTGGATACGAGTTGAAGATACAACGCTATCCTTGATCACAGTCAATCAGTTCGTCAATAAACGAAATGTACAGACGTTCGCTACGGTTCATTGTGCCAAAGTTATTATAGTTAATCGCTTCTTCATTCATTCATTCATTCATTCATTTATTTCTTTCATTTCTTGCTTAGCACCGTCGTTAAAATTCGTCCAGTTCAGTGTTCAGTGATGACCTCAGCGCAGTATGCTGTTGGATATCTGATAAGCTGATACCAACGAATACAACACACAACGAAAAATCGTTTTCCCCGAGAGAGAACTGAAATAGCTCTTACCGCTGGCGCTCATCGAAATATAACAAGTGCCTAAAGCTGACAAAATTGTTTAATTTTTTTCGAAAACCTGAAAAACCTCCGTAGTCAAATGTTGGGTTTTAGATTTTTTCATTTTAATTTATTGTGCAATTAAAATTACCGATCGTGCTTGTTTTTACATTTTAATCGTGATTTTTGTGTTTTGCTGTGAACGATGTAAGAAAGGAATGGCAAGAGCATGAGATGTTTTTGCTGGGTCGTAATTTTGTATCGCGTCTTCTTTGTACAGTAAAACCCCAAAACCTAAACAAACTCAATACCCTAAAACGTTAAAAAACCTTTAAAAACTTAAAACTTAAATAACACTCTATCAACAAATGTAGGTTTTCTAGCTCTGCAAATGCCCGTTTCGATCATACACTTCGATTACGATGCGCAGTGGTCTAAGTTATTAAGTAAGTAAGTGCAATATTTAAAGTGCACAATGTCAGCCAGTGGCCGAATCTGAGGCACTTGGCTTAGCCGCTAGAGGGAGCTGTAGGCCTGCTGGAAGCCATGAGTTTTGAGGAGGCGACGGAAAGTGTATGCAAGATTATACTTACCAGTGGTGTTGTTAAATGACGGTTGCCAATCAGTTTTGTGCCAGTGGCCGACTCTGTCTGATCATAAGTGAAAATACAATGTAAATGTAAATGTCGCCGAGACACAAATTAATCCAACTGATATATCTACCGTTAGAATGTGGACTGGGTGATGACGTGTGGATCGTGCGTTCATCTAAAGCCGTTCGTCGTTGTCTCAAGTCTCTGCTTGGTTTGTGGCAATCGTCATGAATGACGTCATCTGTTGCGTCAGTTGTCGTGCAGTCGGCCACCGGTAGACTATCACCACATCTCTGACAAATACACAACAAGAAAGCCTAGCTGTCGCTAGGGAAGCAGCGCTACAGTCTATACGATTCCTGTTGCAGTACTGACCTTCAAGGTCATCTAAGGTCGATAATTCTCACGTCATCTGAAAGGACGTATGCCAATTTCTATTAGTGATTAATAGTAACCTATCTTTCACCGTTTCCGAGATACAACCGCTACTTATAGCTTAAGATGTTTCATTAAAAATTGCGGCCAAACCGCTGCAGTGCCGTTGACTTCCTACGACTTACCGTTTATCTACAATACCGCACGATTGGCATACCGTAGTCCGCTATGACCATTCAAGGTCATCCAAGGTCAATGAATTTGATGGCATTTGAAAGCCAATATGCGACTTTCTATCAGTGATCAATAGCAACTTAGGCCCTATCTCGCACCGTCTAGCCACAATACATACGTTACAGACGACGACAGACGACAGACGACACATCGTGCCATAGACGCTCTACAGCATAGCTGTAGCGCGTAAAAAAGTGCGCATTTGCAGTGAGCGGCACAACGTCCTTCTTCCGGCTATCGCTAATATTCACCTACGATTAATAATTATTTATTTATTTATTTATTTATTACAGCAATGTTTGTTAGTAAACCGAGGCCTCCCGTTTAGCTCTGTGAAAAATTCTGACATCTTTTTGCCATCACTGGTAAATATACAACGAAATACATAATAGAAAATTAAGGAAAAACGGGAAAAACATTGACGAAATTTTCATACACGCCACACATTAGTTGGCCTAGTCGGTTGAACAAATTGGTTGAAAAATATAATTTCGCGACATTTTTAGCAGTTCTCTTGTGTATTTTTGTACTTGTGTTGTAGACTATATCACTTTGCTACCAGTGTGTGTAAAATAGAGATTTTCAGAATAGCCCAAAGAAGGGACAGTTGTGCTGTGCATATCGGTATTGCGTTAAGTAGGTAAAGACCTGGATGACGTTGTCATGTGTTTGCTTAGAACTTCTCTTCAAGTCGTCATGCAGGTCTACCGGTGTGGTCGTGGGTGGTCGTTCGACCATCATGCTATCAATGTCTCCAGCACGTGGCTTGCTGCCACCCACAGCCCCTGGTCGCACGCTCCCCGTCTCCTATACAATACAATACAGTATGCTTTTGGTAATTTTTAATCAAACGACATCAGTAGACAATAAACGACACAGAGAAAAAGCACAGCAGTAACGCAGAAAAAAACGGAAAAAAGAAAAAAGTGTCGCTAGCGTGCGACGACCGTAGGCCTACCGCTTATATCCGAATGCCAGCGTTCGGAAAGAAAGCGATCTTCTAAAGTGACTACAAGCTCATACGCGCTATGGTAACACTGCTATATCGAACGCTGCAATCAACGCTAGCATACAATACGGTAATTCGGCGCACGTTAGTGATGACCGCAGGGAGAAACTTTGCATTCAAAATTGCGGCCAAACCGCTGCTGATAAAGACGTGATTATTATTGACAGGCAATGAAAACTCGTCATCGCCTTATCTAACGGTAGTATCGCCGACCTACAACGTACCGTTTAGCCACAGTAGAATGCATGCGTTACAGACGACAGACAGACGACATATCGTACCCAAGGCTCGACACAACGATCAACGAATAAAATAACTGATAGACGCTAGCCTACCTGGTAGCGCTGAAGAATCTTGCTAACACATCCGTGACTGACTCGTAGAGTTCGGCTGATGACACACGGTCGGACCCCGCGTGCTGCCAACTCGACGATCTTCAGTCGGATGTGACTCGGTAGAGGGCGCCCGTTGATGAACACTCCGCCTAGCTGATTCACTCGCCCCTGCCCTAAACACAGCAAATTTGCTATAAAATTATTGCCTTAAATGTTGATGACTAATGAGTTGTGTTGTGTCTCGGGACATTTATGAATCTTCAATGTTTTGTTGTGGTGCTTAAAATACTGATTTAGTACAAACCGTGTTGCCACTTGTAAC
>Ga0209671_1004813_pt1 | contig 13499 bp, 11 predicted proteins | sample WorMetHERISLAND2_2_FD_187401 | JGI IMG/M metagenome (GOLD analysis project Ga0209671, IMG submission 187401) | Marine gutless worms symbiont microbial communities from Max Planck institute for Marine Microbiology, Germany - Olavius geniculatus... | ecosystem: Host-associated > Annelida >... | reverse complement strand
GTATTCACGACGCCGTTGATAAAGATATTTTATAGGCTATCTGTAACAAACCTGGCATCGGCGGCGGTGTCGGGAGGCGGTCTAGAGAAGCGCTGGACGAGACGGTCAACTCTCGTTTTCGCCAGCTGCAAAACGGTCGAACTGCTGACGAATGTAACATCATACAGCTTAGCTCCAGCCACTCCGCCAAGCAACGGACCGAACCAGTAGATCTGCATGCAGTAACATTGATTTGATAACAGTGATAACTGGAAACGACCAAAGATCAAAATCAAAATCCTATACTATACTATACGCCACGAAATTATCATCATCAAATGGATACAGTTTTTTTACAAGAAGCCCGACTATCGCTAAAAAAACCGACCTTACTGCCTACGTCCGAAGCCCTGCAGCTTTCGAATTCAAGTCACGGAAAGAAAGCGATTTGTCAGAGGTGAGACAGTTCCATGCACGCTATGTTAACGGAACGCTGTCTCAAAAGCTACACTGAATGCTAGTATAACAGACATCGCGTGGTCATTTCGCCAAGCGATATAAATAGCTACTGTTGCACGTGGTCATCTCGCCAGGTGATATAATTATAAACAGCTACAGAGTAAATAAACAAGGAAATAATTGGACGCAGGTTTTGCAAAATTCTCACAATAAAAACGCTTTGCTCGGGAAGTCACGCTACAGCCTATACAGTTTTTGTTGCAGTTCTGACCTTTAGGGTCATTCAAGGTGAATGATTTTCATGTCATTTGAAAGCCAATATGCGACTTAATAGTGATCAATTGCAACTTAGGCCATATCTCGCACCGTTTAGCCGCAATAGCGCATAACAGCCTTCAACGTCATCTAAGGTCAATGATTTCCGTCTAATCTGACAGGGCGTATGCCAATTCTTATTAGATACAAGATACGACCACTTATACCGCCAAAAATTTGACGACGTGGGGACGTCGTGAAGACGTCATGCACTGGTCCCGACGACGTCTGGCACCGACGTCGTGACGACGTAGAACCGTGAACTCCTGAAGACGTCTTGGGGACGTCGGCCGAAGACGTCTGCTGCCGACGTCTGTGGGACGTCTACAGACGTAGCGACCAACGAGTTTTTGTAGCTCCCCCAACACCCCCACCCCCTTCCTTACTTTTAATGCTGCTTCGTAGGGCCACTAATAAATGTGGCACTTTTTATGGACCACGGTGTATATAGAAGTAGCATTACCCAATGAGCGGTCCAAACGTTTTCGACGAACGCAGGACCAAAACTGCGAGCAGTGTTGAAACTAGCTCCCGTATACGGTATCTAGCACACAAGAAGCACAAACTGTGCAGGCTGATTCAGTAATAAGCCGCTTACAATTTACAAGTTAATCAGCCCTCTCTGCATAACACATTCAGCGATTGTTAACATTCTGTTACCGGCTTGTCCAGTGATAAATTTGCAACATTCTGCCGAGCTACGGTCGACAAACAGCTATTTCTGGTCGACGCTGCCAACCGCTGTAGAACGAGATTCCATCTAACATCATTTATGCACCGTCACTCGGTCTTCAGGCAGCGTCTCTCCTCTTAAGGCCGGTAAGCACTATCCGTTCGAACGGGCCGTCCGAACGAGTTAATGCGTAGGGTTTTACGTTTTTTGTCGTTCGTATCAGAGCCTGCTTATATGACACTTTACTCGTGTGGTTCTAGAAATGATGTTCGTTATAACTTTAAGCCACGTTAGACTCCTCTCTAATGATGATAATGATGATAATAATAATAATAATAATAACAACATATTATACGCACAGCAAAGACGGACAGCGCGGTGACAGTAGCTCCGGCGACAAACGGTACAGCTGCTGGCGTCTGGCGACTGGAACTGCCGAAGTATTCACTACCTTCAAGAGTCGATGCGACCGACGCTGCCCCACACGCTTCGTCGCCGCTAGTAGCTCCTATCAGCCCCGCACAGACGACGTACACGAAGATCAGAGAGCTGCAAACCATGTTTACATGCAGACAGACATTCTACACGTAAGATTACAACTCTAGGCTCAATGTGAACAGGAACGTTCCACACGTCGCCTGTAGGCCTATCTAAAAAGTTGAACATGTATCGGAGATATTGTATCTTGTAGGCTCCAATGTCGAAAACCGACTCATTTTTTACACGTGTTTAGAAGTTGAACATGTTCACGCCACAGACAACGAACGCGAAAATCAGAGAGCAGGCCAGTTTGTCGTCCACTCTGTGTACGTGCAAACAGACATCCTCATGTACCGAACTCTAGGCCTACAAGTCGTCTCCACGTGGACAGGAACGTTCCACATGTCGCCCGTATCCAGAAAGTTGAACAATTAGCCTATCGGCGACATGTATCCTGTGTCCAAAGTCGAAAACCGACCTCTTTCTACACGTATCCGGAAGTTGAACATGATGTTCGCGGCACAGACGACGTACACGAAGACGAAAGAGCAGATCAGTTCGACAACCAGACCCCGCAGTTGACTGACATCGTCCGTGATGAGTGTACAGCCGAGCAGGCCGCCAGCATCTACTGGTGTGACGCCACGAAGCACCTTCGCCGCACATAGCGCGCCTGCACACACGTCATCTATTGGCGTCGTGGTAGAAAAGAAGAAGGGCAATTGCACAAATGAAATTTTTGACTGAAGGAAAATTGTCGAAAAATCTTTCTCTTGTTTTCGAATTTTTCGTCCAAAAGTGCAAACTTAGAGCCAGTGGCGTTGCCAGAAATGTCAACAAGAAGGAGCCTCGTCTCTCCTCCCTTCTTTTTCCCTCCCCCGTTCATTCCTCCCCTCCTTTTTCTCCTCTCCTCACCCTTCCTTAATTTTTTCCTCCTTTTTTTCTTTTTTCCCCTTAGTAGTAGTGCTCCGTAAAATCAAGTCAGAGAATTTGGGGAGCGCTGTAAGCTCCCCCAGCGAGGTCTGGGGCACAGCCCTAGCCGAAATTGAATTTGGTGCATTGTAGCTTTGAAATAAGAAATTTGGTGACAACAATTTTACTTATTTTTTGGAGAAAGAAAAATAACTAATTTGGCAAATTTACTCAAGTTTAAACGTATATTTATGTCTTGTATGGAGGATTGTGGGGTCCTGGGCCCCTGCGCCTCTTTTGTCTACGTCAATGCTTGGGGCTTAAAAATTAGGAAAAAATAGAAAAAATAGGGCCATTATAATTAAAATTTTAAGCAAACATAATCTCCTCTGCCGGAAGTCGCTAATTTCTGTCAGAATTTTGTCGGAAAGTTGCAACTTCCTGCAGCCCCGATTACGTTTTTGACCCAAGACGACGCCGAATACATCAGTTAGATCCTTTGCTCTTTCGCGACAAGTAACAGTTCAACAACTGGAAAGCGCTCGATCGTGAGAGTGCATATGTCAGCCAAGCCATTTGTTTACAAAATAGTGATTTAAAGCCGTGCGCTTAATTCGAAATTTGCAACTTTGACTTTCTCACAACACAACAGTGTTGCCTGTTACGTGAATTACCGTACCAACATATTAGTCAGTTATAGAGTAACAACTGGGCAGTTTTGGTTAGGAAGCAATTAGCCTCGATCAGCGAAATCAGTAGTCCATGTCTAACTGGCATACAAATTAGTAGGCTAATAGGGTGTTTACACGATCCAGCAAACGTCCAGCATTAGCACGTGTATTTTGACTACATTTGCTGGAAGTTTGCTGGACGTTTGCTGGATCGTGTAAACACCCCATAAGCGTAAAATCTGATACACACTGACCAGTGAACTGGGCAGCGATGAAAGCGACACAGCGAGCAATGCTGAGACGACGAATCACAGCCAGCGCGAGCGTCACGGCGGGATTGAGATGTCCGTCAGTACCACGACGTAAACAGTACACGCCGCTCGTGTACGCCACGCCTACGTATACGTGAACACATTCACACACACGTAAATTATGTTGATTTACCGGTATTGTGCAACAGATCCCCCGGACAACTAAACAAAAACTCAGCTGTCCCTAGAGTGGGCCGAACGTACCGCCCATGTCCGAAAGCCAACGTCCGACTTCCGGTCGCGGAGAGAAAGCAATTTTCCAGGGGCGACTACAGTTCATTAACGCTGCTATCAAACGCTATAATCAACGCTAGAATATGCCTAGGGTAATTCGGCGCATGGGGATGATCGATGCAGGCAGCAACTTTGCGTTGAAAATTGCGGCCAAACCGCTGGAGATAGCGACATGTTTACTGTTAACAAACTATAAGCAATCGTCATCGGCTCATCGCCCTATGCAACGGTACCATCGCCGATCACCTAAAGCGTACCGTTTAGCCACAATACATGCGTTACAGATTGGCAGACGACAGACAGCGAGATGGACAGAACCGGTCCAAAACTGCCGTACTGTGTACTTAGCTTTGGTCGACGGTCCGTCTTCATTTGGTACGATCTTTTCTGATGCGTCATTATTTTTACTGTGCGGCTCTTGTTTGTTCGTCTCTCTGTCTCTCTCGCTTGTACGGAAATTTAAAAGCGTGGAAAAACACAGTTTGTGCGAATGTACTCCAGGACAGAAATAGGTTAACCGGTGTACCAATTGCCGTTAAAAAGTTTAATGGTTTGAGTCAGCGCAGCTGTATAGGCGGACGTCCTTGCAACATGTCGGCAATGGGCCAACATTGGGATCTATCTAGTGTACACTGTACAGTAGTGTGATGGTCTGCTTTAAGTAAGATCGATGCACTGCTGGAGTGGGTTAGAAAGTATGCGCAGTACGAGCTTACAGGTATACCGCTCCAAACCGTGCTGTATCGTACTTAAACCACACCAGGATCGTATAGACTACACTGTAGTTTGCTTCGTCGAAGGACTGCAGCCGAAATATGTAAAAGCAGTACAAGTGCAAGCTGAGTGTGGTTTAAGATCGAAGAATGAAGTTAATGCGCTATCAATTATAGGGCCTACCGAACGCGAGTGCCATTCTGATGGCGCGATCCTGCTGCTTCTGTTGCGCCGGTGAATAGGAAGCCGCCTCGGTGGCTGATCCGCAGCCGACCACCACGAGGAAGAACGTTCCAACGAACTCGGCCAGCACCGCTCTCCAGAAACTCAGCGACTCTCTCAGACGAGCCGTGCTCTCAAGAACACTGTGCCCCCAGGGACTGTGTGCCTCCAGTGACTCTGTGCCTTCAAAGAACTGTGCCCCCAGGAACTATGTGCCCCAAGGACTTTCTGAGACGAGCCGTGCACCCAAGAACTCTGTGCCCTAGGCACTGTGTGCCTCCAGAGACTCACTCAGACGAGCCGTGCCCCCAGCTCGACTACAGCGAGCGCACGCGTCCGCCAGCCGCCGGCCGACCAACCGTCGAAAGGCGGGCAGTGCCGGGCGAGCCCTCTCTACAACCCACCCGGCCAGCGTCGACCAGCATCTGCAGCCCTCCAGGTCCAGTCCCGTCCGGTCCTCCACGGAGCTATGGGCGACGGCGTCACGCAGTCGTGTGGTGCATGACGACAGACGGGCGACACAGCGCTGCACCACCTCCCTGACTCGTGGACGCACAGACGTCACCGCGGACTGTAAACCGGCCTTAACTCCAGCGCAACACTCCACTTCAGACGACTCCTCGCCAACTACTGACGACATTTCGGAGGTTTAGCGAATTGGTTCAGCTTAACTATCACGGTGGCATCTCTCGGCCTTGCTATAACATAGCTGGTGCAGAATTAGCTTAGTATCAAGCGGTCTATAGCGGCCTGAGTAGCGGCCTATCGGATTCGTTGTAACATTCGCGTTGCAGTAGTCAAACCGCCTGCCTTCGCTGCAACAGCGTGACGTCACGGATCCAATACTGCGCAGAGGAAAACTCGTCGTCGGCATGTCACGTGACGACGCAACGTTGCTGCTGATTGGCTCCGTCCGTTCGATTTCCCTCTGCGACGGCGAGCATGTACATTGTATAAACAGAGAAAATCGTTTTGTGGATAATATTCACAGCGTTGCGTTAATTAAACTCTCGTTGCAAGCACGTGTTTATTCATCATCGTCTATGCACCGCTAATTTCCCGCGAGTCAGGGCTACACGACACCATTACTGAATCTGAAACGAGTAGGCATACCGGTACAGAAATTTATAACGTAGAACGTCGACGCCGAAAAATGAATGTCCAAGCTCAACATAGGCCTAACGGTTATTATATTTATAATAGACCTATGCCCAAGTGCACCCTAGAGGGTAGCCTACTTATCTGACAATATTCATCTGCTGGGTGGGCCAATTAAAACGTAGCCATTAGCTGTCGCTTACTGTCAAAAGTTCACCACAACTTCCACATAGTAAACCAAAATCACGCTACAAACGTAGAAGGTGGCAAACAAAAGTTGAACATTCATGCTACACAGAGATTGAGCAACCGCACCGTCTGTGATTGATTGCCAATTCACACCTACGACGCTGACGCGACTCAACTCAACTGTTGAGTCGCGTCGTAAATGTGAATTGGCATGTAATGACACCGTTAGATTGCCCGACCCCGAAAATAGGGGGGGATAGGTGCAAACAGCGCGCAATCATCTTTGACGGGAGCCGAGTTATACTGCTATGAAATCTCCATTGGCTGTAATGCAAATTTTTGCAACTTTTGGATGGTTGCTATGGCAACAGAGGTCGTTAGGGGGTGCACTTAAATGACACTATCGGATAGCCCGGGCCCGAAAATAGGGAGTAGGTGCAAACAGCGCGCAATTATCTTTTACGGGGACCGAGTTATACCGCTTTGAAGTCCCCATAGGCCGTAATGCAAATTTTTAAAAATTGGGGGCATAAAAAGGGGTAAATTTTAAAAATTTTAATTGAAACCATATAAGGAATGTGTCCGGCCTCAAGACGCTTCGTTTTAGCCATTAGCGGCGTTTGTCGATTCAACGTGCGGACCTGTAGCCGTGCCAAGGGAAAAAAATAGACGCCTAACGGCGAATTTCGCGCATGCGCAGCCACGCCCCCTTTGAACCGCGGTAACCAGATTTTGCTTGTGGGGTCGGGTGGGCGATGTGATCACTGATGCCAAGTTTTATGGAAATCGGTTAAGGGATTTCGGAGTTACAAGACTCCCCAAACGCCATTTCCTATAGGGCCTACTTAACGTTCATCGCCCTTACAACAGTGTCAGCACTACCGTGCTGCACTGTGATAAGTAGGCTACTGGTATTGAATACAATTACTGAACATAACAGCGAAGACGACTCGATCAATTACTGCGTCTGCCCATAAGCCACGGACGTCAAAATTAGCGATGCAATAACGTAAATGTCCGGGATTCAGAAATGTCAATGAAATTTGAACGAATTAATCGACCTTTTAAGCTATTAATTTGCAACATTTACAGTTCCTTACACGATAGTTGTCATGTTTGTAGCCGTGCCTTACCGATGATCTCAAGGCCCGCATGCGCATGTCGTGTCGTTCAGTGTCGTGACTAATCCGTCGTTTCTCGGCGGTATAGAGCAAATGCATAATGTATACGGAGATTGGTGATGCGGTTGCCAAGACGACGACGCTTCTTCACCGCTGTGCTCGTGACGTCATCGCTTCTCGTCGTTATCAGACAATTATATCATCGTGACCTAGTCGAGATCGAGGCCGATGATACGTATCTTATAGATCAGTGGGTCAAGACATCTTTTTTCAAATGTTGTGACGTCACCAAAGCCTTGCGGCCAGTCCGAGTAAGACGCCGCAGCAGGTGTTTTTGTCTGTTCTAATTTTTATCTCGGTCGGTTTAAATACTAACTGAATGCTATAATGCTGTTTATCTGTCTGCGTCATGAAAAACTGCACCCCACTATCTTTCTGGTAGGTTGCATTACCGGCCAAAACGGCCAAACGTCCAAGCTACCACACTTGCATTTCACAAGGTAGTTAACAACGGTATTAAGGTAAAGCGGGCAAAACTATAGTCATTTATGTCAAGTTTTTGCGATGTTGCATCCAAAAAATTATTAAAATCGACCAATGTTTTAGGGAGCTATTAAAAATAAAAGTGGCTTGTTTTTTGAGACACGGTGTAGTCGGAATTTAATATCACGTGGAAACGCGCCAAGATCTACTACGCCAACTTCAAGGAAGCGGCGGACGCGTACGTTCGTCGAGGTGGCTTCGATGCCCCGGAATTCTACACGACATGGAAGCGCACCGAAATCTACTACACCGACTTCGAGATATCGGCCATGTCTGTCTGGACGTCGCAGAAGTACGCGTGCTTGGCGGACTACATCGACCGGCGCGGAGGGATCTACTACTGACGCTGGGGTGACGCGCCGATCAAGACGATTGCTGTGACGCTGTTCGTTCCACGCAATCAATCACATCAATGATCACTTCGCCGACATCGCTTACAAACACAACAAGGTACTTGTCCGTTAATTTACCCCACCCGAATTATTATTGTTAACGCCAAGCCTAACCTTAACCCTGACCCTACCCTAACCCTCTCTTTAACCCTAACCTAAACCCTAACCTTAATTCTAGCAGTTAATTCGGGTGCGGTTAAATTAACGAACAAGAACCCACAACACACACACACACAAACTCCGGTCGAGCTGAGCTTTCACTTTGACTTTGACTTTGACCGTGACCTCGAGCTAAGCAACCTAGCTCAGTCAATCGTCGACAGGTTTGACTGACAGAGAAAACCTACCGGTAAAACATAGGCCTATTGGACCAAAGTTTGGACAGTTTTGCAGTGTGTCAAGATGTTACACGGGTGCCAGCTTGCTGTGATTCAATCAGCTACACTACAGGCTGCAGCAGAGACGGACACCTGTTCACTGTTCAGTCAGCCAGCCACGTGGTCCTCCCAGTGACGCGGTCAATATCCAATACCGCAATTACCGATGTAGATGTTCTTATGCGACCGCGTCAATAGGCCGTATTGACGGTCTTGCCCGTCGCTCGAAAAGTAACAGGAGCTAAGTAAGCCCACGTTTTATATCACCGCCGACTATACGGACAGCTAGAATAGCATTTTGTTGCATGTGCATAAGACATGAAACATCAGCGTCTGTCGTTTAGAATTACCAGTAAAAACGATATTATAATAATAATATTATTATTATTATTAACAGTGCATGCGAATAAGCAACAGAGAATACGACATTCAAACGAAACGACATTGCATTCAGCAGAACCAGACTATCATTTAGCAGAACAGCGTAACTATCATGCAGTGGCGTGGAGGGCCCAGGGGGCCAGCCTTCCCCACCCCCAATCTTCAAGACGACATAAGCATTCGTTCAAACTGCAATAAATTTGGAAAATAATTACAATTGCTGTAACCAGATGTCATATTTTAAAGATATAATGCACCAAATTCAATTTTGGCTGGGAGAGCTCACATCGCTCCCAGACCCCTAGCTGAATTTTACGAGTCCTGCTTCTAAGGGGATACACGACAGAGAACTTAACTTACTCCTCTACCCCTTTCTCAACAGGCCTGATAAATAAGCCGGATAATAAACATAGCACAAAGTTGACAAATATCGCATTAACATGTTCACCGACAACAGACAATGCAACAGCAATAGCAATAGCAATAGTAAGATTTAACAGCATATAGGCTAACAGCAAAATGGAATGTAACACTAAAATATAATGGCTATACAATAAGTGTACTGCTAGCATGCCTTGCGAACCATGTATACTGTCTAATACACTGTACATTATACGTACTATACTGCCGTGACAATCCAAAACACAGTAACTTGAATTTTGGTCGAAATCGGGATAATGATGCCATGCACCTTAAGTCTATCTCAGCTTCTGTGTGACAAAATATCGTGACATTCTCGCTATCCGTTTCTGAGATACGAGAATGCCAAAACACAGTAACTTTCAAAACAAACGACAAATGTCAAGCCAAAACCCAGTACTGTGTTTTGGTTTAACACGTTCACTAGTGATTTAGTTTTTTAGTACTGTCTGTCAGGCCAAAACGCAGTAACTGCGTCATTTACTACTTACAGAATAAACCGTAATGTGTGTGTTTATTTACACCTCAGTATACAGTGCATGGTGGCGTTAGGGATCTGGTGTAGTGGAAAATTCGTCGCACCGGAAAATTATTCCCACACGCAGCAGTACGGGTTAGGGTTAAGATTAAGGATAGGGTTAAATTTAGGGTTAGCGTTAGCGTTAGTTACATTATGACAATATGGAGGTGGGAAGAATTTTCCTGGTGCGACAAATTTCTCACGACACCGGGTCACCCCGAAGCAGAAGCAGCATTTTCCTGACGGGGGTGCTGAGATATTTCACCTTCAGAATTTGAAAAAAGAGAAAGTAGTGAAGGGATCTGTGGAAAGTTTTCTAGTGGAATCTACAGGAGACGTGACATAGGCAGAAAGAACACACGATAAATTTTTCAAAGAAGGCGGAAGTGCAGGTGCGTATATGCGCCAATATTTTCACGAGAACTAGATGCTGCAGGCGTCGAGTAGAGTTGGTAAATGGGGAGGGTGTCTTTCGTGAGCGCAAACAAATTAGCAGGAACTATATGGTTACCATTGGCGCCCGCGGAAGGTTTTTCGACAAAACAAAGAGCTCGAGACGAGAAACAGTAAATTCGTGACAGGGGAACTTTTGTAAGTTAACAAATTTTCTTTTTGTCAGAAAATGATTTCCAAAAATACAAACCTGAGCAAAAATCGTTTCGCAAAAGCTGCAGGTCGGAGCTAAAGAATTCCCATTTCAAAAAAATATAGAGAAAATAGAAATTTAACACCATAATGTTTTATGTCAAAAACTCGAAGTTTTTGTTGCAACATTCTGCCCTTTTAACGTTTTTAACTCCTGATGCCGTTGGCGAGCGAGACACCATAGGAGTCAAGTGGCGTGGGAATTAGGAAGAAAATCCGCCTGTACTTAGCTGAATATGCTTTTGGAGTAGCGATGTGACTCGTGAGCTTTCCTACTGTGGTTTGGTGCATTGGAACATTGAAACGTTAGGATTTTTTTCCGATTCGGTCTCCGACGAAAATACTCAAATCACCCGACAGAAGGCAGCCCTTGACCTTGGATGACCTTGAAGGCCAGTACTGCAACAGAAACTGTATAGGCTGTAGCGCGTTTCCCTAGCGACAGCTAGGTTTTCATGCTTTACCATAAAGACTTTTTTGCATCGAAAATGATGCGCAAGTACAACTGCATATGACACTTACTGTGTTTTGGCTTGCTATTGCTGAAACAATACACAGACCAAATGTCAAGCCAAAACACAGTTGTAGTACATTTTGATTTTGTAAAAATTTATAAAGCAAACGAGAGCAATCACGACAATATGTACTAAACAATTGTCTAGTATATATGTTATAGTAAAAGTTATTTTAAGCTAGTGTAAATAGTTTCAGATAGATTAGCCAAAGCACTTCTTTTCTCATTTTCTCAAAATCGGCTTATTCCAAGTTACTTTGTTTTGGAATATCACGGCAGTATACGTCACTTCACATAACATTATCTAGCCAGCTCTAGACAACTTTAATCCTCAAACGCAATCCAATGTTCCGGATATGCTTGAAAGTCACGATAAATTACATATTCTAGGGGGTTTTCGATGTTGTCAATTACTGAGTCATACAGTGCTCAGGTTGTCGTGTTCCTCACCGGTGGCTCCACTATGTCGGGATTACTGCTTGTGCACATGTATCCAGTTAGAACACGACACCTCAGCACACACCTCTTCCCGTTCACACGTGGACTTGCGTATTGAAGCGATTTTGCGAATTCTGTCGCAAAATAGACGCCTTTCCCCAGTAAGACATCTACACACACACACACACACACATCAGTTCAGTTCAGTTCAGAGCTGACGGGCTGTTGATAAGCTTTCGCTTTAAATGCTTATAATCTTCTGTGTCCCAAGAACCGGGCGGTGAACAGACACAATGCCCCTGCGATAGAACATTACTGTCATTAATGTTGATGGGCGTCCCAACAAGCGCATTGAAATGGTAACTTCTTAGTTTTTAATTAGAAATTTGAGACAGAGTTCAACGTGAGTCCGCCGGGCGCCGTAAGTTTGACTGGGGCAATTGGAAGATTAAAATTTCCCTCGCAGCAAAGTCACGTGCCCCAAACTCAAATGCATTAGCATAAGAAGAACGCGCATTGTCGACTTAAGGTGGATCAACATGCACGTCTATAATTTTTTTGTTAGTATAGGCTTACTAAAGTTTACCATTTTTGCCCAACGCAGGAAAGGTTGTAGTTAATCAACTGCTATTCCGATTTTTGATACTTTGATCTGATCCAGGAATATCTGCAGTCAAACTCTGAATTTGTCCAAAATCGCGCCGAATTTTGCACATTTTTTTGCTCTCCCAAATTTTTAGCGTGCTGACCTTGCCGCAAAAAAATTGTAAACACGTCATCTTGCCTGGTGGAACGTCACGTGGCAATGTTTTGTGGCCCGTGGGGTTACTCCCACTCCCTTCAAAGTAAGGTCCTATAGGCGCGCATTCGCTAACTTTTAGACCAATTCCTGACCCCTCCTTGTAAAAAATTGTTGAGGACACCCGTCCCCTAGTGGGGTGTGCGTTTGCCAGTGTTATTTGACTTCCAGAAATCATTTGACTGGAGCAGTGAAGTGAAGCTCAGTGAGGGAGCAGAACGTCGTCTGTGAAGTTGACGCTAAGCCGACGTGAAGCTGCCAGACTGTTTTTCCGTATCGCGAGTTAGTTTTTTTTGTGTGTGAATTGTGCGTCCTATTTTGCTGTATATTTTTGAGTGTTGCAAAATTCGTCTGTTGCCTGATCATAAGGGCGTTCCTGTATTTAGTTGTTTGTCTGTTTGAATGTTAGAGACCCTGGTTGGTCGATTTAGATAGTTTCTTAAGTTGGGATAATCAATCAATCAATCAATCAAGTTTATTTCAGACAGAAACGTTCATAGAACACAGGTAAAATAATAAAGGTAATAAAAGCAATAAAAGTGGTAAAAAGAAAAGCAAAAAATAAAACATATACACATCACAGTCCAATTCTTACAAAATATTTAACTACATCATTATCACTACATAAGAACTGCATATAAAACGAAAATTTATAATTATACAAAAGAGTGTCAAAGCTGGGAAGCTGCAAATCCAAAATAATAGCTGTAACACTATATAGTCTGTCATAACCAAAAAATGTCTTTATACATCTGTGATAGCAACTTCTAAATTTTGTCATACAGTAAACCGTAGGCCTATAAGTATTCCACAATGCAGTACCATACATACATAAACAGTAAGACCTAAATAACCTAACCTTGACTTTCTTGGAACACTTACCAAATCTACACCGAAGAGTATTCGTTCTTATATACATATTACGCATTTCACGCTGTAAATCCTTATCATCGGACAACGAACAAGTAATAACATGACTCCTAAGTACTTAAATTCAGTAACAAACTGCATTGGTTTACCATCTACACTAAAACACGGAAAATTATTACACACTACTTTAGACTTGTCCTCAGGATTAAAAACCATACAAAC